>JAEEGL013383701.1_pt1 | contig 21244 bp, 31 predicted proteins | sample 9134231 | NCBI WGS metagenome assembly JAEEGL01 (sample SAMN16246548, study PRJNA631951) | gut metagenome | biome: gut microbiome; feature: rumen; material: fiber-attached | host: Bos | place: Iran: Karaj | collected 2018-10 | reverse complement strand
TGCTCATTTTTTCTCGTGAGACAAGATTTTTACAGGCAAGGAGGGCTCGGCATGAGCATCGAAACGCTGCGCCGGAAACTGAGCTCGAAGGAGCACAGGGTCAGTCTGCGGTATAACTACTATGAGATGAAACAGGCGATGCAGCGCATTTCGGCGCTCATCCCCAAGGAATTCCGGGCGCTCACCTATGCCCTCGGCTGGTGTGCCAAGGCGGTGGACACGCTGTCGGATCGCATCGTATTTGACGGCTTTGACGGCGACATCGCACAGCTCGGCGAGATCTACCGGCTCAATAATGCCGACGTCCTGCACGGGTCTGCGGTGCTCTCGGCGCTCATTTCCTCGTGCAGCTTTCTCTACATCGGCAGGCGTCCGGACGGTTATCCGTCCATCGAGTGCATCGACGGCGCAAATGCGACCGGCGAGATCGACACCACCACGAACCTCCTCACCGAAGGCTATGCAGTCCTGCACCGTGACGATTTCGGGCAGCCTGACCGGGAGGCGTACTTCCTGCCGTACCGGACGGAGTACTACGAGAACGGCAAGCTCTCGCAGGTGTTCACCCACAAGGCGCCGCATCCCCTGCTCGTCCCGGTCATCTTCCGCCCGGATGCAAAGCGGCCTTTCGGGCATTCCCGGATTTCGAGAGCGTGCATGAGCATTGTGCAGTCGGCGCTGCGGACCATGCTACGCACGGAGGTCGGGGCGGAGTTCTACTCCGTGCCGCAGAAGTACATCGTGGGACTGGAGCAGGAGCTGATCGAGAGCTTCGGTGAGCAGAAGGACAAGGCGACCATGTCCAGCTTCCTGGCGTTTTCCGCTGACGAGAACGGCAACAAGCCGTCTTTGGGGCAGTTCGATGCGGCAAGCATGGCGCCGTTCCTCGACCAGATGAAAATGCTGGCGTCCCTCTTTGCCGCCGAGACAGGTCTCACCCTCGACGACCTGGGCTTCACGACCGAGAACCCGTCCTCTGAGGAAGCGATCAAGGCATCGCACGAGAGCCTGCGTCTGACGGCAAGGCGTGCGCAGCAGACGTTCGGGACGGGGTTTCTCAATGCCGGATATTTAGCGGCTTGCGTGCGTGACCGGTACAGCTACGAGCGCAATGCCTTTGCGGATGTAACGTGTCAGTGGATGCCGATCTTCGAGCCCGATGCAGCAGCACTCGGCGTGCTCGGCGATGCGATCCTCAAGATCAATCAGGCGTCCGAGGGCTTCATGGGTGCAAGAAACATCCGCAGTCTGACCGGGCTGCGGAGTGATGCGGAGGAGTGATGCAGATGCGTGACGAGAAGGCGCTGCGTGCGGCGGAGCTGCTGCGGCAGTACTGCAACGAACGGTGCTGTGAGAACTGCGTATTTCGCAGGAAAAACGGATACTGCGCTGTCGGCTCGGCGCATCATCCAGGCGTGCTGAACCTCGACGGGCTGAAACCCAGGAAGGTGCAGGATGACTGAACAGGAGATCCGGCAGCGGATCTTGCAGCGGTTCTACAGCCGGCTCGCCGCTGATCCTGCCGCACGAGCTGTCCTGCGCAGGATCGGCAAGGGCAAGGCGACACTTGCGGACACGGCGGTGCTCTCTGACCGGGCGGCTGATCTGCTCGGCGAGGTGTTCGGTGCGGCGGTGCTGGACATCCCGGAGGACGTGCGGGAAGCCGTCTGTGAGGGCTTGCTGCGTGAGCAGTATGATTCCACCATGAACACCTGTGACGGCGTTCTGGAAGCGCTGGGCAACGCTCAGGGGCTTCATCTGACGCCGCAGCATCCGGGGTTCCCTCTTGAGCGTGTGCAGCAGCTTGCAAGCTCGCTGACCGACCCGACCATGAAGCCCGAAACCATCCAGCGTCGTGCGAGCAAGCCGGTGGCGACGGTGGCGAAGTCCTTCCATGACAGCTACATCCGCATCAACGCCCAGACCCGGCACAACCTTGGGATCAAGTGCTACCTCAACCGTGTGGCGGCACCGGGGTGCTGTGCGTGGTGTACGGGCATCGCCGGGCGGTATGTTTACGGCGAGCACCCGAAGGATATTTTCCGGCGGCATGATAACTGCTCGTGTACCGTGACCTTCGAGAACGGTCGGGAGCGGCAGGATGTGTGGTCGAAGCGGACGTGGGAGGCGGATCCGGAGGAGGTCATGCAGAATGCGAGTGAGCCGACGGTTTTGTCACAGGATGCCGCAGAAAGTTTACAAAATGCTGCGCTGGGGCGGTTGACAAAGCCGGGCGGCGGTGATATAATGGAAGAAAGAGAAGCCCAGATTAGAACAATAGAAGACGCAAAGAATTATCTTGGATCAGTATTTTCAAACGTCAAGAGTGGTGTTTTCAATCTTGACGAACAGCTTATCATTGATAATACTGAACAGCTCAGAAAGCTCAATGAAAGATTCGGAGTCCTTTCAAGCAATAATGGCGGAGCATTGTCTTGTAAGAAGATGAAGTCAATTGCAGAGACGCTCAATCATGCGTCAAGTGCAGACAACAGCTTAACATTATCGACAACGTATTATCAATCTGAGAATAATCTCATAGCTGTTGAAAAACTTATGCAAGAAGTTAAACCACCATCTCAGATTCCATATTCTATGCCAGTAGCAGATGAGTATCTAAGTGTAGCGACGATTACACATGAGTATGGGCACATGCTTGAAAACGAAATAATTAGAAACCGTATAGATCCTAAGTTGTTTATCGAATATCAACAATTGATTGAACAGGGAGCTAGTGAAGCATCAGCAGGAGTGAATCTGGGTATCGCTACAAGAAATCAGGCTAATAAAATTTATGATGAGATTGTCGCGATTGCTAAAGAAATAAATCCAGAGTTCTCGTCTAAGAATAGCATCAGTAAATACGGAACCAAAAATTACCTTGAAGCTTTTGCTGAAATCTTCATGAATAGCCAGTGCGGAGCGCCAAACGAGTTTGGTGAAGCAATGAATATCTTTCTTGAAAGGAGTGGGTATTGATGAGAACTCCAGAACCGTTATTTATGACGAATCCTGAATGGTATTATCATGATGAGGTTGATTTTTGTTATAAATTGACTGACAAAGCTCCGCCGGAAGCAATTGAAAGCTATAAAGAATTCTATTCAGACGAGTACAGCAAGTTATACGGGCTACCTGATATTGGTATTCCAAATAAAACAGCATAGTCATTAGCCCGCCCAGCAATGAGCGGGTTTTCTCATACCCGAAAGGAGCATTATTATGGACTACGCAACCCGACTGGAGATCACCTTCAAGAGTGGTGACACCATCGTCTACAAGGAAGGCGAATGGGACGACTACGGCTACGACGGCAAGGCGATCAGCGTCAAACTCAAAGGCGCATGGATCGGCATCTACAACTTCGATCATGTGTTCAGCGTGGAGCTGAAACCCTGACGGACTACGAATAAAGGAGAGCGCATGATTATCGCAGTTGATTTTGACGGCACTCTGCAAATCGGCGGCAAGCCGAATCTTTCGCTGATCGAGATGCTGAAAGCTAACCAACGACAAGGAAATGCCGTTATCCTGAATACCTGTCGTCATGGAAAGAGCCTTACTGACGCAGTCCAGTTTTGTGCAAAGTACGGCTTGCGTTTCCATGCCGTGAATGAGAATCTTCCGCAGGCGGTCGCTATGCTCGGCTTCAATCCACGGAAGATTTATGCTGATATTTACATTGACGATAAGGCGATCAAGCCTTGAAACCGCCCTCCCACGAGGACGGTTTTCTCATACCCGAAAGGAGAAATGATCTATGTACACAATGATGGAAAGTACACCGACACGCATCCAGAACGGAGATCCGCTGAACCGTGTCACGATCCTGGTGGACACCGCCGATGATATCCCGGAGCCGCATGACGGCTGGGATGCCGGCAGTATGTGCATGATCGCCGACACGCACACGTACAAGGTGCTGAACAACGAAAGGGAGTGGGCATGATGGCAGTAGACCAGATTGCACGTATGATGGCGATGGATGCGGCAGAGCAGGGCGGCACAACCGACTCCTACACCAAGGCAGAGACAGATGCACTCCTTGACGGGAAAGCAGACAAAGCGACAACGTACACAAAAACGGAGATTGATGCCATGATCGGCGACATCAATTCCGTATTAGAGGAGGTGCTGTAAAATGCCGAATACAATTGCAGAAAATCTGCAACGACTGGTTGACGCCAGAGCTGATATAGCAAGCGCAATCACGGCAAAAGGCGGAACTGTCAATACGGGAGACGGTTTCGAGGAGTTTCCGGCTGATATTGCCACAATTCAGAGTGGTGGTGGAGGCAAAGTCGAGCTAATAACTGTTGGATGTAAGCCGTCTATGAGTAATCCGCCTAAAAAGAAAAGGTGGGTCGCTAAGACTTGGAGTGGATTGACGTCTTACAACGGTAATCGCGTCTGGACTGATGGCGAGAACATCTATTATTCTGTCAGTTCTTCTCAGTACGTCCTTGATAAATCTACCTCAACGTGGAATGTTAAGACTTGGAGTGGATTAACCGACTTTGTTGGTGAAAACGTCTGGACTGACGGTATGAATATCTACTATTCAGAAGGCAGTGTTCAGTATGTTCTCGACAAATCTACGTCTACATGGACGACCAAGACGTGGAATGGATTAACATATTTCAGTGGCAAGAAAGTCTGGACAGACGGAGAGAATATCTATTATTCAGATGATTCTAATCAGTATATCCTCGACAAATCTACGTCTACGTGGAATACTATAACTTGGAATGGATTAACATCCTTTAATGGCGAATATGTCTGGACTGATGGAGAGAGCATTTATTATTTAGATGGTTCTTCTCGATACGTCCTTGACAAATCTACGTCTACATGGACGACCAAGACATGGAGTGGACCGTCATCTCTTTTTGGTAACCATATCTGGACTGACGGAGAGAATGTCTACTATTCAAATAGCACTCATTACGTCCTTGACAAATCTACGTCTGCATGGACGACCAAGACGTGGAGTGGATTAACGTCCTTTTATGGTTCATACATCTGGACAGACGGGGAGAATATCTATTATTCTGAGTATTCTACCCAATACGTCCTGCAAACAACTGAGTATACTCAATTTGCACCCACCCCATCGTGTAGACCGACTCTAAATAAATCGTAACCACAAATTCTAAGGAGGTATCCCATGAAAACAGGTATTGACGTTTCCAAGCACAACGGCTTGACATCCTACCGCATTTGTGCTACAATAGTGGACTTGGATCACCTCGAAAAATATGCTTCGTAAAGCCAATCATCACTGAAAACCGTCTTGGGGAAACCGAGTCGGTTTTCTCATACCCAAACGGAGGTGAACCACCCCATGCCCAATCCCCCCAGAGCCAAGCCGGCGAGCGCACGTCCTGACCACAACGGGCCGCAGCGTGCGCAGTTTGCATCGAACAAAAAGAAGATCTTTGCCACGCAGAGGGTCTGCGGTATCTGCGGCAATCCGGTGGACTTCTCCCTGAAATTTCCGCACCCCCTCTCCCCTTGCATCGACCACATCATCCCCGTGGCAAAGGGCGGACACCCGTCCGACATCGGGAATCTACAGCTTGCGCATATGTGCTGCAACCGGCAGAAGTCCGACAAGCTGGTTGCTAAGATCGAATTTTCCGACCAGAAGGAGACCATCGGGAACCGGGTGCTGCCGATGACATTCGACTGGAAAAATGTATGAGTAGTACGTGCAGGAAGGGAAGGCAGACCCCCACCGTTTCGCTCGTGCTGCCCTACACGGAATCGCACGGCGGTGAGGCGCTGGCGCTCTACAACCGCACCGGACGCACGGCGCAGGAGTGGCAGGAGCGCATGATCGAGGATATCATGGCGGTGAATGCCGACGGGCTCTGGGTGCATATGAAGTTCGCCTGGAGCATTCCCCGACGCAACGGCAAGTCGGAGATCCTCATCATGGTGATCCTCTGGGCACTCACGCACGGGCTTCGGGTGCTGTACACGGCGCACCGCATTTCCACCTCGCACAGCATCTGGGAGAAGGTCTTTGACCTGCTCGAAAAGGCTGGCTTCCACCGGGACGAGGACTTCAAGTCCGTCAAGGCGACCGGTATGGAAAAGCTCGAATGGCTTGATTCCGACGCCGTCTGCAACTTCCGGACACGTTCCTCGACCGGCGGTCTGGGTGAGGGTTACGACGTCCTCATCATCGACGAAGCGCAGGAGTACACCGCCGATCAGGAGTCGGCGCTCAAATACGTGGTGACAAGCTCCCCGAACCCCATGACACTCATGTGCGGCACGCCGCCGACGGCTGTCAGCTCCGGTGACGTATTCCTGAAACTGCGCCGGAACATCCTCACCGGCAAGGAGGAGGACGCCGGCTGGGCGGAGTGGAGCGTGCCAAGGCTGTCCGATGCGCATGACGTCGATCTCTGGTATGAGACAAATCCGTCCCTCGGCACGATCCTCTCCGAGCGAACGGTGCGCTCTGAGCTTGGGGATGACCAGGTGGATGACAACATCCAGCGTCTGGGGCTGTGGCTGACGTATTCGCAGAAAACCGCCATTTCCGAAAAGGAGTGGCTCGCCGGACGGCTCGATGCAGCACCAACCTTGCAGGTGCCTGTCCAGGTCTGCTACGGCGTGAAGTACGCACAGAAAACAGAACAAGTTTCCCTCGCAGCGGCTGTCCGGACTTCGGACGGTCGCATTTTTGTGGAATGCATCGACTGCCGGAGCATCCGGGACGGCACGGCGTGGATCATCGACTACCTGCGCAGCCCCTCGACGGTCTCGGTCGCCATTGACGGCGCTGCCGGGGCGCCGCTGCTCGTGTCGGCGATGCAGGAAGCACAGGTGAGCTGCAAGGCGGTCCTGCCGAAGGTGGCAGAGGTCATCGCTGCCAATTCGCTCTTTGAAACGAACCTGTTCGGCGGTGTGCTCTGTCACATGGCGCAGCCCTCGCTCACCCAGGTCGTCACGAACTGTGAGCACCGCAGCATCGGCACAGGCGGCGGTTTCGGCTACGCATCCATTCTGGACGGCGCCGAGCCCACCCTCATCGAAGCCGCCGCCCTCGCCCAGTGGGGCGTGGCTGGGATGAAGGAGAAGAAGAAACAGGTCATGAGCCTGTGAGGGCGCTGCGACCGAAGCTGAGACAGGATGCTGTCTGAAGCTGAGTAGTGCCGGTAGAAGATGAAAACCGGTGCAGCGCATTCCCCTCCCCCAACCCCCTCCCTGGGGAGGGGGCTATTACGCAGGGGGCTGCGACCGAAGCTGAGATAGGATGCTGTCTGAAGCTGAGTAGTGCCGGTAGTAGATGAAAACCGGTGCGCCCCCTGCCCCCACTTTTCGCAAAAAATTCCAAAAGGAGTGATATGGATGGACAAAGCAACATTGGACAAGATCAATGCGCTGACACGGCGTGAATTTAAGGCGGCGGAGCTGTATACGTTTCCGGTCGTGCTGTGTCACAACGACATCGACAGGGATTTCGAGCGCTTTTCTGACGATGCGCTTGACAAAATGGCGGAGCTGTTCGTCGGTAAGACGGGCATCTTCGACCACAATCCGACCGCAGATAACCAGTCGGCTCGCATTTATGATGCGGAAGTCGTCACGGATCCGGACAAGGAGACTGCATGGGGCGGCACTTACCGCTACCTCAAGGGCTATGCCTACATGGTCAAGACCGCTGCGAATGCCGACCTCATCACGGAGATCGACGCCGGCATCAAGAAAGAGGTCAGCGTATCGTGCAGCGCATCCCGGCGGACGTGTTCGATCTGCGGCAAGGAGTGGTATCATGACGGCGGCTGTGACCATGTTAAGGGACAGGTCTATGACGGTCAGGTCTGCCACATGACGCTCGATGGCATCACGGATGCTTATGAATGGAGTTTTGTCGCCGTTCCGGCACAGCCCGGCGCAGGCGTAACAAAGCAATACACAAAAGGAGGAATCAAGATGGAACAGGAATATACCCCCATCACCACGCAGAAGGACTTCGATGCGGCGGTGCAGCAGGCAGTTGATGCAGCTGTGACCGCTAAGGCGGCGGAGTTTGAGGGCTGGGTATCGCCGGAGGAGCACCAGAAGGCGCTCGACGAGCTGGAGACTGCCCACAAGTCCGCTCTGCTCGGTGCGTACCGTGCCAAGGCGGCACTGCTTGCCGGGCTCCCGGAGGAGCTCTCTGACCGCCTGAACGGCGACACCGAGGAGGACATCATGAAGGACGCCCAGAGCCTCGCAGCGCTCACGAAGTGCGGCGAAACGCCGCATTTTGAGGCTGGTGGCGGCGAGATGGACGAGGTCGAAAAGGCGTTCTATGAGCGCAACAAGAATCTGTATCCCAGAAAGGAGAATGCATAATGGCACATCAGGCAAGAGAAAAGTACTCTGAGCTGGTAATGGCAAAGCTCCGCGCGTCCCTCGTACTGGAGGACGGCGTGGTATTTAACAACGACTACGAGGGCGACCCGGTCTCCGGTTCGGTCAAGATCCCGGTGCGTGACGACGAGGTCGCTGTGTCCGACTACGACAAGGCAAACGGCATCCAGCTCACCAGCGGCTCGACCACCTACACGCCTCTGCTCATCGACAAGGACAAGGCGGTCAACGAGCTGATCGACGGCTTTGACGCTGTATCCGTTCCCGGCAAGCTGGTCGCTGACCGTCTGGACAGCGCTGGCTATTCCCTCGCACGTCAGATGGACACCGACGGTGCAACGACTCTGCTCGCCGGTGCGACGGTCAAGAATGTGGATCAGCTCACCGCGCAGAACATCTACAGCACCATCGTGGACATCCGCACCGACATGAGCCGTGCGAACATCCCGGACGACGGCAAGCGCTATCTGCTGTGCGTGCCGGAGGTCATCGCACTGCTGCTCAAGTGTGACGAGTTCGTGCGTGCGACAGCGCTCGGCGATTCTACCGTGACAAACGGCACAGTCGGCAAGGTGGCTGGCTTCATCGTCAAGGAGTGGAACGATACCACTGCGAACCTCGCCATGATCGCGGGTCACCCGAAGTTTGCGACCCGTGCGAAAGCGTGGGGTGTTGGTGTACACGTCCAGGATCTGTCCGGTTCCGGCAACTACATCGGTGCCTGCGCTGTCCAGGGCAGAAAGGTCTACGGTCACAAGGTGCTGCGTCAGGCAGCGATCCGTGCGGTCTTCGCACCCGGCGCACTGGGCATCACCCTGGCGGCGTCTGATGCAGGCAAGACCATTGCAACTGTGACCGGCGGCAGCACCTATGCGTACAAGCTCAATCCCACGAGCCGTGCGACCTACGACCAGACCAGCAGCGCCTATGACGGCACATCCCTGACCTCCGGCACGACCAAGATCGAGGTGTCCGCCGGCGACATCCTGGAGATCGTGAGCCTCACCAGCAGCAAGGTCAAGTCGGTCGGCTATGTGACCGTGACGGCTGCGGACATCGGTACCTAAGCGAGGGAACCCATGCTGCTAAGGATGTGAGAGAATGGGAACAATCTACGCAAGCATCGCGGATATCCGGGCGGCCGGGTATCCGCTTTCCGCTGCACAGGAAACGGCGGCAAACACACTGCTCGAACAGGCGTCCGCCAAGCTCAGGACACAGGCACGCAGCGTCGGCAAGGACATTGACGCTCTGATCGCTGACCCTGTCACGGGGGAGGATTTCGGGCTTGCTGTCAAGTCCGTGGTCGTGCAGGCGGTCTGCCGGGGGCTGGACAGCGCAGGCGGAGGGGGGAGCATCACGCAGGGCTCGCAGTCGCTCGGCAGCTACTCCGTGCAGCAGACGTTCTTCAACCCCGGACAGTCGCTCTACTTCGTGCGTGGTGAGCTCAAAGACCTTGGGCTCTATCGCTCGCAGGTGTTCGGAGCGATCGACGTATACGAAAGCGGTGAGGACACATGACATTTCCAACGAACATCCCGGCTGTGACAATCTGGGGCGGAGGAGCCTCCGCTGGCGAGATTCTCCCAATGGCGGCTCACGCCGCCAAAGGTCGAATGAGGTGATCCAATGCAGTTTCCAACGAACATCCCGGCTGTGACGGTGTGGGAGCAAACCGTGATCGACCGTGCGCCTGCCTACATCCGGCACGAGCTGGGGGCGGCGTACTGGGAGGATACCCGTGGGCAGTCCGAGCACGGCAGAGAGCCGGACGACCATGTGTTCCTGGCGATCCATGCGGACAATGTGACCTATCTCCCGAAGAAGGAGGACAGGGTGCTCCCTGGCAGCGTAGACAGCGCTGCGCCGCCGAGGGACGCTCTCACGGTCATGCAGGTCAAGGACTTCCGGTACGGCAGCACGATGATGCAGCACATTGAAGTGATTTTGAAGTGAGGTGACAGGATGATACGTTTCCAGGGTCTGAATCTCTCCCCGGCACTGTCCGGGAAAACAAAAAGAGCACTCCGGAGCGCACAGGATGCGCTGGACGAGAAGTGCATCACGCTGATGGAGGACTACACGCCGGTGGCGATGCCGGGCGGCTACACAAAAGCAAGCCCTCACAAATGGGAGCGGTTCGAGAACCGCGGCAAAATGTCAAAGTCCCACAAGCAGGAGAAACCCGGCGTCATCATCAACACCGAACCCAAGGCACGCCGGGAGTACTACACCAACAAAGGCGGCTCCGGCGGCAAGCGTGGCAAGTACTGGTTTGACCGGATGGTCGCCGACCACGGCACCGAACTCGAACGTGCCGCCAATGACGGCATGAAGAAAGGAGGCGGCGCATGAGCATCATCGAATCTTTGCGCAGCTATTTTATGACCTATCCCGGTCTCCCGGAAGGGGCGGTCGGGATCGACTTTCTGGGCGCAGGGCCTACGCAGTTTACGCTGGAGCCTGTCCCCTGTGAGCCGGTTTTCCGGCAGTACACGGACGGGGGATGCCTGCGGCAATTCCTGTTCGTGTTTGCGTCCCGGAGCTATTACGGTGCGGATGTGACGCTTTGTGCCGAGAATCAGGCGTTCTTTGAGAGCCTGAGCGAGTGGGTGCGCACGCAGAGCCTTGCCGGGTCGCTCCCCGATCTTGGTGAGGGGCGGCAGAGCGTTTCGCTCGACGTCCTGAGCACCGGCTACGCATTTTCCGAGGACGCCAATACCGCAAGATACCAGATGCAGCTGCGTCTGGTTTACGATTGATAAGGAGTGATTTTTTATGCCAGATATTCAGGAAAGACACAAGAAACTCGCCTTCTATGGCGTGCCTTCGACCGGTACAGCAGGCTACACCCTGACCCGGATGAAGTACTTCACACAGCTCACACTCAACAAGAACCCCATCGAGCACAACGTGAAGTATGTGGACGAGGCGACACAGCGCAACCACGTCGCAGGCTATGACACGTCGATCGAGTACGGATTCGACAAGTACACGGACGATTTGGTGCTCAGCGACATCATCAACATCACCGACAAGGAGCTGACCGGTGCGGCGGCGTCCCGATTCATCATGATCGTGGATACGGCGACCAACAAGGCGACCCTGCGCAAGTATTCCGTCATCCCCGGCTCTGAGGGTGACGATGCGAATGTGTACACGTTCTCCGGCACGTTCAAGGCAGCTGGTGAGCTAACGGTCGGCACGGCAGTCATCAGTGACGCAAACGCCGGTCAGACAGCGACCTTTACGCCGGACGAGGACTAAGACAGCGGCAAGCGAGGGGGCGTGAAGCCCCCGCACGCCGTGCAGAAAGGAGCTACTATGCAGGCAACAACATGGACATTTTCCGGCAGGACGTTCGAGCTTGATCTCGATGACATTTTCGTGCTCTCGAAATACGATGCAGCGCTCAAGGCGCAGAATGCGGCGTTCGCTGCATTGCCGCCAGGTGCGACGGATGCGGCGCAGCTCATTGCGTACTGTGACGGCATCCGGGCGCTGATCGACACGCTCTTTGGCGATGGCGTGACGGACGAGCTGCTTTCCGGCAGCGTGAAGCCCTCGGACTTCGACACGCTGTACGAGAGCTTCAAGGACTTCCTGCACGAGCAGACCGAAGCCAACGCCAAGCGCAGGGCTGAGATCATCGCCAAGTACCGACCCGACCCGAACCGGGAGCAGCGCCGTGCGATCGAGCAGGTCGTGAAGAAAGCCGCAAAGTCGGCGAAGAAAGCATGATCTCGCTTTTATATGAACCCCTCCCCTGCTCCATCGACGTGGGCGGACGGGAGGTCGGGATCCTGACGGACTTCCGGGCGTGGCTGCAATTCATCGGGCTGGTGCAGGACAAAACGCTGCACGACGCCGAGAAGGTGGCAGCGCTGCAAAGCTGGCTCGTGGAGCCGGAACCGGTCACGAAAGAGATCGTGGAGGGCTTGGCGGCGTTTTGCAAGGCGTCCCACCTCGAACCGGAGCGACCTGAACCGGAGGAAGGTGCCGTCCCCAGACCGCCGGTCTTTGACTGGCAGATCGATGCGCCGTTCATTCTGGGGGATTTCCGGCGATTCTATGGGATGGACTTGCTGCGCCTTGAGTACCTGCACTGGTGGGAATTCAAGGCGCTGTTTTTGGCTCTGCCGCCGGATGCCCGTGTGATGGATCGCATCCGCCTGCGCTCGTGGGACCTCTCGAAGGAAAAGAACGCCGACCGGCGCCGGGAGATCGCCAAAGCACAGCGCATGATCGCCCTGCCGTTTGCAATGACGGACGACATGATCGGGGATGTGTTTGCAAGTGCGATGTGAGCGGTGAGTCGCCGCTGACAAGTGTCCTCCCAATGCCCCTTCGGGGCAAAGGTCGGACGATGAGCGATTCTGATAGATACAGATTTGAGGTGAAACAATGGCATTTGATGGTACGCTGAAATTCGGCACTGCCATTGACGAAAAGGGCTTCCAGACGGGGCTCGGAAAGCTCGGCGGCATGGCGAAAACGGCTGCATCCGGGCTTGTGTCCGGTGTCGGAACGGCGGCGAAGGCGATGACGACGGCATTTGCCGGGGCTGCGGCTGCCGGGACGGCTGCGGTCGCTGCGATCGGCAAGCAGGCGCTTGATGCGTATGCGGACTTCGAGCAGCTCGCAGGTGGCGTGGAAACGCTCTTTGGTGATGCGGCGGACGTGGTCAAGGCGAACGCTGCGGCTGCCTTCCAGAGCGCTGGAATGTCCGTGAACGACTACATGGAGACTGCAACGGCGTCCGCTGCGGCGATGGTGAACAGCCTTGGCGGTGACGTGCAGAAGGCGGCAGACCTGACCGACATGGCAGTGCGTGACATGGCGGACAACTCCAACAAAATGGGCACGGCGCTCGACTCCATTCAAAACGCTTACGCTGGCTTTGCGAAGGGCAACTTTACGATAAACTAATGTCCGCTGCATAAGTGATTGTGCAGTGAATGTGCGTGAACTCAACCAGAGGTGTGGGTACAAAATATAGCAGGAAATGGCTATTGAGATGTACTTGCTAACAGGGAAAGCCTAAACCGTTGGCTGGCGGCATGGTAATCCTGTGTGAAGCCTATTATCAACCAAAACCTTTCTTGACAAGCATCAGAAATTACGTTATAATGATAATAGGAACATCTAACGACTATCGGTTTGTCACCGAGTACAGTGCCTATTGGTACGGCATTGGAAGTGCGCACCAACTTTGAAAGGAATTCAGCCATGGAGATTTGGAAACCTATACCTGATTTACCGGGATACTCAGTAAGCAACAGAGGAAGAATAAGAAAGGATAGCACAGGGCAAATAATGGTATTAAGCCATAATAATGGATATTGCAGAATAACAATATCGAAACACGTTCATCGCCTTGTCGCAAATGCTTTCCTTAAAAAGCCAAATGACAGCGAAAAGTGCTGGGTAGACCATATAGATGGTAATCGGTCAAACAATGACGTTTCAAATCTAAGGTGGGTCACACCATCCGAAAATGCAACGTCATATGGATACGCATCAAGAATAAAGAACAGAAAGCGTAAGGTAAAGGCCACACATCTCGATGGCAGAACAATCATTTTTGAATCCAGAATTGAAGCAGCAGCGTACTTTGACTGCTCTGATTCGCAAATTGACTATAATCATCTATACGTCAAAGGAAACAAAAAAGGTTGGACGTTTGAAAAACTTGAAAAAGTTGAAGATATAGTCTAATCCCTTAACGGCCAGTGCTATGACGCATTGGCTGTTTTTAATATCAGGAAACTGAGGGTGTAAATGGTTAGACAACTTAAAGCTCGGCTACGGCGGCACCAAGGAGGAGATGCAGCGCCTGCTCGAAACGGCAACGGCGCTCACCGGCGTGCAGTACGACATCACGAGCTATGCCGACATCGTGCAGGCAATTCACGCCGTGCAGGAGCAAATGGGCATCACCGGCACGACGGCACGGGAGGCGAGCGAGACCATCTCCGGCTCTGTCGCTGCGGCAAAGGCTGCGTGGGACAATCTGCTCGTAGGCGTAGCGGATGATTCGCAGGACTTCGACAAGCTCTGCGAGGACTTTGTGACGAGCTTCGAGACCGCTGCCGGGAATATTTTGCCCCGTGCGGAGACGATCGGCGAGGGTGTCGTGAAGCTCATCGGCGCTCTGGGTGACGATGCGGTGAACTTCCTGCTGCGTGCCCTGCAATCGGCGCCGGAGCTTGTGAGGACGGGTGTGCAGCTCATCGGGACGCTCGTGGACGGGCTTGTCACCGGGCTGCCGACACTCCTGCCGCTGGGCAAGCAGCTGCTCCTGACGCTCGCAAACGGCGTGATAAATGGCGTCCCTGTTCTGCTCGATGCGGCAAATGAGCTGACGGACGGCTTTGCTGCGGCGGTCGAGGATCCGCAGATCGCAGGACGGCTCGAACGGATGGGCAGCGTGCTGCTGTCGGCACTCTCGGAAGGGCTGCGGCGCAATCTCCCCATCCTGACGGAAGCTGGGCTTTCGGTAATAGGCGGACTGCTCGAACTGCTGCTGGATCCGGAGATGTTTTCGGAGATGCTCACTCTCGGCATTCTGCTGCTCTCGATGCTCGGTCAGGGGATCATCGACAATCTGCCGATGCTGCTCGATGCGGCACTCCAGATCATCGAAATTCTGATGCAGAGCCTTGGGGACAATGCCGGGGAGCTGGTCGGCGCGGCAATTTTGATTTTGTCGATACTTGGGCAGTTCTTAGCGGAGCACGCACCGGAGCTTACTACCGCAGCGCTGGAGCTCCTGCTTGCCCTCGTGGAGGGGCTGTCAGATAATTCGGACGAGCTGCTGATGGCAGTCGAGGAGATCATCAAGGCGCTCTGGGACGCACTCTCCGACCCGGAGAACCAGAAGATGCTCATCGATGCCGGTTTCACGCTGCTCGTGGCGATCCTGAACGGCGCCCGGAAATTCGGCGGTGAACTGCTCGGCTTTGCGTATGACCTCTTTGAGGCGTCGTGGGACACGCTCACGACGATGGACTGGGGCGAGCTCGGCAAGAACCTGCTGCTCGGCATCATAGGCGGTATGCGCAATTCCGACCTTGGTGCGCTCAACGGCATCAAGGACAGGCTGCTCGATGGTGTGCAGGACGTGTTTGAGATCAAATCCCCCTCCAAACTCATGCGTGACGAGGTCGGCAAGTACTTAGCGCTCGGCATCGGGGAAGGCTTTACGGACAATATGCCGGACGTGGGGAAGGCTGCGAAAGACGCCTTTGACGGCGTCTTAGAGCCCATTGGGATGTATGGTGACCTTACCATTTCGGTGGACAGGGCGGCGCTTGACGCACTCGAAGCCGTGCGGCTTGGGGTCGATCCGGCGGCGGTGGATGCCTACCGGGCGGCGATGCCGGGTGTGCTGGCAAGCGATATTTCGCCCACGCCGTCGAGTACGTACATCACGAACCAGACCTACAGCAGCACCACCAACCAGACCACCACGGAAAGCCCCGACCGTCCTGCACCCACCGGTGACATCATCATCCCCGTGAGCATCGGGGGCGAAGCAGTGGAAACGGTCGTGGTAACGGCTGCACAGCGAGCCAATGCAACTTCGGGAGGGACGACGCTATGAGACTGATCGATATCTACAAGGAGACCCCTGACGGTGTGCAGATCGTGACCGCCGGGTGCATCCAGACGGGGAGCACTGACCTGCAAAAGGCGGTGCAGACGAAGTTTTTCACGATGGCGAACGGCACGGTCTGCGCCTATCCCGTGCAGACGGCAAAGTCCACCATGACCCTCACGCTGCAATGCACCAAACCCCAGGCGGCTGCGATCGAAGCAGCGGCGGCTCTGGGGTCGCTGCTGTTTGCTGGGCTGCGGTTCGGGGTGAACTGGGGCGATGATGTGTATGATCCGTTCGTGACAGGATACCGGGGCTTCCTGACAGGCTCGGTGGAGATTTGCGAGATGTACGCAAAGTCGGGGCTGTACAGCATCACGCTCCCCCTCATCCTCGATGCGGTGAGGGCGACCTACCGGAAGCCGGTCGTGCCGGCGATCTCGCCGGGTGCGCTCTCACTGGACGAAACTGTGCAGGCACGCACCAGCTTCGAGATGGTGCTCCTGCCGGTCGGGGGTGTCGTGAGACCCGTGCTCCGGCGAAAACAGACGTACTTCACGTACTCGGACACGCTCGCAGTTGACCTGCATCTGACCCGTGCGGACAGCGGTACGGTGGAGGGCATGGCACCGTTTATCACGGGCAGCGAGGACACGGCAGTCTCCACCGATGGTGCTGCGGCGCACGTCACGGGCACGGCACCTCTCGTGCAGGGCGACAATGCGGTCTTCATCCGCTGCCCATACACGGGCTGCCGGGAGCTGATCGTGTGCATTCCGGTTTACAGACAAGCTTCGATCGGAGGTGCGTGATGGAGCTTTGTGAACATATCTACGGCGTGGTGGAGCAGTATGATTTTACAAATCACGTCTGGGCTGCGGTGGCGTATCTGGACGATTCCAGCGTGATCTCGGCGAAGACCCGGCGGCTGTGCTGTGCGCAGGGGGCGTTTGAGATCGGGGGCGTGTATGCGGCGTCGCTCTCGCTCGTCTGCCGCCTGCCCGGAATGACCCGGTACGGCATCCGGGGCGCACGCATCACGCTCCGGCGCTGGTTCGACGGTGAGGTGTTCACGGGTGCGGATGCCCCCATCGAGGGCATTTTCTGGGTCGTGGATGCAAAGAAAACGGCGGATATCTTCACCCTCTCCGGGCAGGATGCGATGGGGTGGGCGGATACGTCGAGCTATAACCACACTGGCGGCGAAGATGGACTGAGCGCAGGCATTTACGGATTTGGCGAATTTCTGGCACAGCTTTACGGTGATGGTCCTGTTTTGCAGGAGTGGATGCTGCGCTGTACGCAGCTTGCCAACATCCTCGCAAAGCGCCAGACCGGAATGCTGCAAGATCTGCTGGTTTGGCGCCACTACAGCAAGCTTGAAAACGGTGGGGTCGAGTACTGCAACAACTACGTCTGGACGGATCACAACATCGAGGACACCTCGATCAATGCGGAAATCTATCTCTACACCGCTGACGGCGTCTACAAGGACGACAATCCGAGGGACTTCCTGCGGTGGTTGGCACAGGCAGCAGGCGGTTTTATCACGGTGACAAAGGACGGCTTTCTGACGCTCCGGCAGTTCGTACAGCCCTCGCTTGGCAATGCGGTCGTGGAAATGGAGGACATGGAGCTGGAGGGCTGCGAGGTGGCGGATTTCCGGCTGCAACTCTACTACACGTCTGTGATTTTTGACGATATTCAGGCGTCCGCTGTGGGTGGCGGTGCCCCTGATAGTGGGCAACTGGTTCCCTACCGCATCTGTGTGGAAGGAAACCCGTTCCTGAACGGCTTCATCGGGCGTGGAATTTCGGGATATCCGGATTATCACAACTCGCTCTCGTGGGGCTTGGCGATGTCCATGTACCACTACGGCGATCTGGAAACGCCCCCTCGGCACTGCATCGCTCGCCCCTTCCGTGTCACTGTCCACACGACCGACCGGTACGAGCTGGGGCAGCGCATCGAGTTTCCGGACTGGCATGACCTGGATGAGACGCAGACGCACGACCTGTTCAGCGTTATCACGGGTGTGGAGTGGACGTTCCGGGGCGGCACAGTGCTCTCGTGCGGCGGCGAGGACAGCCGTGTGATGGCGGACTGCGTGCGTGCGACCAAGGCGGACAAGGCGGTGCGTGAGCTTAGGTCACGCTTCAAAGCATAAGGAGGATAACATGGAAACACTGGACTTTTTCTCGTCCCTGCAAGCGATGCGGGGACTGCGGGGCGACACGTTCCCGACGTTTTACGTGCGCACGGATGCGGACGATCTGGAGGGCTGCGAAATGCGGCTCGTGCTGTCGGACGTGCGCTCTCCGGGGTCGGTGGCACTGACCAAGGCTTGCACGCCGTGCGAATTCCCGGACGGCGCACAGGGCTTTTCCGTGCGGCTGCTCACCGCCGAAACGGCGACGCTTTGCGGCACCTATGCGATGCATTTCATCCTGAACGACGGCACAGGAGAGCTGCGAAAGCTCCTCGGCACCCTCAGCGTCCTCGATACCCCGAAGGAGGTGCTCTAAATGGCATACACAGGCACAGGCACGCAGAGTGACCCGTTTGTAGTTACGACGTTTGCGGACTTCCTCACCTGCGTGGCGCAGGAAGGCGTCTATGTAGAAGTCGGCGCTGACCTCGATGCGGCGGCGGAGGGGTATATCTCGCCCATCAACGTCAAGGCGGTGGAGGTTTACGGCACGGCTGGAGATACGCTCAGGAAGATCTCTAATGTGACCGTGGAAGGGAATGCGCTGTTTGATATGCGCAATAGCTCTGGAAGCCAGAGCGTAAGCAGACTCCATCTCGAAAACTGGACATGGAAGGCGACTTCGGATCCGTATGTGACAAGTCACGTTCCTGTCATGTTTAATCGGACGAATGGAAACGGGTATCTGCATGAGTGCAAGGTGAGCGTGTCGGCTACGGCGGGGACAAGCTCAACTGGAACAAGGCTAACAAACAGGATCATCGTTTCGGACAGTGCTCTTGCCGTGCAGATGCATGACTTCGACAATTTCCAGCCTAACGGGAACAACGCCTCCTCGAGCGACGGTTGGAACGACACCACGATCAGCATTGATGGGAACGGTACAACGACATGGGCAGCAGGCACAGCAGCCTCACAGCGGTGGCAGTTCTGTACAAATGTTGGCGTCGTTCTCAAAAATATGGAAGTAACAGGTGCTCCGGGTTTTAATAGCGGTAACGGATTTAACTATCTTGTGTTTGAGGATTGCACGCTGCCAGGTTCGAGCGCTATCTACTGTGTAACAACATCGAATCTTGTATGTTTCGCTGGCACCACATCGGACGAAAGCGCAAGAGTCAATTCTGGCACCGTTGTCACCCAGTCCCAGCTCAAAGATAAATCCTACCTCCAGCAAATAGGCTGGCTGCCGTAAGGGGGCGATCATATGGCTACAGGTGGACAGATCCAGCCGCCGTCTCCTGACTGGGTGTCGCCGTTTGACCTCGATGGCGTGACGAATGACGGGTACCCGTTTATCGCTGCTCAGACGCCGCCGGCGGACTACTCCCCCACGAACGGTGCTTCGATCTGGGCGTTTGACACAGCGTTTGACGGATACCCCTACATCCTGGCAAACGGCTTGCCGGGTGCGATCGACCACGATCGGGCGGCTTCCATCTGGGGGCTGCATCCCTCCATCAACGATGGATATCCGTATATCCGGGCGGTCGAGCCCGTTCCGGCTGCGAAAGCCGTGCGGATCACGGGGTTTCTGGTCGAGGGGAACGGTGCGCATTTCCGGGAGATCTCGCAGGAGATGCCGGTTTCTATCCCGGACGAGGTCAATGCACGGTGGAAATCCAATGAACCGGTGTATTTTGAATTTTGTATGAAGGAGTGCTGAAAATGCCCTATATTATCATGTTTATGTTAGTCGTGGTCGCTGCCATTGCAGACGTTGTGACCGGGATGTTTAAAGCCCGGATCACGACCGGCTACGACAGCACCATCATGCGCAAGGGACTGTACTGCAAGGCGGTCAACCTCGTGGTGATGGCGTTTGCGATCGCTGTTGAGGTCGGGCTGGAGCTGCTGGGGCGGTACTATGCGCAGGAACGGCTTGCGGCGCTTGCAGGCGGCATCACGGCAGGGTTTGTGTTTACGCTCATCATCGTGATGGAGTCGATCTCGATTGCAGAGAATTTCGCCGCAGCGAACCCGAACAGTCCGCTGGCGCTGCTGCTGGGCAAGCGGCTGAAGAAGGTGCAGGACGCACTCACGAAAAAGGAGGACAATCATGACGAATGAGAGAATCATCTGGGACAAGCTGATCGCCGCAGGGCTTCACGCTGCCGGTGTAGCAGGGCTGATGGGCAACCTCAAAGCCGAGTCGAATCTGGAGCCGCAGAACCTCCAGAACACCTTCGAGCGCAAGCTCGGCTACACGGATGCGACCTACACGGCGGCGGTGGACAGTGGCAAGTACACGAACTTTGCGCATGATGCGGCAGGCTATGGTCTGGCGCAGTGGACATACCACACGAGAAAGGCGGCGCTGCTGCGGTTTGCGAAAGAACGTGGTGCATCCATCGGTGACCTTGGGATGCAGCTTGATTTCCTCGTGCAAGAGCTGCGTGGGAGCTATCCTGCAGTCTGGGCTTTGCTTTGCACGACGGCGGACGTCAAGGCTGCGTCCGATGTGGTGCTCCTCCAGTTCGAGCGGCCGGCGGATATGTCGGAACGGGTTAAGACGGTGAGGGCATCGTTCGGAGCGGAGATCTTCGCACGATTAAAAAACACCCCCGGGGAGGGGGTATCTGGTGGGGGCGAGGAGGTGCTGCCGAATCCGCCAATGCCGGAACCCGAAACACCGCAGGAGATCATTACGGGGGAGCTCTGTATTGGGGGAGTTTGGTTTGATGTGACGGGGGTTAGGAGATAGTGTGAAAAAATGGAAACCGGCGGGAGCATTTCAGGGCGCTTCCGCCGGGGTTTTTGTATTTTCGTTATGTGTGGGCGATGTATAGCTTGGGGGCGCTGATTCTTCCGTCCCAACATCGGTCAACAATCCCTTGATCTCATCGGTCGGCATCGCGTACCGCTGGTTCAGATAGCGCATTGCTGCGCTGGTCTCGCTGTCGGCACCGCCGATCTGGCTCATGATGACCTGTGCCATCTGCGGATTTGGATTCTTGATCTTGACTGGATATTGCAGTTTTTTCTCATAGACCCACATTGTCAGCCCTCCATTGTGTCCCATGGCCAGGGATCGGATATCCATGCCCAGCGGTTACCGTTTT
>JAEEGL010416934.1_pt1 | contig 21244 bp, 13 predicted proteins | sample 9134231 | NCBI WGS metagenome assembly JAEEGL01 (sample SAMN16246548, study PRJNA631951) | gut metagenome | biome: gut microbiome; feature: rumen; material: fiber-attached | host: Bos | place: Iran: Karaj | collected 2018-10 | reverse complement strand
CGGGATCGAAGTCGGCACCACCCTTACCACCGCCGAGAGGCAGCATGGTGAGGCTGTTCTTGAAGATCTGCTCGAAGCCCAGGAATTTGAGCATGGAGACGTTCACAGCCTTGTGGAAGCGGAGACCGCCTTTGTAGGCACCGAGGGCAGCGTTGAACTGCACGCGATAGCCGAGGTTGGTCTGAACCTGACCTTTGTCGTCGACCCAGGTCACACGGAAGGTGAAGATACGATCGGGCTCAACAATGCGCTCAACGATCTTGTTAGCCTCGAATTCGGGGTGTTTGTTGTATTCTTCCTCGATGGTTTCCAGAACCTCGCGGACAGCCTGCAAGTACTCGTTTTCGCCCGGATGTTTGGCCTCCAGGTTGGCCATAATTTCTTTTACTTTCATGTTATACAGTGTTTTAAATGGTTAATTTATTTTTGTTCAGTATGGCAAATGTACAACCTTTTTTCGATTGTGCCAAATTTTTTTAAATATTTTTTAAAATAATCAGTCTTTTTTTCGCCTTGCTGACACCCTGTTTCCCCAGTTTTAATTTGGTGGCTTTAAGGGATTAGGCGTAATCGGCTATTGGTAGCAGGTGTCGACGAAGTTGAGCAGACGCGGTTTGACATAAACGCGCTCTTCAATGAAGGCCATGTGTGCTACATTGTCGAGGAGCAAAGTCTCAGAGTGGCGTGGAAGGAGTGTCTGCGAGACAGCGACTTCGATGTCAAGGCGTGGGTCGTTTTTGCCATAGATGAAGAGTACCGGTGCGTCGATATTCTGCAGCAAGGCAATGCGCGAGGGACGTTGCGCCATTCCGCGCTGGGCTGCGACGATGGACTGTGTGGTGGTAAGCAGGCATTGATCCTGCAGGTCTTTTATTTCCTTGGACAGCGCGGCACGCCGGCTGTCGTCGAAGAGCGACGGTATGAAGCCGAGGATGTAGTTGGCTCGGTTTCCCTGGACCTGAGAGCAGGCCTCTTCACGGTAGCGGCGATGCTGCTCACTGTCGGCCATGGCATGGGAACTGATAAGGCCAAGTCCCCGGAGGGCATAAGGATACTTGTCGGCGAATGCAAGGGCGACGTATCCTCCCATGGAATGGCCCACCATCACGCATCGCTCCACCCCTGCGTCGGCAAGGACTTCCTTGACAATCCGTGCCATGAAGTCCATGGTGTGTACGTCGCAGAAAGTGTCAGTCAGACCATGCCCCGGAAGGTCGATGGTGATGACGCGGAGATGGTTCATGTATGAAAGCACATAGGAACTCCAGACATCGAGGTTTTGGAGAAAGCCGTGCAGAAGCACGAGTGTCCGGGTGTTGTCGCGACCTTCGTCGCGGTAATGTACAGTGCGTCCGTCAACGGTAAGGGTGTGATGCTGTTCCATGGGCTTGATATGTGTTTTCGGCGGCAAAAATACTACTTTTTATAGAATTAGAAACGGCGGATTCCAAAAAGAAATCCGCCGTCTGTTGTTAATATCTCTGAGCGCCTTGCTGTATCTATTTTTCGCGGAAGCGGATAGATACTCCGGAACCATTGCCGTTCTTGGCATTGACATTGCCGTAGGCCGAGACGGTGACGTTTGCAGGGTCGACGCCGGCGGCTATCATGGAGTCGCGTATGGCTCGCCCGCGCTCGAGCGAGAGGTTGTAGCAGAGCTCGTCGTCGCGTCCGGCCACGGTGACCAGTATTTCCACACTACATCCCGGACTGTTGCTCACAAACTGGGCCAACTGCTCAATTTGCATTTCGGCGACGGGCAGCAGCTGTGCTGTCGCAGGCGCAAAGTCTACGGCAAGCAATGGAAGCGGCTTGTCCATGGATATCAAAACGGGCAATGTATAGCCTTTTAGGCGTTGTTTTGTCTTTGAGCTGGGATCGATGATGACGGCCGGCACGAAGTATAGGCCTGCATCGCCGAGCACGGCATAGCGTTTGTCTTTGTGGATGTTGAGGTCGATGGTATGCCCTTCGCCAACATATTCCACCACTTGGGTGACGGTCTGTTGTGTAAGGTCTGCGACACGCACTCGGAAGAGAAAACTCTCCATGCCAAGGATGTCAAGTGTGTAGGCTTGGTATGAGTTGGCGGCGTTGTGCGTGGTCGGGAAGGAATATGCCGAGTAGCGTCCGAGACTGTTGTTGGAAGTATAGACGAGAGTCTTCTCGTCCTGTCCGAAGCTGACGGTTGCCTCGTTGAAGCCGGTATTCAGCTCTTTGCCCACATTACGCGGTGTGCTCCAGTGGGTCCAGTCTTCGACATTGGTGCGAGTGACCATGTATATGTCGCCGTAACCCAGACCACGGCTGTCGGTGATGTAGTATAGGGTCTTGAGGTTCCGGCTGAGGATGGGACTACGTTCACTATACGGACTGTTTACCACCGAACCGAGGTTTATGGCGGTGCCCCAACCGTTCTGGGTATAGGGGATAAAATAGAGGTCTGATGCCATGGCGGTATCGCCGTGGAAGAGGGCACCGGTAGGCTGCAGATTCTGTCCGTTGGGACGGTCGGAGGCAAGGAGCATTCCGCTTCCGTCGGGCAGCATGTATGCGTCGGCGTCGATATGGTCGGTATTGACGGGGTAGGGCGGTATCTCGGTGACGCGCCAGCTGTCGCCTTCTTTCTCAGCAATCCAGATGTCGCCCGAACTGCCGAGGAGCATGCGCTTGCCGCCGGCATAGAAGCCGTAGATGGTCAGACCGTCATTCTCTGTGTTCGAGAAGTTCGCGTCGCCAGCGGGACGCCACACGCCGCTGTTTTTGGTGGCATAGCAGATGCGGCGGTTGGGACCGTTGACGCGGGTATAGTATAACCTTCCGTCGGCACTGTTGTATACGGGGTTCAGGATGTTGTAGGTGGCGGTGAGGACATTTGAGGGCTTGCGACCTGTAACAGGAGCCGCGAGGATATTCTTCAGCTCTTCGTATTCGTTGTGGTCTACGTTGTCGAAGCAGATGTCGAACTGACGCACCCGTTCGAGGGCTCCCTTGTAGTTGTGCAAGGTCAGTTGCGATTGAATCATGCGCTGCAGCGGCACATAGGAGATACGCTTGCCGGTCATCTGGCGCACGTAGTTGGCATATTTGGGGTAGTCGACCTCAAGGAAGTCTTCCATGAGGTTTATCCTGTCTATTTTCTTGGCGCTTGCCAGGTCGGTCTCTATGGCTCGAGGGAAGGGGAATTCTGGATTCTCCTTGGCGAAGATCTCGATGGGGGCGGCATTGCCCTCTTCGGCATGCCAGGAGTAATAGCGTTGGTAGACATCGCTGTAGTGGGCGTCGAGTTTGAAACGTTGCAGGTAGAGACGTGCGGCCTCAATGTCGCGTTGGTCATAGATGAGTCGGCGCAGCTGGGCAAGGGCGTCGTCGGCCAGACTGTTGTCGGCATTGGAATCTACGAAGTCTGCAAATTCGCGCGCAGTGTGGAGCGAGTTGTATTTCACCTCGAGCAGCGAGGCCAGTTTCTCGCGAGCCTGCAGGTGCTCGTCGCTCGTCGGGTAGCGGCGCAGGAAGCCGTTGTAACCGGCAATGGTGTTGAGTCGTGAGGCGGTTGCATAGGCCAGACGGCTCTTCTGTTTCTCGGCGGCACGCTGGACCGAGGGGCTCAGCGGATATTTTACGGCGATGGTGTCGACGCCAGCTTCGGAACCAATGCCTTCAAACAGGCTTGGCGCCAACCGAGCCAGACGCTCTTCCATCTGCTCGGCTTCGCTGGTGCCAGGGTAGATGTCGATGAAGTGGTAGTATGACTCGGCGGTGCCTTTGCGCAGGTCTTCGTCATAGACTTGGTTGATGCGGCGCTGGCGCAGCAGACGTACCAACTCGATGTCGATGCCGAATGCGTCGAGATAGGTGTCTAACTCCACGCGACTCATGTCTGTGCGCACCTCAAGGGTGTTGTAGGCGGCATCGCTGATGGCTTGTTTGGTCTGACGAATGGTCGTCAGGGTGATGTTCTTGCGGGCCAGACGTGTAAGTTCGCCGAGACGGTCTTCTTCGAGAAGCACGATGTGGCGGGCTTCAGCGCGCTGTATGTACTTCATGGCCATGGGCAGGTTGCGCATGGGATGTGAGTTGTCGAAGTAGAACTGCGCCATGTTGTAGAGGTTCTCTACATTGTCGGGCTCTTTGGCATAGGCCTTGTTGAGCCGAGTGAAGCGATCCTGATAATCGCCTATGGCATCTTCCGGCAGCACCTGCGCCGCCACTGTTGCCAGCATGAGGCAACCCATAATGGTCATCAATAGTTTCTTCATCGGGTATCTACTTTAGTGATTCCAAAATGTCGTTGAATTCAAATTCCATTTCCTTGAAGGTGTCTTTGGTGGTCTCGAGTCGGAACTCCACCACGGCATCACCGTCACGGAAATAGGTCATCATGAACTGATAGTCTTTCTGGTCGCCAGGGTTGGTGTAAGCTCCCACATAACCCAGGCCGCCGTGTTTCGGCAGGCCGGCACCGTGGGTGTACTCGTTGAGCGACTGGAAAGGCTGGATCATGTAGCGCTCGTAGGCCAACTCGTAGATGTCGCCGTCGTAGTCTTCGTTGACATAGATGCGCAGGAATGGCAGTACGGTGTCGCCTTCATCGTCCATCACGAGTTGCCCGACGTAGCAGTAAAGGTATACATCAGCCCCGTCATCGAGTTGGAAGGTGCGCAGGTAGCGCCAGTCGCGCTCGTCGAGGCGGAAGGATGTCTTCGTGCCGGGAATGCCAATTTGGGCTGTCGCTGTCCCGGCAAACGCCAGCAACAACACTGTCAGCAGTATTTTAATGTGTCGTTTCATCTCTCTATGATTTCTTGGAAGAACCGTGTCAATCGGTCCGTGAGATTTCGAATATTGTATTCTTCGGCCACCAGTCGGGCTGCCGCCTCGCCGACACTGCGTCGGTAAGCGTCGTCTGCTACAAGCCGTCCTATTTGTGTGGCAAAGGTTTCGGGTGTGTCGGCGATGAGCAGGTCGACACCGTCGGTGTAGTCGATGCCTTGGGCACCCACGGTTGTGCTCACCACGGCTTTGCCCATGGACATGGCTTCGATTATCTTCACGCGGATGCCGCTGCCGCTCAGCAGTGGGACTATGTTTATCTGCTTGTCGGCAATAAACTTTGCCGCATCGGGTACCTCGCCTACCACGGTGACGCCGTCGATGATGGCTTTGGCCCATTGCTCGGGCATCTTGCGGCCTGCTAAATAGAGGTGTGCTTGCGGTATCTCGCGGTGCACCACTGGCCACACCTTGTCCAGCATCCATGCGATGCTTTCCTGATTAGGTAGCCAGTCCATGGCACCGATGTGGAACAAAGAATACGGTTCCGACTCTTGTTCTTCGTTTGCCGTTTGCCGTTTGCCGTTTGCCACCCCGAAAGGTATGACCGCCAACGGACGACGGCAGCCGTTGTCACGGAAATAGTCGGCGTCACGGTGTGTGATGCATGCCACGCCGTCATAGTCGTTGATGTGCTCCAGCTCATAGGCGCGCAGGGTGAGCGAGAGGTGTTTGAGGTACCAGCGACGCAGTCCGTTGCGTTCGCTCTGTGCCACACGGCGCCAAATGAGATTCTCCACGTTGTGGGCGCGCAGTATCACCTTTGCCTGTGAGTATTTGCGTATCAGCGGCACGTATGGCGTCAGGAAAATGCTTTCGACATGCACTATGTCGAAAGACTCTTGCTGCAGTATCTCTTTCAGCTTTTGTGCAAACGCCTCGCTGTGGTAACGCTTCACGTGGTACGACTCGCCGCAAAGCATGGCCACCGCGGCGGGAAGAGGCTTGATGCCAAGGTCAATGTATACTGATTCGAAGTGTGTGGCTTCGCGGTATGTGGCCGGCAGGCCTTTCTGTACCGGATGCTTGTCGGTCTCCACAGCCAGCACTCTCACCTCGCAGCCTTCCTGCAGCAACCCCTGGGTGATGCTGTTCATGGCCATCGTCCCGCCATCGACTGGCGGGAAGGGAGGCTTGTTGCAGAGCTGGAGGATCTTCATTACCACTTACACATTAACACATTAACGCATTGACACATTGACGCAGTTCCCTTACTCCTTCGGAAGGGCCTTGAATCCGAATCCGAGGATTTCGCTGCTCTCCATGATGTTGACGAAAGCCTTGGGGTCAAGGCGGTGCAGGTTGCTTTTCAGTTTCACCATGTCGGCACGGTCGAGGGTGACATAGATCATCTTGCGCTCGTTGCCCTGATAGAGACCGGTGCCCACCAGCAGGGTGCCGCCGCGTTGCAGGTCGTTGAGGATATAGCTGCGCACGGCTTCCAGTTCGTCGGTGACGATGAACATGGTCTTGTAGCTCTTCATGCCGTCGACGACGAGGTCGATGACTTTGCCTTCGATGTAGATGATGATGATGGAGTAGATGGGCAGACGGGGGTCGCCGAAGGCGATAAGTGTGCTGAGGGTTATGATGCCGTCGACAATCATCACAAGGGTGCCGAGAGAGATTTTGGTGTACTTGTGAAGAATCATCGAGATGATGTCCGAGCCGCCGCTGGTGGCGCCGCTACGGAAAATCAGACCGATGGCCACGCCATAGATGAGTCCGGCTACCACGGTGTTGAGGAAATAGTCTGGGGTGAACCATACATTGTGTGTCTCCAGAGCAACCATGCCATCAGCGTTTGCCGGTGCAGTGGTCAGCACGGCGCCGTCGTGAATCACGGGTGCATAACCCCACACCATCTCAAGGAGATAGGTGAATCCAAAAATCAAGAAGGTCGAAATGATGGTCTTCAATCCGAATTTGGGGCCGAGGATCCATGTGCCGATAAGCAGCAGGGGGACATCCATGCATATGGCATAAAGGGCAATCCTGCCTCCCCAGAGGCTGCTGAAAACGTTGGAGAGGCCGTAGGTGCCGCCCGGAGCCATCATATAGGGGTTGACGAACATCACGTCGCCTATGGCAAACAAGGCGCTGCCGAAAACGAGCAGGCAGTAGGACCACACTTCCTTTTTCCAGTCTTTCTTTAAATTTGTTTCAGTCATATATAGTTGATATTTAATGTGCAATAATCAAACGTCACCTTTAGGGTGAACTGCAAAAATACACTTTTTTTTTAAATAACCGTAAACTGATTCCTACACTGTGTATAGGCCGTCTGTTTTTCAGTGCTTTATCGCCGTTTCTTCACTGGTTGACTAAAGAAATACTGAAGATATGGACTGGCAGGGATTGACCAACCAGCATAAAAAAAGAGCGATAGACGGGGGTCGAACCCGCGACCTGCGGCTTGGGAAGCCGCCGCTCTGCCAACTGAGCTACTATCGCATAGACACGTCAAGTGTCAAAAAACAGATTTAATAACGTTGCCACAACCCTATTATTGTGCAGCCCCAATTATTTTTTTTCAGTTTCCGTAGATTCCACCCACACCAACCCCTAACCTTGACCTTTGAACTTTAAACTTTGATCCTTGACCTTAAATCTTTGACCTTAAATCTTTGAACTTTGACCTTTAATCTTTGACCTTTGATCTTTGAACTTTGAACTTTAATCTTTGACCTTTGATCTTTGACCTTTGATCTTTGAACTCTTACCTCTTAATTCTTAATTCTTAATTTTTAATTTTCCCCTTTGCCCTTTGCCCCTTGCTGCCTGACCTCCGGTCACGGCCTGCGACTTTATGGAGCAAACCTTGACCCTTGAACTTTAATCTTTGAACTTTGAACCTTGAACTTTAAACTTTGAACCTTGAACTTTGAACTTTGAACTTTAAACTTTAAACTTTGAACCTTGAACCTTGAACTTTAATCTTTGAACTTTAATCTTTAACCTTTAACCTTTAACCTTTGCCCCCCTACTCGTATTCGTATGTGCCGTTTTCGCTGCTGACAGTGACCTGTGCCTTGGACCCTTCCTCGACGCGGCCCACAATGCGGGCGTCGACATTGAAGCTCTTGGCGATGTCGATGATGCCACAGGCCGTCTGTTCGTCGGTGTAGAGTTCCATGCGGTGGCCCATGTTGAACACTTTGTACATCTCCTGCCAGTCGGTGCCGCTTTCGTCGTGTATCATCTTGAAGAGCGGGGGCACGGGGAAGAGGTTGTCTTTGACCACATGCAGGCCGCGGCCGCCGATGAAGTGAAGCACCTTGGTCTGCGCTCCGCCGCTGCAGTGTATCATGCCGTCAATCTTCGGACGGTACTCGTCGAGCACCTTGCGTATGATGGGAGCGTAGGTGCGGGTGGGGGAGAGCACCATGTGGCCGGCATCGACGCCCGGCACCTCGGTGGGGTCTGTGAGCAGCTTCGAGCCGCAGAAGACCACGCTGTCGGGCAGGTTGCGGTCGTAGCACATGGGGTATTTCTCGGCGTAGACATGCGAGAAGACGTCGTGGCGCGCCGAGGTGAGTCCGTTCGAACCCATGCCGCCGTTATAGGCGGTCTCGTAGGTGGCCTGGCCGAAGCTGGCGAGACCCACGATGACGTTGCCGGCTTTGATGTTGGCATTGTCGACCACGTCGGCACGGCGCATGCGGGCCGTCACCGTGCTGTCGACGATGATGGTGCGTACCAGGTCGCCTACATCGGCCGTCTCGCCTCCAGTGAGGACCATGTCGATGCCCATGTCGCGCATCTGCTGGCAGAACTTCTCGGTGCCGTTGATGACGGCCGAGATGACTTCGCCTGGCACCAGCTGCTTGTTGCGGCCGATGGTCGACGAGAGCAGGATGTGGTCGAGGGCGCCGACGCACAGAAGGTCGTCGGTGTTCATCACTATGGCGTCGATGGCGATGCCTTTCCACACGCTCAAATCACCGGTTTCTTTCCAATACATGTAGGCTAAGCTCGACTTGGTGCCAGCACCGTCGGCATGCATGATGTTGCAGTACTGCGGATCGCCACCCAGCAGGTCGGGGATGATCTTGCAGAAAGCCTTCGGGTAGAGACCTTTGTCGATGTTCTTGATGGCGTTGTGTACGTCCTCTTTTGTCGCGGAAACACCGCGTTGATTGTATTTATCCATGGGTGGGAAATGTTATCGTTTGATGATTTGGTGTGTTTCGCCGTTGCAACGCAGCAGGTACACGCCGGCCGGCATAGCGCTGAGGTCAATTGTGCGGTTGCCCGTCCATTGCATCATCACACGGCCGTTGACATCGGCAAGTTCCACCTCGCCATCAGCCTCCACGGTCACGCGTCCGGTGGTGGGGTTGGGGTAGATTTCAACTTTCGCCATTGAACTTTCGACGTTGCCGATGCTTTCGAGGGTGCTGTCAGCCTCGAAGTGGGCGGTTATCGTGAGGTCGCTGGTCACCGTGACGGTGAGGGGATTGGCGGTGACGATGCTGTCATGTCCAGGCTCTATGCTCCAACCGGCGAAAAGATAGCCTTCGGCGGGGGTGGCGGTAACGGTCACGGTTGAGGCGCTGTCTACAATCCTCACGCCAGCTGGGTCGACGCTGCCGCCTTCGTCGGCAATCACAGTGACGGTGTATCGTGTGGTTTCAGGCATGCTGTCGGCCTCGAAATAGGCTATTATGGCAAGGTCGCCGGTGACGGTCAGGGTGAGCGGATTGTCGGTGACCAGGCTGGTGTAGCCGGGAGCGATGCTCCAGCCGAGGAAGTGATAGCCTTCGGCGGGAGTGGCGGTGACGGTGATGGTGTCACCGTCTTCAACGACATTCTCTCCTTCGGGATTCACACTGCCGCCATCGCCGGCTGTCACCGAGACAGTGTAATGTGCGGGCTCGGGCATGGGTGCGGTGAGGGTCACGTGGTAATTCTTGACGGTAACACCGTCCTCGGCAGTGACGGTGATGGTGACCATCGCCGTGCTGTCGTTCAGACGGTTTGTGGTGATTACCGGCGTGGCATCGCTCACCTGGGTCTGCACAGCGACTGCAGCGCTGCTCAAGGCTGCGGTGTCGGCCATGGCTACGGTGTAGTCGAACACATTCATGGCGAAACTGTCGAGCGGGGCGCCGTTGAGGGTGATATTGGTGAGCCAGGCGCTGTAGATGAACTCTATGTCGTCGATGGAGAGCGAGTCGTTGGCACTGCCGTTGCCAGCCAATTTGTTGGTGGTCAGGTTGATCAGGATGTAGCTGACCGGCAAAGTGTTGGCATTGTAGTTGAACGGCACTTTCACTTGCTGCCATTGCATGGTGGACGACGACGAGGTGGTGCGTGTGAACTGAGCGTCGGCTGAACCTCTAAAAAATGCGATGTCGTCCTCGTTGTTTGGCGACTGGAAATTATTGTCGCAATGGACGATGGCTTTGACTTGAGCCTGTGAACTGGCGCTGGCGGCATAAAAACTCACCCAGACATACATCGAGTCGGGTGTGCCGGTGAACGGTTGGCAGTGGTCGCTGTTTTCACGCTGTGTGTAGTTGTAGTTGCTGGAACTCGAGGCCGACATGCCTCCTGCATGCACACGGCCTGTGGTCATATTGCCATTGGCCACAACACCCCAAACCGTGGCGGAGTAGATGGTTAGATAGCTGCTACCCGATGAGCCAGGACGACCGCCGTTGCGATGGTAGTGGTGCGGGGTAGAGGCCATGGAAGCAAAAGTGCCGTCACTTGTGGCAAAGGAGCTCCAGTGCGTGGGTTCGGCATTGGTGGCGGTGCCGTCCCATTGCTCGAAACCGGGGTTGGGAAGTTGGTAGACCGACTGTGCATGTGTCTGGGTGAATGCTGCCGTTAGGCAGAATGCAATGATAGTGAAAAGGATACGTGTTGTTTTCATCATTATTGTAGCTTGAAAATCGGGTGCAAATATACGTAAAAAAGCCGACATGGATGCATGTGCCCTTGAAATAATAATGTAGCATGCATGTTATCACTTGTTTGCATCCTGCTTTGCCTTGTGGCGGATACGATGCCCTGAAGCGATGTCTCGCAGGTCGCCGTTGAACGAATGTCCGTCAAGCTACGTCATGGTTTGAGATGCATTTTGGGGAAGGGTTTTATATTCCTGTTGACAGCAAAATGCCGATGATTTGACTCGGCTGTGCAACCTGAAATCTCAATTTTTTGGCACTTTATAATTCATTTGTTTTCAGTATGCTCTATGGCTGTTCTTCGGTTGTTCTTTGGTTTAACCCAAAGAACAACCGAAGAACAGACTGTAAGTAGCTGATAATGAATACCACTTTTTGGCGTCTATAGGCGTTCACTACTGGTGCATGGTGCAAAGGCTTCATTACGACCATGTTTGCGATGCATGTACTCCTGTCTATTTTATACGGATTTATACGGAGTAACCACCCGACAGTATCAACATGTATGTTGTCTTTTTTTTGTTCATTTAAAAATATTTTGTATATTTGCAGATTATATAATATGGTGGATGAAATAGCAAAGCAATAAATATCAACACATTAAACTTTTTAGCATTATGAAAAAAACATTTACTGCCATTTGCATGGCCATTGCAGGCATGATGGCTCTTACCTCTTGCGAGGGAACCGACATTACCGAAATCCTCGGCGGCGATGACGCTCTCGGCAACATCACCCTCACAACCAGCAATCCTACTGGCAACCAAATCTATGCTGGCGACTCGACGATTACCTTCAAGTCGGCTATCGGCAATGTCAACATCCGTCAGCTCGATATTGATATCGACACTATGGGAGCCGATTTCGATACCACTATGCTGAATATCAATGCCGGTACCATCTTTGTGGGCGTGAACGGTGCCAACATCACCGCCAACACCGCCAACATCAACTGGCCCGTGTGCGGTATCAACCTGCGCGACACTAACACAGGTACCTATCTCGTCAGCGTGCCCGTCGACAACTTCGATTTCCTGGAGTATATCGACACCACCAGCATCAACAGCATGATCACCACTGGTCTTAACTTCCAGGGCCGTCCCAGCAACCTCTTCGCTCTGGCTGTGAACCGTGACGAATACTATATCGGCTATTTCGGCAGCATCACCGTGACCTCCTTCCCCGGAGCCGGTGAGATGGTTGAAGGCACCATCAACAATGTCCGTGCTTTCTACATCACCCTCGACCAGGTGCGTGCAATCCTCGACATGGATCCCGCCGACCGTCCAGCCAACCTTGTCGCCGCCCTGCCGAGCATCACCTTCAACGGCACCTTCTCCAGCCTCCGTGCCAACATGACTTCGGTGATCAACCGCGTGAACGAGCTCGAAGAAGTCGAGATTTCGAAGTAAGGGTTACAGTGGCTGCTACCTACCAGGTACAGACCACCCTATACGTGGAAAAGATACATGAAGACAGCCGTGGCTTTGTGCCGCGGCTGTTTCTTTGTTCTTGAAAAAAACTTTGCAATATGTCAGGAAAAAATCGTATCTTTGACATTCCAAATTATTGTCGATATCAATGGCACTAACTGACAAACAGTTGATTGCGGAGTTGCAGGGTGGCAACTACAAGCCTGTGTATCTTCTCACGGGCGAGGAGAACCACTACATAGATGTGGTCTCGGACTGGATGGAGAATAATATTGTCGATGCTTCGTTGCGTGCATTCGACCAGACGGTGGTCTACGGTCGCGATGTGGATATGAAGACCGTTATCGGCTACGCAAAATGCTATCCTGTGATGTCGCCGATGCGATTGGTGCTTGTCAAGGAGGCGCAGGATATCGACATGCGTCAGTGGGAAACGCTGACGGCCTACCTGCAGCAGCCGTCCCCTCAGACGCTTCTGGTGTTCTGCTACCGCCACAAGAAGTTCGATAAGCGCACCGCCGCCTATAAGGCTATAGACAAGGTGGGTGTCGTGTTCGAAAGTCCGAAGGTCTACGACAACCAGGTGCCGCGCTGGATTGGTGCCACCGTGGCCTCTGCCGGATATAGCATCGGCGACAAGGCGACGACGATGCTCATAGAGTTCCTCGGTGCGGACCTTGGCAAGATCGCCGGCGAGTTGTCAAAGCTCTACCCATTGCTTCCACAGGGTGGTGTCATCACCGAAGAACTGGTGGAACAGCAGATAGGCGTCAGCAAGGATTATAATGTGTTCGAGCTGCAGAACGCCATAGGACGCCGCGACGTGGTCATGTGCAACCGCATCGTAAACTATTTTGCCGCCAATCCCAAGCGTAACCCGATACAGCCGGTGCTGGCACTGCTCTACGGCTATTTCCTGAAGGTGATGTTCTATCATCAGCTCGGCGACCAAAGTGGCGCCAAGGTGCCCTCGGGGCAGTTGGAGAACAAGAGCGACGCCCCGAAAGTGCTGGGCTGCGCCCCCATGTTCGTCAAGGACTATGCCTTGGCGGCGAACAACTACAGCCTTGGCAAACTGGCAGCCTGCATCGGCTACCTCTATGATGCCGACCTGCGCAGCAAAGGTGTCTGCAACAGCGGCACGGTGACCGAAGGTGAAATCCTCAAGGAACTGGTGTTCAAAGTTATTCATTAAGCACTGCGTAGTCCAACCTTGAACCTTAAACTTTGAACCTTGAACTTTGAACCTTGAACTTTGAACCTTGAACTTTGAACCTTGAACATTTTTATGAGTAAAGTTAGTAAGTTTGAAGACCTCGAAATATTTCAGTCGGCTCGTAAACTCTGCAAGGAAGTGTATGAGATTACGAATGGAGGTGAATTTCATAAAGACATTAGATTTGCCCAGCAGATTCATGCATCGGCAGGGTCGGTGATGGATAACATTGCTGAGGGATATGAGCGAGAAGGAAATAAGGAGTTTATAAATTTCTTATATATAGCTAAAGGTTCTTGTGGTGAGGTGCGCAGTCAAATCATTAGGGCTTCAGATGTTGGTTTTATTGATAACGATACTTCTACTCGTTTATACAACGACTGTATAGGATTGAGCAAAGCAATTTCTGCTTTTGTCAAAAGTCTCAAGACAAGTGGTTATCGCGGTTCCAAACACCTTGACCCTTGAACTTTGAACCTTGAACTTTGACCCTTGAACCTTGACCCTTGATCTTTGATCTTTGAACTTTGAACTTTGAACCTTGATCTTTGAACTTTGAACCTTGAACCTTGATCTTTGATCTTTGAACTTTGAACCTTGAACTTTGAACTTTGAACCTTGAACTTTGAACTTTGAACTTTGAACTTTGAACTTTAAACTTTGACCCTTGAACCTTGAACTTTGAACTTTGAACTTTGAACTTTGAACTTTGAACTTTGAACTTTGACCCTTGAACTTTGAACCTTGACCCTTAAACACCTTTCGCCGTTAAAAACTTAAAAAAAACATGAAACGTTTCATATTGTCCATATTATTCACCCTGTTGCTTGGCGCTTTCGCCGTTGCTCAAGGAACCATTCGCGGTACTTTGTTCGACGAAAGCAATGGCGAGGCTATACCGTTCGCCAACGTGGTCTTGGACGGAACGAAGATGGGCTGCGCCACCGACCTCAGCGGCTTTTTCCTCATCAACAAGGTCCCTGCCGGCGAGTATACTTTGCGTGTGAGATTCATGGGCTATGAGGAATACTCGGAAGCAATCACCGTCGTCAACGGCAAGACAATCACCAAGTCTATCCGACTCAATCCTTCGTCGCAGATGCTTGAAGCCGTGGAGATCAGGGACAGCAAGATTGAGGAGCGACGCATGCAGACTCAGGTGAGTGTGGAGAAGATTACCGCCAGCCAGATACAGCAGATGCCTTCCATCGGTGGACAGGCCGACCTCGCGCAATATATGCAGGTGCTGCCCGGCGTAAGCTCTACGGGCGACCAGGGCGGTCAGCTCTATATCCGTGGTGGCTCGATGGTGCAGAACCTCTGTCTGCTCGACGGCATGATCGTCTACAACCCGTTCCACAGCATCGGACTCTATTCTATCTTCGAGACGGACATCATCCTCAATGCCGACATCTACACCGGCGGTTTTGGCGCCGAATACGGCGGACGTCTCAGCTCGGTGATGGACATCACCACGCGCGACGGCAACAAGCGTCACCATAGCGGCAAAGTAGGCCTCAACACCTTCGGCGCAAGCCTTATCCTTGAAGGCCCGCTGAAACGTGAGACCGCCGAGTCGAAGACATCCATAACATACCTGCTTAGTGCGAAGAACTCTTATCTGTCGTTCACTTCCAAGAAGATTTACCCCTATATCGATGGAGGACTGCCGTTCGACTACCTCGACCTCTATGGCAAACTGTCGCTCAACAGCGGTACTGGCAGCAAGATGAGCGTCTTCGGCTTCCGTTTCGATGACCAGGTCAACGGCTACCAGGCCATCGACACCTTCCATTGGCAGAACTACGGTGCCGGCATGAACTTCATCCTGGTCACGGGGGCTTCGGCTATACTCGAAGGGTCGCTGGCCTATTCCGACTACGGCATCACACTCCACGACGGGTCTGGCATCGACCGTCACAGCGACATCGGTGGCTTCAATATGACGCTGCAGATTACTAATTTTATTGGTGGCAACAAACTGAAGTATGGCTTCAGTATGGAAGGTTACAACACCGACTACGTCTATTCCGGCCACAACCCGCAGACGAAGCCTTCGACTAATATCTCGGCGTTCGCCAGCTATAAATGGAGCTATGGTGAAGGCCCCGGCGGCAATGCCCGTCTGCTGCTCGATCCGGGTGTGCGCTTCGTATACTATGCCAGCCTGAACCAGCCAAGCCTCGAACCACGACTGGCGGCGAAATACAATGTCACGGAACACTTCCGCATGAAGTTCGCCGGAGGCAGGTATAGTCAGATATTCCTCGACGCACGGTCGGATAACGATATCGTAAACCTCTTTACTGGATTCTTGACGGGTTCGGCCGACCTCTCGGACCATGGCGGCATTACTCGTATGTTCCGTGGCGACTCGGTGGACAGCTACATCCAGAAGGCCTACCATGCCGTTCTCGGTGCGGAATATGACCTCTCGGAGCATATCACCCTCAACGGCGAATTCTACTTCAAGTATTTCGATCAACTCATCAATGCCAACCGTAACAAGAAATTCGACTCGAGCGACCCCGTATACAGCCAAGGTCAGTATGTAAAACCCGAGTACCTCACGGCTGATTTTATCATCGAGAAAGGCTTCGCGACAGGTTTCGATGTCAGCGTCTGTGTCGACTTGGAACGGCTGTATGTGTGGGGGACTTACTCGCTTGGCTATGTGCAGCGTACCGATGAAGTACAGACCTACAACCCACACTACGACCGTCGCCATACGGTCAACCTCTTAGCCACCTACGCTCTCGGCGAGCAGCGCGAGTGGGAGATCAGCGGCCGTTGGAGTTTCGGTAGTGGCTATCCCTTCACCGAGACGCAGGGTGTGTATCAGACGCTCCTCTTCGGCGATAATATCGTGAGCGACTACACTCGTGAGAATGGAGAATATAGCATCCATTATGCGGAACTCTACAAGGGACGCCTGCCGAATTACCATCGCCTGGACCTCGGAGTAAAGCGCAAATTCTCCTTGGGCAAGCGGTCGATGTTGGAGCTGAATTTCAGCGTCACCAATGTCTATAGCCGCAAGAATATCTTCTATTTCGACCGCGCCACCTTCGAGCGTGTAAACCAACTGCCGATTTTGGCTTGCTTCGGCCTGACTTTCACGTTCTAACTTAATTTTCAATTTTCAATTTTCAAATTTCAACTTTCAACTTTCAACTTTCAACTTTCAAGTGAGGCCGTAGGCCGACCCTCTCCCCAACGCCAGGCTACAGCCGCCGGCGATAATCTACGAGATTTAAATTGAGCCCGTACTCGGACAAGAAATCCCGAAGGAAAGTAATTAACGAGATATACGAGATTTCGCTCGCGCAGCGAGCAGGAGTATCAAGACCGGCTCCCGCCCAACGCCAGGCTCCGCCGCCGGCGATAATCTACGAGATTTAAATTGAGCCCGTACTCGGACAAGAAATCCCGAAGGGAAGTAATTTACGAGATATACGAGATTTCGCTCGCTCAGCGAGCAGGAGTATCAAGACCGGCTCCCGCCCAACGCCAGGCTACATCCGCCGGCGATAATCTACGAGATTTAAATTGAGCCCGTACTCGGACAAGAAATCCCGAAGGGAAGTAATTTACGAGATATACGAGATTTCGCTCGCGCAGCGAGCAGGAGTATCAAGACCGGCTCCCGCCCCTAATTTGCGTAATTCGCTGTTCTCAATTCATCATTAACCTTTAACCATTAACCTTTAACCCTTAACCCTTAACTCTTAACTCTTAACTCTTAACCATTAACCCTTAACCCTTAACCCTTAACTCTTAACCAGTAACCATTAACCCTTAACCATTAACCTTTAACCTTTAATCATTAACCACTAACCTTTAACCCTTAACCATTAACCTTTAACCATTAACCTTTAACCATTAACCTTTAACCATTAACCATTAACCTTTAACCTTTAACCCTTAACCAATTCCAAGGTCGTAGGCCGATCAGTAGAATAGGGATTTATCCTTCGAAGGTGAAGCTAAGCATGAATGTCCGGCTTTTGAGGTTGTCGAACGAGCGAATATATATGTCGGGGTCTTTGACCTTGAGGTCAAGCAGCCCGAAAGTCATCTTCAGTTCTATGGCAAATTTGACGTAGCGCAGGAATACGTCGAAGCCCATACCCATAGTGTATCGCAAGTCGTGGGGCTGGAGTCGTATGATGGCCTGGTTAGTCTGGTTACGGTTCTTGCGGAGTGAGGCGAAGTCGAAGCCGTAGCTTGCGCCGGCGGTGAGGTATGGTCGGAAGTTGTTCCAGCGTACGGCGCGGAACTTGAATTCTACGGGTATGTCGCCGTAGACTGACTCCACATTGCGGCTGCGTTCGGCGAGTCTGTGTGTCGACAGGTAGCCTTCTTCCCAGGAGAAGCTCATGGTGCGGGTCACCAGTGTGACACCGGGGAGCAGGCGCAGGTTGAACCAGTTTCCGAGCCTCATATCTCCGATTACAGCGATATGGAATCCGGGGGCATAGTATGACGTCGTTCCCTGCAGGGTGCTGCGCAGTGAGTCGTCCTGACTGAAGGCGAGGTCAAATTTAGACTGAGTGTAGCCCACCTGTATGCCGTAGTGCAACAGGCGCCGGTCGAACTGCCCGAGGTTGCCTATGGCACTCTGCCCTCTCATTGCAAAAGGCGATAGAACAAGGATGAATAAAAGCAGGGTAGGGTAGAGCCGACCGACCGTCCTCCCCCTTACCTCTTCCATCTTCCCTCTCACCTTTTCCATCATACCTCTTCCATCTTCCATCTTCCCGTTATATATCATTGCTGTTCAATAATAACTATACCCTATAACTCCTAACTCCTAACTCATAACTCTTAACTCTTAACTCTTAACTCTTAACTCCTAACTACTAACCCTTAACTCTTAACTCCTAACTCTTAACTCTTAACTTCACTCCGTAATCTCCCCCCGCAGCGACTGGCTGAGTCTCATTTTCACATGCTCTTTGTCGTCAGGGTAGTTGCCCAGCAGGTACATCATCTTGGTGATGGCCGCCTCGATGGTGATGTCGCTGGCGCCCACGACGCCGATGCGGTCCATGTCGCAGCTGGCGGCATACTGACGCATCTTCACGGCGCCGGCCTTGCACTGCGTCACATTGAGCACGATGATGCCGCGCCGTATGGCCTCTTCGAGGGCCGAGATGAACCAACTGTCGGTTGGGGCGTTACCGGAGCCGTAGGTCTCGATCACCACGCCTTGAAGGTCGGGGGCGTTGAGTACCGCTTTCACCACCTCGGGACCGATGCCGGGAAACAACTTGAGCACTGCAACACGGGTGTCGAATTTCTTACGCACGTCAAGTCCGCTCTCAGGCATGGGCAGGAAGAGGTGCTCCTTGAAGCGTATGTTGATGCCCACCTTGGCCAGCGACGGGTAGTTGTAGCTCTCGAAGGCGTCGAAGTTCTCGGCGTTGAGCTTGGTGCTGCGGTTCCCGCGGTAGAGGTGGCTCTCGAAGAAGATGCACACCTCGGGTATGGTGACCAGACGGGTAGAGGCAATCTCGAGGGCGCAGATGATATTCTCACGGCCGTCGCTGCGCAGCATGCCTAATGGCAGCTGGCTGCCGGTGAGGATGATGGGCTTGCCGAGGTTCTTGAACATGAAACTCAGTGCAGAGGCGGTATAGGCCATCGTGTCGGTGCCGTGGAGTACCACAAACCCGTCATAGTCGTTGTATCGGCTTTCGATAATGCTGGCGATGTCGCTCCACATGGCAGGAGTCATATTGGACGAGTCGATGATATTGTCCAACGTCACAGAGTCGATGCCGTAGCTGCAGGCACGCAGTTGTGGCACTGCATCATAGATGCGGTCGAGCGCAAAGGGGTGCAGCGAGCCGTTCTCATCCTGCACCATGCCTATGGTGCCGCCAGTGTATACTATCAGTACTTTCTCTTTTTTCATGCCTTCATAACGTCAGTTAATATAAATTATTGTGATGCAAATCTATTTATGAAGCCAACCTTTCAACTTTTTTCGTAACTTTGCAGTTTGAGGGTGGAATATGTGTGTGGGTTGGTGTATTTGAAAATCAGTGCAATATGAAGAATGTGAAATGGCAGGATGCCCTGCAGTTCGTGGCTATGGTGCTTATGGGTGCCGCCATGCCGCTGTCGTGGCGTCTCGGTTTGTGGACCGCCGTGCTGCTCGCCGTGGTGTCGCTGGTGAAGATCTTCGCCGACTACCACGCCCGCTCCACTCACGCAATCACGCAATCCTGCCCGACCGCAGGGAGCGGCCTTGAGCACCGCTTATTTAAATCAAATTTGCGAAAAAGCAATCAAGCATTAACGCATTCGCACATTAACGCATTCAAACCCGCATTCCCCAACCCTTCCCTGAACGCCTGGATGCGTGCTGCGCTGTGGGCTGCGGTGGCCTACGTGGCTGTTTTTGCAGTCAGCCTGCTCTACAGCAGCAATGTGGATGCTGGTCTGAACACCCTTTGGCATAAGGCCGTGCTGCTCATCTTCCCGCTCTGTTTCCTGCTCACCGACACTTCGTACCTGAAACCACTGCATTTGAGGATCATCTTCTATGCCCTGCTGATGGCCGTCTGTGGAGTATTCCTTTACAGTGCCGGCACCGCCGTGGGCAAGCTTCTCGACGGCGCCACGCTGAAGAGTGTCACCGGCATGACCTTCGACCCACGCCATCATTCCTACTATGCCCTCTACGCCCTCGTGGCGCTGGTATTCGTCTATTTCGAGCTTGCCGGCCATTGGTTCGAGTTGAAGGGCTGGCATCGTGTACTTTTGCTTGTTGCTGTGGCATTCGGCATATTGTATATGGTTCTTGTAAACTCCCGTGCCGGCATCGTAGGACTTTATGCCATGGCAATCCTCTGTCCGGTCCATCTGGCCTTGTGTTACAAGCGTTGTTGGCAGGCGGTGCTTACAGCAGTCCTGTTGGTCGGGTTTACTTTCACTGCCGAGAGTTTGCTGCCCGGCCACCAGAACCGAATCATGGAAACGGTACGTGCAGGCAAGAATGATGCCCGTGTCGATATCTTTCAGTCAACGCTGGAAGTTGTGAAGCAGAACCCGTTGACAGGACAGGGGGTGGGTGACTATGAAGGTGCTCTGCATGACCAGTATGCTGAGGACGAACAGACCTTTGCCGACAAATCGTTCAACGCGCATAACCAGTATACGGAGACCTTGCTTGCAGTGGGTGTCGTGGGGTTGCTGCTGTTGATGGCCTATCTTTTGATGCCGTTGGTGTGTGCTATTGGAAGGAAGAAGGTCTTTTGGCAGGTGCTCTTCTTTACTGGCATCATCATGTTCAACCTCCTCTTCGAATCCATGCTCGAGCGCCAGATGGGCATGCTTTTCATCGGCTACTTCCTTTCGCTCCTTGTCCTCATCACCACCCTTCGTGACGCCGCTCCTGCCAACTGCTAATTTCTCCTTCACCCTTCACTTGTCCATCCCCTCGCCAGGCTCCGCCGCTGGCGATAATCTACGAGATTTAAATTGAGCCCGTACTCGGACAAGAAATCCCGAAGGAAAGTAATTTACGAGATATACGAGATTTCGCTCGCGCAGCGAGCAGGAGTATCAAGACCGGCACCCGCCCAACGCCAGGCTACAGCCGCCGGCGATAATCTACGAGATTTAAATTGAGCCCGTACTCGGACAAGAAATCCCGAAGGAGAGTAATTTACGAGATTTACGAGATTTCGCTCGCACAGCGAGCAGGAGTATCAAGACCGGCACCCGCCCCTAATTTTCCCCGATTCGCCGTTCCACTAATCACTACTCACTGAGTTGTTTTTATATAGTTTTTCGAGTAGATTTTCTAAAAATTTTTGAGTGAATTTTCTAAAGAT
>JAEEGL016757023.1_pt1 | contig 21245 bp, 21 predicted proteins | sample 9134231 | NCBI WGS metagenome assembly JAEEGL01 (sample SAMN16246548, study PRJNA631951) | gut metagenome | biome: gut microbiome; feature: rumen; material: fiber-attached | host: Bos | place: Iran: Karaj | collected 2018-10 | reverse complement strand
CGCCGACACGTCGGACGCGTACAGAGACACCTCCGGCGTGCGGATCAGCCGCGTGACCTCCTCGTCCCCGAGAAAGACGTGCTGTCCCTCCCCGTCGTGGGTCAGAGAGACTTTGATCGCGGGGAGGAGCGGGATCAGCTTATCGATCTCCTCCCTGCCGATGCCGGCCCGGAGGGCGTAAAGCCCCACCACCCGGTAGATCGCGCCGGTATCCACGTAAAGCAATCCGTATTTTTCGGCGAGCGCCTTGACCATGGTGCTCTTTCCCGCGCCCGAGGGCCCGTCCACCGCTATTTTCTTCATGGATTCATCCCTTCTTCTCTCTCCGTCTTTGCCAGGACGGCGGCCGCGCGTCCCGCCGCGCGCCCGGTGGCCATGGCGATCTGCATATTGTATCCGCCGGTGTAGGCGTCCACGTCCAGGACCTCTCCGGCAAAATACAGGCCCTTCACAAGCTTCGACGCCATGGTGCGGGGATCCACCTCCCGCACGTCGACCCCTCCCCGGGTGACGATGGCTTCTTCCACCGGGCGGAGTCCCGTGATCCGGAGCGAGGTGCCTTTCAGCCCCTTCGCCAGAGCCTGCCGTTCCCCGCGGGTCAGATCCCGCGCCTTTTTCCGGGGGTCCACGCCGCATCTTGCGACGAAGGGGCGGGCGAGACTCTGCGGCAGAAGGCTCCGCGCCAGATTTCCCGTTTCCTTTTCTCCCCCTTCGGCGATCTCGCGCAGCAGCCTGCGGTCCAGCGTCCCGTCGTCCAGCGCCGGCTTGAAATCGATCTCGATCCTCTTTTCGGACGCGGCCCTTTCAAAGTGTGCGCTTCCCGAAAGAATCACGGGGCCAGAAACGCCGAAATGCGTGAAAAGCATCTCCCCGAATTCCTCAAAGACCTTCTTCCCGTCCTCAAAAAAGCGCACCGAGACGTTCCGGAGCGAAACCCCCATGGCCGCGCGGCAGAGTCCCTCGTCGGAAACAAGCGCCGAAAGCGACGCTCCCGGCTCCCTGATCGCGTGTCCCGCGTCCTCTGCAAAACGGTACCCGTCCCCCGTGGAGCCGGTGGCGGGATAGGAAAGCCCTCCCGTGGCGACGATCACGGTCCGCGCCCCGATCTCTTCTTTTTCGCCGGTCGTCAGGCCTTTGATCCTTCCCTCGCGGATCCGGAGGGCTTTGACGCGCGCGATCTTCTTTTCCGCCCCGGCGGCGTAGTCCGCGAGACCGCGGGCGATATCGGCGGCCTTGTCGGAAACCGGGAACACCCGCCTTCCCCGTTCGGTTTTCAAGGGAATGCCCCGGGAGAGGAAAAACGCCTTGGCGTCGGCGGGCGTGAAGGCGGAAAGGGCGCTGTAAAGGAACTTCGGATTGCGCGGAACGTTATCAAGGACCGTGCGCACGTCGGTATCGTTGGTGACGTTGCACCGGCCCTTTCCGGTAATATACAGTTTTTTCCCCGGCACGGCCAGCTTGTCCAGGAGCAGGACCGACGCCCCTTCCTCCAGAGCCCGTCCCGCCGCCATCAGTCCCGCCGGCCCCGCGCCGATCACCGCCACGTCATAGAGCCCGGTCATTTGATCTTCTCATAGACCTCGTATTCGTCCCAGATTTTTTCCAGTTTTTCAAAATTCGCGTACACGTCTTCCTTCCGCTGCATCCCCACCGCCACGATCAGCGCGTTGATCAGGCTCATCGGCGCGATCAGGGAATCCACAAAGGAAACCATCGCCCCCCTCGCCAGAAGCGCGAGATCCGCCGCTTCCGCCAGAGGAGAAGTCTTGCTGTCGGTGATGGCGATGGTCTTCGCGCCCTGGGCGCGCGCCAGCCTGACCGCCTTGACGGTGCGGCGGCTGTAGCGCGGATAGGAGATCCCCACCACCACGTCGTCCTTGCCCGCATGGAGAAGCTGCTCGAACACCTCGCTTGCGGTATTGGAGGAGATCTGCTTCACGCCGGGCAGCATCAGATTCAGATAAAAGGCGAGGAAGGAGGCCGGCGCGGAAGAAGAGCGGACGCCGATCACGTAGATATGCCCCGCCGAAAGGATCGCCTCTACCGCGTCGTGAAAGACCTTCTTGTCCAGGCCGGAAAGGGTCTCCCGGATGCTTTCGGCGTCGGCGTTCATGACCTTGGTCACCATATCTTCTTCCCGGTAGATCCGGTCGGTGATGGCCATCCTTTCGGTGGACGTCAGCTTGTTGCGCACCAGCTCGCGCAGCGCCTCCGCCAGCTCGGGGTATCCCTTGTAGCCCACCTCCGAGGCAAAGCGCACCACGGTGGATTCGCTGGTTCCCGAGGCCGCGCCGAGCTTCGCCGCCGTCATAAAGGCAGCCTTTTCGTAATGATCCCGGATATAGCGGGCAATGGCCTTTTGCCCTTTGGAAAACTCCCGGTCATGCGTCTCCAGATACCGGAGCAGATCCTTTGCCATGTCGAATCTTTCCCCCGTCGTTCCGCACGGCGCCGTCTTCCCGGAAACCCGGCTGAAGAGAGGCGCGCATGCTGCTTTGTCTCAGTTTAGCAGATTTCGCCCCCCGTGTCAATGAAAACCCTGCCGGGGCGCCCCGTCTTCACGGGTCGAAGGGGATCAGTCCCGCGTCTTCTCCGGGATGCGTCGCGCCGGTCCCGCCTCTCTTCTCCCGCTCCCGGAGCCCCGCCAGGAACAGGAAGGCAAGCCCGACCAGGACCTCCCAATCGTCCTTGCCCTTTCCCGTCAGAAGAAGAAAAATCAGGAGAAGGAGGAGAAGATCCTCCCGGTTCAGATTCAGGTTTGCGGGAAACCGGTTCACGCTTTCTCCTCCCCGAAAAGCTTCGCCGCGCCGCGTGCGGCCCGGCAGAGCTTCATCACGCGGATGGCTTCGTCCACCCGCCCGGCCCGTTCCTCGCTCATAAAGGGGCGAAGCGAGGAAAGGAGCCTCGCGCCGTCGTCCTCCCGGCTCGCCTCGCCGAGAAGCTCCATCAGTCCGAAAAGGCTCTTCGGGTCGATCCCGCCGGTCCCCTCCGGCGCGTCCTTCTCCCCCTTTTCCGCCTCTTTCTCCGGCGGCGCGGCGCCGGAAGCTTCTCCCCCGGCGTTTCCTCCCCCGAAAAGGCCCTTCATCAGGGCGTCAAGCTGATCCTCCACGGCGCCGCCTCATTCCCGGAGCGCGGCGATCAGGCGCGTCAGGATCCTCTCTCCCTCCGGCTCCGCAAAGAGCCGCGCCATGATCGCCCGCAGCTCACCCGCGTCGCCCGCCGCCGCCTTTTCAAACGCCGCCTTCATTTTCGCGGGATCGCTTCCCGTCAGGTACAGAAGGGCTGTGAGCTTTTTCCCGTCCTCTCCCGCAAGGATGGGCAGAAGCTTCATAAGCTTTTTGCGCGCGTCCCCCTGGGCAAGCTCTCCGATCCAGCTCTCCCGGTCGTTCCGTTCCTCTGTCATCCCGTTCCCCTCTCTTCTTTTCGCCGGTTTTCCGACGGGTTTCTCTATCAGTATATGTCGGAGTCCCGCCGGCGATCACCCGAAAACGATCGAAGCCGGACCGCGTGCGGTCCGGCTTCAACTCGGAGGAATTTATGAAAGAGAGAGGAATTGTCTTTGTCAGGACTGGGCTTCCGCCAGAGTCAGGGAGAGATCGACCGTGCGGCCGTCCCGGAGCACCCGGATCTTCACCGTGTCGCCCGGGGAGCACTTGTCGCGTTCTGCGAGAAGATCGCTGGTCTGTTCGATCTCGGCTCCGTTGAAGGAGACGATCACGTCGTCCTTCCGGAGTCCGGCCTTCGCGGCGGGAGAATCTTCATCCACCGAAACGATCACTACGTGATACGCATATTCGCCGTTCACGTTGATATACTGAGTCTGCACCATGATCCCGAGATAGGGTCTGCCGGTGACCCGGCCGTACAGAGCCAGATCCCGTGCGATATCCAGCGCCGAATTGATCGGAATGGCAAATCCGATGCCTTCCACAGTGCCGGTGGAGTAATCCGACATGATCTTCGCCGAGGTGATGCCGATCACCTCGCCCGCGTCGTTGAGCAGGGGGCCGCCGGAATTGCCGGGGTTGATGGAGGCGTCGGTCTGGATGACGGTCATGCTGTAATTGTCGATGGTGATGTTGCGGTTGATGGCCGAGACGATGCCCTTCGTGATGGTGAAGGAAAGCTCCATGCCCAGAGGATTGCCGATGGCGATGGCGTCCTCGCCCACCTGAATGGCGTCGGAATCGCCGAAGGTCGCCGCTTTCAGTCCGGTGGCGTCGATGCGGATCACCGCCACGTCGGTGCTTTCATCTCTTCCGAGGACGGTCGCCGGATATTCCTGTCCGTCGAACGTCGTCACCGTGATGGAGATCGCGTCCTTGACCACATGGGCGTTGGTCAGAATGTAACCGTCGGAGGTCATGACGATGCCCGAACCGGATCCGGTCCCCTGCCGGGTGGCCACCACGATGCCCACCACCGACGGAGCCGCCTTTTTGTAGATTTCCTTTGTGGAAAGCGCCGTTCCGGCGTTTCCGCGGGTGATCCCATCCATGGCCTTTTCCGCGTCGGTCCGGTCTACGTCCTTTTCGGTCTCGCTTACGGGCTCGGTCCCGGTTTCGCTTTCCAGCCGCTTATCGGTATCGGGAAGCTTTTCGCCGTCGTCGTTTCCGAAATTCGGCCGGCCGCCGTCTTCCCCGGGCCCGGGCAGGTCGCTTTCGCTCCGGGAAGAACCGGAGCCGTAAATGGAATAGCGGGAATCCGGGTTCAGCAGAAGATTTCCCACCACCGCCGCTCCGACCAGAAGCATCAGGGCGAAACAGGAAACCAGGATGATCGCGATGATCCCTCCCGCGCCGAGTCCCTTCTTCTTCGGCGGCTCGGGCTGGTAATACGGACCCTGGCCGTACGGATAATTCTGATTCATATTCTGCCTTCTTTCTATCCCTGCGCGGCGATCCCCGCGCTTTCTCTTGCTTACGGCCTTATCCTACCACCCGACTTTGTTCCCGGTATGAACCGTTTGTGAAAATTGGGTGAATTTTTGGGGGACTCGGAAATTCTTCCGGAAAACGGGCGGGCCCGCCGCACGGTCCGTGCCTCCTCTTGCATTGCGGCGAAAGAAGGGGTATACTGAAAGAAAGCCGGGGACGGCGCGGATCGCCGTCCCCGATGAAGCTCTCTTCGGCGATACGGAAAGGAGGATCCCCATGTGCGGACGCTACAGCGTCTTTGACGAGGAAAGCATCCTGGAAATGCGGGAGATCGTACGCCAGGTGGAATCTCAGTTCACCCCGGCGGAGCCCGACGCCGTACAGGGGACCTTTACCCCGGAGGGGGGCGTCTCCTTCGACCTGTCCCCCATCAAAAAGGGGGAGATCGCGCCCGGCGACTCCGCGCCGGTGCTGATGCCTCTTCCCGATCTTTCGGGATACCGGGCGGTGCCGATGCGCTGGGGGTTTCCGAAATACGGCGGCGAAAAGGGCGTGATCTTCAACGCCAGAAGCGAGACCGCGGGGCATCTTCCCGCCTTCCGCCGTTCGCTCGGCGAAAGGCGGATCGCGGTGCCCTCCACCGGATTTTACGAATGGGACAAGCTGGGCGGCACCCGGAGGCGCTTTCTCTTCCGTCCGGAGGGCGAAACGATGACCTACATGGCCGGTATCTTCAATCTGTTCTCCGACGGCTTCGGAGAATACGCGGCCTTCGTGATCCTGACCCGCCCCGCGTCGGGCGTGATCGCCCGGTATCATCACCGGATGCCGGTGGTCCTTCGGAGAGAAGACGTCGCCCCCTGGATCCTGGATGACCGGTCCACCGGCCGTCTGATGCGGGAAGAGATCCCCCTGGCTGCCGTTGAAGCGTAAAATACCGCCGCGGAAGAGTCTTCCGCGGCGGTATTTTCGCATTCACAAGAATCAATCGAGGCTCTTTCTTTCCCGCAGGCCCTCTTCGGTGAGCTCCAGGATCCGGTCCGGCACCTCCTCCAGGAAGGCGCGGTCGTGGCTGGTCATCAGGATCGCCCCGGGGAAATCCCGGAGGAGCGCGGCGATCACCGGCCCCGAAAGCGGGGAAAGATTCCGCGTCGGCTCGTCCAGGATCAGGAAGCTCGCCCGCTCCTCCATCATTTTCAGGAGGATCAGCTTGGCCTTCTGCCCGCCCGAAAGCTCCTCCACCGGGTGGGACATCTCTCCGGCCGTGTAGCGCATCCCGCCGAGAAAGGTGCGAAGCCGGGTGATCTCCTCCCGGTCCCCGGTCTTCGCCAGAAAGGAAACCGGATCCTTTTCGGCGCCGAGGAGCTCCCGGTAATCCTGGGGCATATACGCCGCGCGGATATCCCTCCTTTCGGCGGTCTCCCGGGCGATCAGGCGGAGAAGGGTGGTCTTTCCCGCCCCGTTTTTCCCCACGACGGCGACCTTTTCGGGGCCGGTGATCCGGAGGAAGACGTCCCGCGCCAGGACCTTTTCCCCCGCGGAAAGCTCCGGAAGAGAGAATTCCAGGACCCGCTTTCCCTGGGGGATCGCCGATTCGGGGCGGAATTTCACCACGATGGCCTCTTCTTTTTCGGGCCGGTGGGTCAGAGCGGCTTCCTCTTTTTCCAGCCGTCTTCCCATGGACTTTACCGCGTGCATCTTCTTTTTGAGAAGCCGGCCGATGTGATCGCCGCCTTCTGCGCGGGAGGCGTTTTCCTGGGCCTTGTCCACCTGGCGGTAGATCCTGTCCCAGCGTTCCTTTTTCTCCCGGAACTCCTCGTGCTCCTTCCGGGCAATACGCTCTTCGCGCACGAACGCCTCTTCCCGGGAGGCGACGTAGTCCCGGTATCCTTCGCCCGAGACCGTGACGCGGCTTTCGGTCCTCCTTTTGATCGATTCCACGTGCACCACCCGGTTCGCCGTTCTTTCAAGGAGCCTGCGGTCATGGGAGACGTAGAGCACGGGCTTCCGGAGGCCGAGGAGAAATCTCTCCAGCGCCTCCAGCGTCTCCATATCCAGATCGTTCGAGGGCTCGTCCAGAAGCCACACGTCGGGCTCTCCGGCCGCCAGGGCGGCCAGGCGCAGCTTGACCTTTTCTCCCCCCGAAAGGGAGGAGATCCTTCTTTCTCCGAACTCCCGGGTCAGGATCATGCCCGAACCGCGGAGAGCCCCGGCGGTCTTTTCCCGTTTCACGCCCTGTCTTTGAAGCCAGCGGTCCACGGTCGTCCCGGTCTCCTCCGGCGAAAGCTCCTGGGCAAGATAGGCGATCCTTTCGCCCTCCTTCCGGATCTTCCCGGTCCATTCGGCGTAGTCTTCCACCAGCCTTTCGTCGTAAAGCAGCTTCAGCAGGGTGGATTTTCCGTCCCCCTCCTCCCCGATCAGGGCCGCTCTGTCGCCGGGACGGAGCGCGAGGGAGAGGCCGCGGATCATCTCCCGGCCGTCCTTTTTATGTATGATCGTCAGATTTTCGATTTGCATGGTTTTCCTTTCCCCGCTTTTCCGTGAAAAAAAGCGGTTTCCCCATGCCGGAAAACCGCAGAGCAGCAAAAAAGACGCTCCGCGATCTCTTTCCGGCAAGCAAAACGCGCCCCGCTTTCCGTGCGGAGCCTTTTCTTTGTCCGGTCGGAGATCACTTCAGCATCTTTTCACCCGATTCCTTTTTTGTCCGCGGGAAGACCTCCCGCGCTTTTATTGTATCACCTTCGCGTCTCTTCCGCAAGGACTTTTCACCGGTTTTCCGGGGGCAATTTCTTTGAAAAAAACTCTTGACAATTCGCACCTGCCTGTGTATAATAATGAGGCTTGCTACGAACTGGCCCGGTAGTTCAGTTGGTTTAGAACGCTAGCCTGTCACGCTAGAGGTCGAGGGTTCGAGCCCCTTCCGGGTCGCCACAAGCGCTGTTATAGCTCAGGTGGCAGAGCACGTCATTGGTAATGACGAGGTCGGCAGTTCGAATCTGCCTAACAGCTCCAAAAGGAAAAGGACTTGCTTTCGCAAGTCCTTTTCCTTTTGGAATCGGAAATCCGTTCCCTGACCGTCCGCTTTTGCAAAACGCCTCTTGCCTTTCTCTGCGGATTGTGGTAATATAATATTGTATCCATATAATCTTATGAAAGAAGGTATCCCTATGCGCAGATCTTTGATCGCAGTGTTGGCGCTTGCTCTGATGCTCGTTTCGGTTTTCGCCTCCTGCACCGGCAAGACTCCGGACGTGATCGCAAAGGAAGAGGCCGCTTTGAAGAGCCTCGACAACATCACCTGGAAGCTGGAAGTCGAAGGCGCGGAAAAGACCGAATACACCCGCGAAGAGGCTGAAAAGCACGCGCTTTCCCACATCATCGTCAGCATGTATCTCCAGTACGAGACCGGTCCTGACGGCAACGGCATCGCCGGTACCACCAAGAGCTTCCGTCTCGACGGCATCACCCTGAAGGAATTCCTGGAAGACGTCGGCGCCCCGAACGCCACCAAGGTCACCTATTACGGCAAGTCCTACGACGACACCGACGTGATCTTCACCATCGAAGGCGACCTGATCCAGAACAAGAACGTTCTGGTCGGCTGGATCATGAACAAGGAACAGATCCTTCCGAACTTCTCCCAGACCTACGTCGGTGTGTTCGGCGCCTCCTCCATGGCGGACTTCACCAACTGCTGCTCCGTTTCCAAGATCGTCATCGAGTAATCGATCTCTTTCTCTGCTGCCGCGCCGGACGGGAAACCGTCCGGCGCGTTTCTTTCGTCCGGAACGGCCGCAGGCCCGGGGCCGGAAAAAACCGCCGCGCGCCGCCGGGCAGTTCCCGGAAACGCGCGGCGGATCGCCGTCATTCTGGCGGGGGCGGGGGTCATTCTCCCGCGATCTCTTCTTTGATTTCTTCTTTCTTGAAGAGGTTCTTCAGATCCTTCGGTTCCATACCGAACTGATCGAGGTTCACGTAGAGGACCGAGAGCATCGCCCCGAGGAGCGCTGCGTGGAAAAGCACGTCCGCGAGGAAGGAAAGCGTCGAGGCAAACGAAAGCGTAATACCGAGGATGATTTCCAGGAGCGAAGCAAGAAGCCCGAAGAGGATCACCACGACCGACGCGCCGCCCAGAACCAGGACCGCGATCTTCTCTTTGCCTTTGAGCTTATCCCGGAAAAGGATCGCCAGGAGGCACGCGGCGCCCGCGAGGAGGAAGAGGATCCCCGCAAAAAGCCACAAGATGTCGATCGGGAAAACGAGGCCGGGTTTATACAGATATCCTTCGGCGGCAAGCGTGATGTCGGCGACAAGCCCTCTGATGGCGTCGATAAAGGCGATCAGGCCGAGCACCGCACGCGGGATGGCCGTGATATAGGGATATTTTTTCGTGAAGGGGAGGAAAAAGACCACGACGGCGGCGATCAGGAAGAGACCCGTGAAGATCCGGTTGGCGGTGAAGACCGCCTTGAACGCTGCGGATACGCCGGCGCCGAAGCTGTACAGTCTCCAGTAATTGATCAGTCTGGTAAAGAAGAGGATGATCGAAGAAAGCAATCCGACGGCGGCGCCCGCGCCGGCGATGATCCAGAAGATCTTCGGCCATTTGCTCTCCTCCGCGGGGGTTTCGGGAACCGGCTTCGCTTCTTCCGGCTTCGGTTCGGTCTTGACCGCGTCCGGAGCCAGCGCCGCGCCGCATTTCAGGCAGAAACGCGCGCCGTCCGCGTTTTGGGTTCCGCATTTGGGACAGAACATACTCCATTACTCCTTTTCTGTAAAATGGAGAGCCGAAAAGACTTTTCGCCCTCCGCCCGGCCTTGCCGCCGGGCTTTTCTTCATCATAGCACCGTCGGTTCCGTATGTCAATGAAAAAGGAAGATTCTTTTTCTCCGGTCTGCCTTTTCCGGGGAAAAAAGCTCCGGTTCCGCCGAAGCGGAGCCGGAGCTTTTCGCTTTTCGGATGCCCGGATCAGCCGCCGATCAGGATCGCAGGGTCGATCCGTTTGCCGCTTTTCAGGACCTCGAAGTGGAGATGCGGCGCGTCGGCTGCTTCGGTTTTCATGCTGTCGCCCACCTTGCCGATCACGCTTCCCGCCTCCACGTCGTCCCCCGTCTTCACGGGGACCGCGGGATCCAGGTTGGCGTAGACGGCGGTATAGCCGCCCGCGTGCTCGATCACCACCGTGACGCCCGCGAGCCCGTCCTCGCTGACGCGGGTGACGACGCCCTTGCCGATGGCGCGGACCTCGCTGCCCGCGGCGCAGGCGATATCCACCCCGTCGTGAGTGCGCCAGTCGTCCAGCGTCGGATTATAGACCAGCGTGTCGCCGGAAAAGGAGCGGGCGATCTCTCCCTCGGCCGGTTTCCTCCAGGAGGGCTCCGCGGAGACCTCCTTTGTTTCCTCCTCCGGCTTTTTCGCCGGGACGGAGGTCTTTTCCTCTTCTCTCGCCGTCTTTTCGGTCGAAGGCGCGGCCCCGGCGGGTTCGGATCTTTCGCTTTCGGCCTCAGGCGCCGGTTCGGCAGAGGCCGGGATCCTGTCGTCTTTCCCGGAGAAGATCACGTATCCGGAGACCGCGACGGTCAGCACGCATAAAAACAGCACTACGTAATACCCTTTTCCGGAAAGGAAGCTCTTCTTTACTCGGTTCATGATTTCCCTTACCCTTTCTTTCGCGTTCGGCATCTTTGCCTTTCGGCCATAGTATGCGTCCCGGGCAAGGGAAATATACGCTTTCTTTCGTCAGAGTCCGGACGACTCTTTCACAAAACGGTCCACGTCCTCATCTTCGCCGGACACCAGGAAATACACCGCTCCTTCGGCGCCCATGACGCCGCCCGCGGCCAGGATCTCCGCTTCCAGATCGTAAAGGGTTTCGATGGCGTCGATCTCGGTAAAGACCTCGCCCGGAAGCGGCAGGAGCCGCGGTCCCGCGGTATCCGGATCCCTTGCCTGCTCGGCGAGCATCCCGACCGGCGCGGGGACCCGCTTTTCCACGCCCACCGGGATCATCACGCTCGCCCGGCGGCCGTAAGCCGCTTCCAGAAGCGGCAGGGAGGTGCCCACCTTGTTGTTGCCGATCAGCACCGCCGCCTCGCCGGACTCCAGGTTCACGGCGTTGGCGCCTTTGAAAATCAGATCGCCGGCCTCAAGCCCTGCGGCGACGTCGAAAATCGTTTTGCCCCGGATCCTTTTCCCCTTTTCGATCACCACGTCTTCCAGGGGATCGGCCGCCGAAGCCTTGACGCCGCGGGGGACCGTTACGCCGCGGAAAAAGCCGTCAAGATCCGCTTTTTCGCCGATTTTCTCCAAAAGCGCCTCGGCCACGTACCGGTTGGTGGTGCCGGCGACGATCACGACGGTCCTTTCCTTCACCGCCTCCTCCACGTCGGGCAGGACGGCGATCGCGCGGGCGATCAGCTTTTTCCCCTGTTCGGGGGTCAGAACGACGGATGTCTGTTTCATGCCGTATTCTCTCCTTTTTTCTGTTTCTGATCCCAGTGTATCACGCGCCGGCCGCTTTGTCAAAGGTCAACCGGATTTTGACAGCCTGAGGGCCGCGACGCTCCGGTCGTCCGCGGCTTCTTTCCCCCCGCCGGTCTTTTTCAGAAGCAGCTCGCAGAGGGTCTGGGCGTCCTCCTCCCCGGCTTCGGCGGCCGCGCGCAGGAACTCTCCGTCCGAAAGCCCGTCGGCCACTCCGTCCGTGACCATCAGGACCGTTTCTCCGCCGTCCGCCGCGGCGTGCCGGATCCTGACCTCTTCTCCGTAAAGGCCTCCGCCGTCGATCCTCCGCACGCCGTCTCTGCCCTTGACGAAGGATGGCGCCGCGCCGCATTTGTAAAAGGTCAGTTCTCCGTTCACCAGATCGGCCTCCAGAAGATCCGCCGTGGCCGTCACCATTCCCTCGGTCAGGAATCTGGAGCGCACCGCGGCCCCGATGGCCGTCTCGGGCGGCACGCCGCCGCGGATCAGCTTTTCGGTCATGCCGCCGAAGCGCGCGCTTTCCCGCCCGGCTTCTCCGCCGCTTCCCATCCCGTCCGAAAGCAGGAGATAGAGCCGGTCGTCGTAAAGGAACCAGCTTCCGTAATCGCCCGTGGCGTCGCTTCCCTTCCTCCGGATCGACGCCGCTCCCACGTCGAAGGCAAAACGCGCTTTTTCCTGCGCTTCGAATACCGTTTCCCTTCCGCGCGCCGTTTCCCGGCCGATGGAAAAACGTCTGCCCGACGCGGCGAAGAGCACCTCCTCGAAGTGCTCCTTCCGGCGGGCGATCTCTCCGAGATCTTCTCCGGCGATCTCCAGCGTCGTCCTTCCCCGGGCGTCGGCGGCCGCGATCACCTGCGCCTTGATCCCGTATTCCGACAGGGCCGCCTCCACCTTGTCCTCGGTTTCGAAATCGAAGGCCGAATCGTCCCGCGCCTTCTGCGAAAGCTTTCCCAGGAGCTTTGCGATCTCTTCGTACTCTCCGGCCAGGAGCGCGGCGCTTTCGTTGATGCGGGCGTTGTAGCTCTTCTGCACCCGCGCGGCATACCAGAGCCGTGAGATCTCCCGGGCGAATCTTTCCCCTTCGGGGCAGTATTCGCCGAACTCCGCCGAAAGATCCTCCTTTCCCGCCTCCGCTTTTCCCTCCATCGCCTTTTTCAGACGCGGAAATTCCTTTTCCGCTTTGTGGGACGCCGCGCACGCGCTGCGCTTTTCACAGGCTGCGCAGACCTCTTCCCGCGCGGCCGGCACGATCAGCTCCTCCGAAAAGCTCTTCTGCGCCGCCCGGGTCTCCCCGGCCGTCTCGCCGTAAGCCTCCGCCGCCTGATAAAGTGCGTCGCCGATCCTTTCCCGGATCCAGACCGCGTGTGGATCCTCTTTTTTTCTCTCCCTCGCCCGGCCGTTTCCGGAGAAGGCGATCCCTTCCAGCGCGGAATAGGCCTTTTCCGGCACCGCGAGAGTCAGCGCCGCCCCCGCCGCGTATTCCAGAAGAGAGGATATGCCGTAGCTTTCGCCTCCCGCGGCGCGCGCCCATACCGTCGCCGCCGCGGCGGCGGCGACGAAGCCCAGCCCGGCAAAGAGCTTCCCGAATCGCCGGAAGAGCGAGGCGAAGGTCCCCGCCAGCGCCATGACGAGAGAATAAAAGGGCGTGAATCCGAAGCACGCGTCGCTGAGCGCTCCGGCCGCGACGCCTGCCGCGGCGCCCGTGCGCATCGAGGGGTCTCTGCCGATCCTTTCCAGGCACAGAAAAACCAGCAGGCTTCTTCCCACCGACACCCCCCGGATCGTGACCGGCGAAAAGGCGGCCGCAGAAAGCATCAGGATCAGCATCCGCTCTCCGCTCCTTCTGCCGGAGGGGATCTCCTCTCCCGCGGCCGCCTGGCGGAACAGCGCCGCGGCGAAGGCCGCCAGCACAAGCTCCGAGGCGTAAAGGATCCATGCGGTCAGCTCCTCTCTCTCCGCCCAGACCGCGGGGAACGACGCCGCTCCCAGAGAAAGGAGAGCGAGGATCGGCACGCCGGCCTCTCTTCCCTTCTCCGGAAGGCGCCGGAAAAGCGGGGAAAGTACCCCGATCAGGAGACACGCCGCGAGGTACCGGAGCCCGTCTCCCCGCAAAAGGAGAAGGCCGTATCCCGCCGCCGCGCCGAGAAGGACCGCCGGCGCTCCGGTCTCTCCGGCCGCCGAAGCGGCAAAGGCCGCGCCGAACGGCGCGTATTCCCCGAAAAAGACGCACTGCGAAAGCAGCAGTCCCAGGACGTACCGGCTTGCGAAGGTCAGCGCCCGCCGCGGACGCGGCAGAGCTCCGGCGGAGCCTTTTCCGGCCTTCCTTTTGTTTTCCGTCAGTTCCCGCATACGGATCCCTTCCCCTGTTCCGGATTCTCTCCGGTTTTCTTCATCATAGCAGGATCCTCCCCGCGTTTTTTGGCGTCTCCGGGCGAGCGCAAAAGATTTCTTTCTTGAAATAGGGCTTTCGTTTATGGTAAAATGATTTGTAAATCTGAAGGCCGCGCCTTCCCTTTCCGAAGGAGGGGCAGGCGGGACCGGAAGGAACGCGCGAGGTATCTTGTATGAAATTCGACGCAAAAGACGCGGCGGAGAAGACGATCCTCTGGATCCGCGCCTGGTTTGAAGAAAACGGTCCCGATTCCCCGGCCGTACTGGGGATCTCCGGCGGCAAGGACAGCTCGGTCACGGCGGCCCTTTGCGCCGCCGCCCTGGGAAAAGACCGGGTGGTCGGCGTTCTGATGCCCAACGGCGTGCAGCCGGATATCGACGTGTCGGAGGCGCTGGTCTCCTTCCTCGGGATCAGGAGCTTTACGGTCAACATCGCCTCCGCCTACGCGGGGCTGACCGGTGAGATCGAAAAGGCCTGCGGCGCTCTTTCCCGCCAGGCTTTGATCAACCTGGCACCCCGGCTGCGGATGTCGACGGTCTACGCCGTGTCCCAGAGCGTGAACGGCCGCGTGGCCAACACCAGCAACCTTTCGGAATACTGGGTGGGTTATTCCACCCGCTACGGCGACTCGGTGGGCGACTTCGCGCCGCTCCTCGGCTTCACCGTCGCCGAGGTCAAGGCGATCGGCCGCGTGCTGGGCCTGCCGGAACATTTCGTGGAAAAGCCCCCCTCCGACGGGCTTTCCGGCAAAACCGACGAAGCGAATCTCGGCTTCCGGTACGCCGATCTGGACCGCTACATCCGGGAAGGCGTCCTGGAGGACGAGGAAAGCCGGGCGAAGATCGACCGGCTCCATCGCGTCAACGCTTTCAAGAGGCTGCCCATGCCCTCGTTTTCCTATTACGACGCGACCTGAAAGGGCCGCGCGACACGTAAGGAGGCGTCATCCATGTCCCGCTACACGGTCGGTCTGGATTTCGGCACGCTTTCCGCTCGCGCTCTTCTTGCGGACACGGCGGACGGAAAGGTCCTTCACACCGTCTCCGCCGATTACCCGCACGGCGTTCTGGACGTCTGTCTTCCCTCCGGGAAGCCTTTGCCGAAGGGCTTTGCCCTGCAGCATCCCGGGGATTATCTCTTCGCGCTTTACGAGACCGTCCCCGTCCTGATCCGGGAGAGCGGCGTCCGGCCGGAGGAAATCGCGGGGATCGGGATCGATTTTACCTCCTCCACGCTGCTTCCTCTCCGAGAGGACGGGACGCCCCTTTGTCTTCTGGATGAATTCCGGGAGGAGATCCACGCCTGGCCGAAGCTCTGGAAACACCATTCCACGGCGCCTTACGCCCGGGAGATCGAAAAGGTCGCCGAGGCCCGCGGCGAAGCCTTCCTCGGCCGCTACGGCGGGCGGGTCTCCTCCGAATGGCTTCTGCCGAAGGTCCTGGAAACTCTCCGGGAAGCGCCCGCGGTCTACGACCGGGCGATCTTCGCGGAGGGGATGGATTATATGGTCCGGATCCTGACCGGAGAGCTTTCCCGCAGCGCGTCCTCACTCGGCTACAAGGCCTTCTGGGATCCCCGGGACGGGTTCCCCTCCGCGGACTTTTTCCGCGCGGTGGATCCCCGTCTGGAAGCTTTCCCCGCCGAAAAGCTCGGCGGCAGGATCCTGCCGCCTGGAAGCTATGCGGGCTCCCTGCTTCCCGGGATCGCCGGAAAGCTGGGCCTTCTCCCCGGCACGCCGGTGGCGGCGGGAACGCTGGACGCCCACGCGGCAGGTCCGGCTCTCGGGGTCACGCGGGCGGGCCAGATGTACGCGGTGCTCGGCACCTCCGGATGCCACATGCTTCTCGGCGACCGGGAAAAGGCGATCCCCGGCATCTGCGGCGTGATAAAGGACGGGATCATGCCCGGCTTTTACGGATACGAGGCCGGTCAATCCGGCTTCGGCGATATCTTCGCCTGGTTTTTGAAAAACGCGGTCCCCCTCTCCCTTGCGGAAGAGGCGAAGGCGAAGGGCGTCGGCCTTCACGATCTGCTCTCCGAAAAAGCCGCCCGGCTTTTCCCCGGCGAAAGCGGCCTTCTGGCTCTGGACTGGTGGAACGGGAACCGGAGCGTTCTGGTGGATCCCGATCTCTCCGGCCTTCTGGTGGGGATGACCCTTCAGACCTCTCCCGCGGAGATCTACCGGGCTTTGCTGGAATCGGTCGCCTTCGGGATGCGCATGATCGTGGAAACCTTCCGGGAATACGGTCTCCCGGCGGATGAGCTGATCGCCGCAGGCGGCATCGCGGGGAAGAATCCCCTTCTCATGCAGATCCTTGCCGACGTGCTCCGCTTCCCCGTGCGGATCGGCGGCGCCGATCAGGCCTCCGCCCTCGGCGCGGCGATCCTCGGCGCGTCCGCGGCCGGAAAAGCCCGCGGCGGATACGATTCCCTTGCCGACGCCGCGGCGCACATGGGGAACGCAGGCAGCGTCGTCTATCTCCCCGATCCGGAAAGAGCCGACCGGTACGACACGCTCTTCGGCGCCTACCGGACGCTTCACGACCTGTTCGGCCGGGGCGGCGTTTCCACCATGAAGCTTCTCTCTTCTCTGGCAAGATCCCGTGACGAGGAGGTCTCTTTGTGATAAAGAAAGAGAAAAAGCCTTCCCCCAAAGTGCAGAAGGCTTTGACCGTTCTCCGGAAAATCCTTTTGATCAGTCTCGGCTGCTTTCTTTACGCCTCAGCCGTCAACATATTCTTCGTTCCGGCCGATCTGAACATCGGCGGTCTGACCGGCGTCGCCCAGATCCTGCACGTCCTGATCCATACCCCGATAGGACTCGTGGTTCTGGTCCTGAACATTCCTCTGATCCTTCTGGCGATCCGGTTCATCGGATTCCGTTTCATCTTCTGGACGGTGTACGCCACCGTGGTTTCCTCTCTGCTCCTGGATCTGACGGCTCCCCTGACCGGAATCCTGTCTCTGGGTGAGGGCGACAAGCTTCTGACCTGCATCCTCGGCGGCGCTCTGTCCGGCGCGGGGCTCGGGATCGTGTTCACCCAGGGCGCGTCCACCGGCGGCACCGATATCATCGGCCGGCTGCTTTCGCTCCTCTTTCCGCATATGACCATCGGCCGGCTGATGCTGATCTGCGACGTGATCATCGTCACCGGCGGCGCTCTGGTGATGGGCAAATGGGAGATCGCCCTCTATTCCGGCGGGGCGATCTATCTCTCCTCCGGCGCCATCGATACGGTGCTTTACGGTCTGGATAAATCCCAGGCCGCCTTCATCGTCACCGTCAAAGGACAGGAAGTCACGGAGAAGCTCCTTTCCGACCTGGACCGGGGCGTGACCCGCCTTTCCTCCCGCGGCGGTTACAGCGGCGGCGACAGCGAAACCCTGATCTGCGCGGTTTCGACCCGGCAGATGGCCCGTCTGAAGGAGATCGTCTCCTCGGTGGATCCCGGCGCCTTCGTCATCTTTACCGAGGTGCACGATATCATGGGCGACGGCTTCAAAATGCTTTACTGATATACCGATTCCCTTCTGAAAGGAAAGAACGACATGTCTGTCCGTATGCGCAAAAAAAAGAATCTCGTCCCCCGCCTCGCGGCCTGCGCCGCGCTTCTGGAAGACGCGCCCGCCGAAAGGAAGGGCTCCTGGCGCGCTCTTTTCCCCGGAAAAGAGCGGCTTGCTCTGGAGATCGGCTGCGGCAAGGGAAAGTTCACCGCCGCCACGGCTCTTCAGGAGCCGGAACAGGCGCTGGTGGCGCTGGAGCGCGTGCCGGAGGCGCTGGTGATGGCGGTGGAAAAGGCCGCGGCGGGATCGCTTTCAAACGTCCGGTATATCCTCGGCGACGCGGACGGCCTTGCGGAGGATTTCGCGCCCGGGGAGCTTGACCGGATCTATATCAACTTCTGCGACCCATGGCCCAGGAAAAAGCAGGCCAAAAGGCGCCTGGTGCACCGGGACTATCTCGCCGTTTATTCCTCTCTCCTGAAAAGCGGGGGAGACGTGATCTTCAAAACCGACAACGCTCCCCTTTTTGATTTCGCCCTGGAGGAAGCCGCGGCGGCGGGTTTCCGGATCTCCGGCGTCAGCCGGGATCTGGCCGCCTCCGGGATCCCCAACGTCACGACGGAATACGAAGAAAAGTTCATGGCGCTGGGCACGCCCATCAACCGGGCGGTTTTCACAAGAGAATAACGGCAAAGTCTTCCCCGTCTTGCAAATCCACGCGCTTTGTGATAAGATAAGAGCGTATCAAAGGCATTTTGGAAAGTCAGACCGCCTTCGTTTCCCGTGAAAGGCGGAAAGAAAGGAATACTCCCATGAAGATCAAAACCAACAAGGGCAGCATCGTGATCCCCAACGACGTTCTTGCCTCGATCTGCGGGTACGCCGCCATTCACTGCTTCGGCGTCAAGGGCATCGTCGCCCGCAACGTGTCCGACGGCCTTCTGAAAATGATGGGCATCCGGAATATGGCCCGCGGCATCAAGATCACGCCGGAAAATCACGGCGTGCGGATCGAACTGCACATCGCCTGCGAGCACGGCATCAACATGGCTACCATCGGCAATTCCATCATGAACGAGGTCAAGTTCGTGGTGGAGCACGACACCGGTATCCGAGTCAGCGGCGTGGACGTCTGCATCGATTACGTGGACTCCTCCGACGAAGAAGCGTAAGGAGGCCCGCGTCCATGGAAATCAAAACCATCGGCGGCGTGGAGTTTGCCGGCATGCTGACGGCGGCCGCCGCCATGATCGAAAACAACAAATCTTCCCTCAACGAGCTGAACGTTTTCCCGGTCCCCGACGGGGATACCGGTACCAATATGTCCATGACCATCGGCGCCGCGGCCGATCAGCTGGCCTCCGCTCCGATCAGCAAAAGCCTTTCGGACGTTTCTTCCCTGATCGCCTCCTCGCTCCTGCGCGGCGCGCGGGGCAACTCCGGGGTGATCCTGTCGCTCCTCTTCCGCGGCATGTCCAAAAAATTCAAGGGAAAGGCCGAAGCCGACGCCCCTCTTCTGGCCGAAGCCATGAAAAACGGCGTGGAAGCCGCCTACGGCGCGGTGATGAAACCCGCCGAGGGCACCGTCCTCACGGTTTCGCGCATGGCGGCCGACGCGGCCCTGAACGCCGCCGACGCCGGGGACGACGTTTTCTCCCTTCTGGAAAAAGCGTCCGCCGCGGCGGATGAGGCTCTCGCTCTGACTCCCTCCCAGAATCCGGTCCTGGCCAAGGCCAACGTGGTTGACGCCGGCGGGCAGGGTTACTGCTACGTGCTGAAGGGCTTCCTGGCTGCCCTCCGGGGGGAAACCGTCGCCCTCCGGGAAGCGGGCGAAGAGACGACCGCCTTTGAAAAATTCGAGACCGAAGACATCCGGTTTGCCTACTGCACCGAATTTCTGATCAACCGCACCGAAAAGGAAAAATCCGCCCTGAAGCTCAGGGCGTATCTGGAATCCATCGGCGACTGCGTCGTGGTGGTGGATGACGAGGAGATCATCAAGGTCCACGTCCATTCCAACAACCCCGGCAAGGTCATCGAGGAAGCTCTGACCTTCGGGACCCTTTCCAAAATCAAGATCGAAAACATGAAGGAACAGCACACCGAGCTCCTGGTGCACAACGCGGAGCCGGAACCGGCCGTTCCCGCCGAACCCGAAAAGGATTTCGGCTTCGTCTCGGTGGCGGCGGGCGCCGGCCTGGCGGAGGTCTTCACCGATCTCGGCGCCGACCGCATCGTGGAGGGCGGTCAGACCATGAACCCCTCCACCGCCGACATCCTGCAGGAGATCGAAAAGATCCCGGCCCGCACGGTGTTCGTCCTTCCCAACAACAAAAACATCGAGCTGGCGGCCCGTCAGACGGTGGGTCTGGTCTCAGGCGGCAAACGCGTCGTCGTGATCCCCACCCATTCGATCCCCGCCGGCATCTCCGCCATGCTGGCCTTCGATCCTTCCGCCTCCGCAGAGGAAAATGCGGACGCCATGAAGGAAGCCCTCGGCCGCGTCACCGCCGGCAGCATCACCTACGCCGCCCGCAACTCGGTCTACGAAGGTCACGACATCGCGGAAGGCGATTTCCTTTCCCTGAAAAACGGCAAGGTCTCGGCCATCACCAAGACCCGGGACGAAGCGGTCGAGGCGCTTCTCGACGCCACCGGCGGCGGCGAAGACGGGATCATCACCCTGTTCTACGGCGAAGACGTCAAAGAGCGGGAGGCCGAAGAGGTCGCGGATATCATCCGCAGGAAATACCCCGACGCCGAGGTCAGCGTGGTAAACGGCGGTCAGCCGGTTTACTACTACATCCTTTCGGTGGAATAAAGGAGATCCGACATGCAGAAAAACGAACGCCCTTCCCCCACCAATCTCTGGATCCGCGTGATCGCCCTTGTCCTGGCGATCGCTTTGACCGCGGGCATCGTGGTTTACGCCGTTACGGCGATCTTCTGACTCTCATCCGGTACCGTGGCGCGGCGTTTCCGCCGCGCCTTTTCTTTTGCCCTCTCTCTTGCGGAAATCCTCCTGCTCTGCTATACTGAAGGCGGCGCCGGGCGGGATCCCGGCGAAGAAGGAGGGTTCTTTATGCCTGTCAGGACTTATCGTGCGAGCGATTTCGTCCCCCTGACAAGCGACGTCCGTCTGGGCGGCGGCGACGACGTGACCCGGGGTCTTCAGGAGATCCTGGACCGCGCCAAAACCGAAGGCGGCGTGTATCTTGTCATGGACGGCGCGGCGCGCGTTTCGGGCCTTCGCGTCTACTCCAACACCACCGTCGAATGCCTCACCCGCGACTGCGGGTTTTTCCAGACCGCGGGATCCGACTGCGCCCTGATCACCAACGCCGATTGGGATTTCTACGAACGGCGCACCCGGAACGTGCGGCTTCTGGGCGGCACCTACAATCAGGATTGCCGCCGCCAGAGCCACGACCGTCCCGTCTCCGGCGGAGAGGAAAAAAAGATCTTCGGTGAAACCCGCTACGTTTTCGCCCTGGAGTTTTACGGGATCGAGCATCTGGAGATCCGCGATCTGACGGTGCGGAATTTCCGGACCTTCGCGGTGACCGTGGGCGGATTCCGGAACGTCGTCATCGAAAACGTCTGGCTGGACCTTCCCGATCACATGCAGGCCCAGAATCAGGACGGTTTTCATTTTTGGGGCCCCGGCCGCTTCCTGACCGTGCGAAACGTGGGCGGCCGCGTCGGCGACGATTTTATGAATATCGGTCCCGATGAGATGGATCTGAAATCCTCGATCTCCGACGTGCTGGTGGACGGCGTCTTTCTGGACGACGCCGATCAGGCCATCCGCCTGCTCTCCCGGGGGACCGGGCGGCTCGACCGGGTGACTCTCCGCAACATTTCCGGCACCTACCGCAGCTTCGGTTTTTACATCAACTGCTGGTTCCCGGGGGAGACCTTCGGCGATTTCGGGAACATCTTCGTCGAAAACGTCGATCTGCGCCAGACCGCCCCCAATTACGATTACCGGG
>JAEEGL016316306.1_pt1 | contig 21246 bp, 19 predicted proteins | sample 9134231 | NCBI WGS metagenome assembly JAEEGL01 (sample SAMN16246548, study PRJNA631951) | gut metagenome | biome: gut microbiome; feature: rumen; material: fiber-attached | host: Bos | place: Iran: Karaj | collected 2018-10 | reverse complement strand
GGCTCATGTCGTTGTCATTGTCATCGTCCTGTGCTAAGAAAGATGAATCGTGACATACATACAGGCGCAGTTCTGTCTTCTGCCAATCCCAACGGGTATTTTCCTTCAGCCGTATGATTTCCACTCCTCTTTTTTCCGCCGCTTCCTTCAGCAGCGTATAAGGCTCCGAAGCGTTCTCGTAATCGGGAGTAAAGATCTGCTTCACTTCCATACTGTTTATGATCTCCGCTGCGCCGCCTATGTGATCCTTGTCGAGATGGGACAGAATCAGCGTATCAACGGAAGTGATACCCGCTGCTTTCAGGCAGTTCACAACCTTGTCTCCGTCATCGCTTTCCCCCGTATCCAGAACCAAGGCATGGTTGTCGCATGCGATCACGATCGCATCTGCCTTCCCCGCTTTCAGAAAAGTGATCTTCAGCGTGCTTTCTTTCTTCTCACAACCGCAGAGAAAAAGAAGTAGCAGGAAAACAGGAATCGCCAACACTCTTTTTTTCATTGCTTTTCTCCTCAGGGGCATTGTAGCACAATCTTCAACTTATCCATTTGAAAAAGCGGACATCTGCATGTCCGCTTTCGGTGTTTTTCCTATTCATAATAATGTTTGCGGTAATCCTTGGGCAGAACTCCGAACTTGCGCTTGAAGGCGGCGCTGAGATTGCTGGACTTGGAATAGCCGACCGTGGCCGCCACTTCCTTGATCGGCATGTCCGCCTCGATCAGAAGCATGGCCGCTTTTTCCAGTCTCCGGTTGATGATATAGGCATGCACCGAAGTGCCGAAATACTCGCGGAAATACTTCCCGAAGGCGCTGGAGCTCATGCCCAGTTTCTTTGCCATTTCCGGACGGGAAGGCAGATCGGCGATCTGCTCGTCAATGATGCGGGCCGCTTCCTCCATGACCTTGATGTTTTCATGTCCCGAAGCGAAATGCTTTCCTTCCGTTATCTCCGTATCCAGAAGATCCGCCATGCACAGAGCGACCAGCTCCTGGATGCGGCTGTCCAGATACAGCATGCCCGGACCGTTTCTGTAAGCTCCGTAATCGCGCAGATCAAAGAATAAGCGGTCCATTCTGGCGGAATTGGAAAAGACTCTGTCCTCATCCAGAGCGCACATGCTCTCTGTTTCTTCCCGGTTCTCAAAATAAAGGCTGTAGATCTCCTTGAGAAGCCCGGAAGTCAGGCAGATGCCTTTGAGCTGGTAATCCTTTTCCTTCACAAAGGACAGGGTTTCCGCTTCCTCTTTTCCAAAACAGACGCGGTAGTTTCCCTTCTCCAGGGAAAAAGCCTTTTTCCCTTCACGTTCAAATACGGTTTTCTCCCCGTAGTTAAACCACAGATAGACGGCATCCCTGATCAGCGGCTGCCTGAATTTTCTGTCTTCCTTCAGCCTGAGAACCAGGCTGCATAACAGAATTCCTTTTTTGGTTGCGGTCCGGACGATCTTGCCCGTGCCCAGACTGGGCGGCAGGCCGCTCTCTGCAAATCCGTCTGTTTTATCAAACAGGGATTTCAGAGCCGGATCTGCGTTGCCGTTTCTCCTGCTCATATAGCTCCTTTCCAGAGTTATTCTGCTGATATGTGATCGTATTGGTTCTGTCTTTCTCTTACCATAATAATATCTGTTATCTTCTTACCAGGTTGACCTTTTAGGCGCTATTTCAGCCCAAAAGCAACAATTCTATGCGTTTTTTCCCGCATTTGACCCTCTTTACGGAGTGCATGAAAAAAGAAGGCTTTTCGCCTTCTTGTTTTTCTTTTCGTCTTTACAGCATTTCCACCAGTTCGTCCACGCTGGGCATGTCCGTGATGTTTTTCCCGTAATGGGCATAGGTTACCTGACGCTTTTCGTCCAGAATAAACAGGGCCGGTAGCTGCAGTTCGTTCCCCTCATAATCGCCATGGCTAAATCCCAGCTCTCTTGCCTTGGCTCCCTTGGCCATCAGCTTTTCCCTGTTTTCTCCGGCCAGTTCTTCCTTGCTGTTTGCCGGGAAGATGTCCAGAGTCTGATAGATCTCCTGCTTGTTATCGCAGATGATCTCAAAGGGAATCTCTGCGTCCTTCAGATCGCGCTGAATGTGTTCCTGGTCGCTCTGCATGACGACAAACAGATCATAGCCTTTTTCTCTGATTCGTTCATAGTTTTCCGCCAGAACATGCACATCATAACGGCAGACGGTGCAGCCTATGTAGCGTATGACCCAGAATATGCTCTTTTTTTCTGTCAGTTCCGAAAGCCTGACGCCGGTTTTTGTACCCGTATTTACCGTGAAATCCGGGAAAGTCTCTCCAGTCTGAATTCTCATGCGTTTCTCCTTTTTTCTTCATTATAGAAAGGAATGCCCGGCATTTCTTCTGTCATGCCTGTGTTTCACCGGTGAGAAGAACATAAAGATCGTTGACATTGGTGCCGGTAGGGCCGGTAATGATCAGGGAATCAATGGCCTTGAAAGCATGATAGGAATCGTTATCCTCCAGGCTCTTTTTCGCATCGACATTCTTCTCAGCCATTTTCGCGACCGTCTGTCCGTCGGCCATGGCTCCCGCCGCATTGGTCGGTCCGTCCGTCCCGTCGCTTCCCAGCGCAAAGACCAGGGCATTGTCTGTTTTCTCCAGCCCGATGGCTGCCGCCAGCGCCAGTTCCTGGTTTCTTCCGCCCAGGCCCTCTCCCTGGACATGGACAACGGTTTCCCCGCCGCAGATGAAGGCATGCTTTTCCCTTTTCTTTCCATAGTAGCGTCCCATGGCCGCCAGAAAGTATCCCGCTTCTTTTGCTTCCAGATCCAGGCAGTCACTCAGGATATGGGTCTGATATCCCAGCTTCTGGGCCTGTTGTTCCGCTGCTTCGCATAGAATACGCACGCTTCCTGCCAGCACGCAGATGCTGTTATCCGTCTTTTTCGGTGTCTCTTCCTTCAGACAGTTCAGGGCGCTTTCGCTTAACTGCAGCCCGTAATGCGATACGATCTTCATGGCTTCTTCGCCGGTCTGCATATCGGCAACAGCCGGTCCGGAAGCGATGCTGCTCAGATCATCTCCCAGAACGTCGGAAAGGATCACGCAGTAAACTCCTGCCGGTTTCAGATATTCGGCAAAACGTCCCGCCTTGACGCTGGAAAGGCGCTTGCGTATGGTGTTGATCTCCTGTATGGAAGCTCCGCTTTTCAAAAGCGTTTCGGTGATCTTCTGTATTTCCGCTAAGGGGACAGGGCTGTCTTCAAACAGAGCCGATCCGCCGCCCGAGATCAGAAAGACGACCAGATCATCCTCTTTCATCTCCTTCAGCATTTCCTTGGCGGCCCGGGTCGCCAGTATCCCGTTTTCATCAGGCACGGGATGAGCGGCCTCATAGCACTTCACCTTTTTCAGTTCCTGCTTCACATGACCGTATTTGGTGATGCAGATTCCCTCCGTCAGCCTGTCAGCCAGAAACTCTTCCGCGCTTTTGGCCATCTGCCATCCGGCCTTTCCGATGGCAAGCAGATAGATCCTGCCCTCTGTCTCTGGCATCTCTTCCAGAGCCTTTTTTACCGCCCGGTCGGGATCGGCGGCTCTTAAAGCCGCTTCTATGATCCTTACGGCATCCTCTTTCAGACTCATACTGTTTCCTTTCCGGAAAAAACAAGCCGAACGGCTTGTTTTGATTCCTGCGGCTGTGCCGTTTTAGTAACTGCTTTCTCTCAGACTCTTGTCTTTGGGCCAGCTGATACGGTATCCCAGATCGAACACACCGCTCTCCTGCGGCTTCAGGACCATTTTCTTCCGGACTTCTCCGGTCTTTTCATCCCTTTCGGCTCCGGGGATGTTAATGTTGTCCACGACAACATCCTTGTTCCGGCTGACGGGGATCTGATCGATCAGAAGGATCTCCACTTCCTCATTGGAGGCGTTGGTAACCTTGGTCTGATAGCTGATCTCGTTGACTTTCTGGCCTTTCAGGAAGACGGAAGAGCTGTTGTGCTTCGTCTCCTTGCGGCTGATGTGGACCCTTTCCTCCCTGCCCAGGGTGAAACGGGTCTTTTCCTCGCTCAGATCGGCGTCAAAGACGATCTCGCCGGTATAGACATCGTTCAGATAGACGGCCAGGGAAGTGGTGGATAACAGAGGCAGTTCGGAGGTATTGACGCTGGCAATCAGGTAGGCGTTGTTGTCCAGCTTGGGAACCGCGATGACTTCATAGTCCGCTTTCAGATCATAGACCTGCAGGTCAGCCATTACATCCCGGCTGTTGTTGGCGATGTCGCGGCTGTTTTCCAGCACGAATTCCGTCATCGTTTCGTCACTGATCTCCTCGGCTTCCGTTACCGCCGCCTTCATCAGCATGACCGGTGCTTCCTCTTCTTCCACCATCATGTCGGCAGCCTCCATCATGCGGGCCACGCCCCGTCCGGCAGCGGCGTTTTTGTACAGATTGTTTTTTTCATACACATTCAGATAGGTCGGATTGAGCTTCGGCAGTGTGCCGCTGAAAGTGGGATCTCCGGTCAGAAGACTGATCCGGGCGTTTTTCCAGTCCGCTCCCGTACGCTGGAAGATGCTGGCACGGTGCCTGAGCTCCAGTTTTTCCTTCGGTCTGGCATGCAGTTCGTAAACCGAACGCCAGCCGCACTGGCTTTCATAGACCTTGAGCTCCAGAAGGTATTCGCCGTCTTCCGGGACCGTGACATCCGCAAACATCACCGGCGCACTTTCCTTCTGCTGTGCTTTTTTCAGTTCTTCCTGCAGTTTCTTTTCCTTTTCATCGATTTCTTTTATCTGTTTATGCAGTCCGCCAATTCTTTCGGGCAGAAGGGAAATGTATTCCTCCACCTCTTTGGCGCTGACTTCTTTTCTTTCCGTGAAATTGCCGTTGGTCTGCCAGAGTTCCGCCTGCATCTCGCAGATCTCTCTCTGACGGTTCAGATCCTCCAGCTCCTTGAGAATACGGTCGGATTCTTTTTCCGCATCTTCCTTTCCGGCCGGAACTTCAAAACGGATGTTGGAGCAATGCACTCCCTCCATGCTGAAAAGCCGGGCGGTAGTGCTGTCAGCCGAACTGCCGAGATTATCAAAGATCACCTGCTGGCTTCCCTGTTTCAATTGCACCTTTCCCCGGCGCACGACTTCGGCGCCGTTGCGGAAAAGACTGACTTTTTCGATTTGAAGATTGGCATGCATGTTCTTGCCCTCCTTTGTTACATTATGTACGATCACTGATCTGTTTCTATTATAACAAAACCTTCTATTCTATGACACAATTCCGGCGGAGGGGGAAATGCTATAATGAAGGCATGAATGAAAAAGAGTTCTTTGCTCATTATCCCAAGCGGGATCCCCTGTCCAACAAATACGATAACGGCGTCGTCTTTTTCGCCTCCGGAAGTTATGGAATGGCAGGCGCCTGTCTGCTCAATCTGATCGGAGCAAGAAGTGCCGGTGCCTCCTATGTCCATTCTCTTCTGCCCGAAAGCATCTATCCCCTTGTCGCTTCTCATGAGATCACGGCCGTCTATCATCCCGACGATCTGTCCGATCCCGCAAGAATGGAAAAACTGGCCTTTCTTGCCCGCTGTGACGCCACAGCCATAGGAAGCGGCATGGACAATCATCCTCATGCCCTATCCTATCTGACCTCACTGTTGCAGCACTTCGAAAAGCCCATAGTGGCAGACGCTTATGCGCTGACGCTTCTTGGTCAGCATGAAGAACTCTACTCTCTTTCCGATAAGCTCATCCTCACCCCTCATCTGGGGGAGTTTGCGCGCATCTGTCACGGGGACATAAAGGAAATCGAAAAGGACAGAGAAAAAGCGGCGCTGGAATTTGTCAGAGAACACCCGGTCACTCTGGTCCTGAAGGGACCTGAGACTCTGGTCGTTTCCAAGAACGGACGCATCTATCGCAATCAAAGCGGCAACGCAGCCCTGGCCCGGGCCGGAAGCGGCGATGTTCTCTGCGGCCTGATCACCGGCCTATTGTCCTTATACAAGGATCCCTATCAGGCTGTCTGCGACGCCGTATGGCTGCACGGGCATCTGGCGGATCTGGCCATGAAGGAACACTCCATGGAAGTCTTCGATCTCACGCTGTATCCCCAACTGAGCGATACCTTCTTTCAAAACAGGCCGTCCGATTAAAGTTCTGTTTCTATCAATATAAAAAACCTTGCTGCGGTTTCCCCGGCAAGGTTTTTCATTTGCATTTTCATTCGATCAGACCAAAATGCTGCAGGGCTTTGAGAATGCCGTCATTGTCCACGGAATCGGTGATGTAGTCCGCCGCTTCCTTTGTGACCTCTACCGCATTGCCCATCGCCACTCCGATGCCGTCAAACCGCAGCATTTCCGCATCATTCACCCCGTCGCCGAACGCCATGATCTGTTCGCGGGTCCATGGAAAAAAGCTGGACATTTTGAAAGACGGCAAACCTTGATTATAATGAAGAAGGAATCTGCATTCTGGAGAAAACGCATGGAAAGACAAAGCATCAAAGACAAACAGGGAAGAGAATACATCCTCATAAAGCCTTTTGAAGGCTTTCGCTACGAAGTGCACCGTGACGACAGGAGTTTCAACGGCGTAGGCTATCCTTTTGACTTCAACATCAAGGCATGGTCAGAGGATGAAACCGCTCTTTTCAACTACTACTGCCCCTTGGAGTATCTGGATGATAATGACTATCTTTCCGATCCCCAAAACGAATTCAAGATCGACAAATACGGCAATCTTCTGCGCCGTTTCAAGAAAGCCAACGAACTGATCGATTTCTGGATGGACGATTTTGTCCGGCAGGATCACGCCAGACTGCTTTCCTCCTATTATCCGCTTATTGACGGCCGGAAACAGAAAGAAAGACAGGACGAGGAATTTGATGCCGCCGTGCGCAGCCGCAGGAAAACCGAGAGCATTGACTCCCATTACCACCATCTTCTGATCAATACCTACGCTTATGAGAAAAACGGCTATGAGAGAAGACGCATCGTGCAGTGCGAGGTCATGGGAACCAAAAAAACGGAGTATGTGGAATGCGACATGCGTCTGTATACTCCCTTAAGCATGGATCTTTTCCGCTTAGCCTATCCCACAACCGTCAAGGGAGTGGATGGCAAGCTGTATTCACCGATAAGCACCTGGCGCTACTGGAGCGTAAGAAAGCTTGTCACCCTGGACTGTCTGGAAAAAGACTATGACCTCTACTATCCCGCCATGTTCGACGAAGTGTCCCTCTGGGATGAATACTGGACAGAATCTCTGATCGAAGAATGCCGTCAGAAGCAGTATGAGCGCGACAGCCGTTATGAACAGAGACGCCGGGAAGAAGAGGAAAAACGCCGTATAGAACAGGAAGCTGCCGAAAGACAGCGGAAGGCAGACGAAGAGAAAAGGGAAAGAGACAGGCTGTTTTATGAAAACCTGCGCCGTACGCAGGAAGAAACGCATGATATTCTCAACCAGGCGTATCAGAACAGTTCCAAAAGCCACGACAGAGCCTTTGAGATGTGGTCCGACACCTTCAACGACAACACGCGCTTTGTCGACAAAGACGGTAACGAACACCTGCTGCGCACCCATGACAACGTCGCCTACAAGCGCGGCGACACTTATGTCACTTCCAAGGAAGACGAAGGTGATTTCCTCGGCTGGGAAAAACTGAAAAAGAAATACTGATATACAGGGAGGCATTATAAGCATGCATATTGACAAACAGATCCTGGAGCTGGCGCAAAAGGCGGAAGAAGAACTTCAGGACATGTATAAAAAAGCGGACAGGATCGCCGAGATCCATTCCGCGCGCATTCTTTCCGCCTTTCAGAAAAACCGGGTCTCCTATACCGACTTTGCCGAAATCAACGGATACGGCAACTACGATGCCGGAAGAGACAAGCTGGAAGCGATATTCGCCCAGGTGCTGGGCTGTGAGGACGCTCTGGTCCGGCCCCAGATCACCAGCGGCACCAACGCCCTGTATCTGACCTTTAGTGCTTATCTGAAACATGGAGACACCATGCTGTCTCTGACCGGCACTCCCTATGACTCCCTGCAGGAAATGATAGGGCTGAGCGGAGATTCCCCCCTCTCTCTTAAGGAAAACGGCATTCTCTTTGAACAGATCGATCTCAAAAACGGCTGTTTTGATACCGAAGCCATCCTGAAGAGACTGGAAAGAAAAGACGTGAAACTCGCCGAGATACAGCGCTCGCGTGGCTATTCTTCGCGCCGTTCGCTGCCTCTTTGCGAGATCAGGGAACTGATACGGAAAATACGCGAAGTCAACCGGGATGTCATCATTCTGATCGATAACTGCTACGGGGAACTGGTGGAGGAAACGGTGGCGGGAGAGACCGGCGCCGATGTTCTGGTCGGATCGCTGATGAAAAACCTCGGGGGCGGCATAGCCCCGACCGGAGGCTACATTGCCGGAAGAGGCGACCTGGTGCAGATCGCGGCCGAAAGGCTGAATGCCCCCGGCATAGGCAAGGAACAGGGAGCCAACTTCAACCTGAACGCCTCCTTCTTCAAGGGACTGTTTCTTGCTCCGCAGGCGGTCGCCAACGCAGTAAAGACCGCCGTCTTTGCGGCTTACATGCTGGAAAAACTGGGATATGAAAACATTTCGCCGCGTTTCCAGGAAGCCCGTACGGATATCATACAGACTGTGAAATTGGGAAGTGAGGAAAAACTGGTCGCTTTCTGCCAGGGCATACAGGAAGCCTCTCCCATAGACTCCTTTGTCAAGGTGGTCAGCGCTCCCATGCCCGGCTATCCCTTCAATGAGGTCATGGCCTGCGGCGCCTTCGTGCAGGGAAGCACGATAGAGCTCTCCGCCGATGCGCCGGTGATCCCTCCTTACACTCTCTACATCCAGGGAGGTCTTACCTACCAGTACGGAAAGCTTGGCATAATGTCGGCCTTAACAAAAATGAAAGGGGAAGCTTAATTGCTTCCCCTTTGTCCTCCGTCTATGCGGATCACGCTGTTGTTGATGTAATCCGCCTTGTCGCTGATCAGAAAGGCGATCAGCCAGGCAACCTCTTCCGGCTGTCCGTAGCGTTCCACAAGGATCTTCTCGCATTCCTGCTTCAGAAAATCCTCATCATAGCCTTCCAGCTCCTTCTCGGTACCGATGAATCCCGGCGCGATGGCATTGACATGCACATAAGGTGCAAACTGCATCGCCAGGTTATGGGTAAGGGAGATCAGAGCCGCCTTGGAGGCGTCATAATCCAGACACATCGGATAATAGGTGTTGATGCCGTTGGTCGAGGCAATGTTGACAATGCGGCCGTATTCCCTGTCCAGCATGTGCCGGTACACTCTTTTGGCGCAGTTATAGGCGCCGACGACATTGACATCCATCACCCGGCGGAACTGTTCCGCCGTTTTCAATGGAAACAGATTGGGCAGATCGATGGCGGCATTGTTGATCAGAATGTCCACTCCGGACATTTTTTCTTCAATCTCTTTCACCATTCTGTCCACCTGCTCTTCGCGGCTGACATCCGCCCTGACAGTCAGACAGGAGACTCCATAAGCGTCCTCAATTTCCTTTTTCAGCTCCAAGGCTTTTTCTTCGGAGTGCAAATAATTGAGGACAAGGTCGTATCCCTCTGAAGCCAGAACTCTGGCGGTGGCGCTGCCGATTCCTCCGGCTGCGCCGGTGATCAGCACCGTTTTCTTCATTTCCTTAGGCTCTGCCCGCGTATTTTCCGTCGTCCGTGCTGACCAGGATCCTTTCGCCCTGTTCAATGAACTGCGGAACCCGGATGCTCAGTCCGGTATTGGTCTTGGCATCCTTGGTCTGGTTGCTGGGAGCACCCTTGATGACGGGGCTGGTCTCCGCGATCTCCAGTTCGACCTGGGCCGGAACGGAAACCGTCAGAACATCGCCTTCAAAGATCACAAGGCTGACTTCCAGTCCGTCCGTGATGTAGTACTTGTTGTCTCCGAGTTTCTGCTCGTCGAGTTCATAGGTCTCAAAAGTCGTCATGTCCATGAACGTGTAGTTGTTGTCCACCGCGTAGGAGAACGTGACGGTCTTTCTTTCGATGTTCGCCGCTTCAAACTTGACGGAAGCGTTGAAGTTTCTTTCCTGCGTGACGCCGGTCTTGAGATTTCTCATCTTGGTTCTCAGGATGGCCGCACCCTTGCCGGGCTTGACATGCTGGAAGTCCAGCACCACCCACGGATCGTCATCAACGATAAGCGTTAATCCGGTCTTGAAATCACCTGCTTCAATAGCCATTATGTATTCACCTTCCTTTACTTTCTTATTTATATATGAGTTATTTTACAGAAAAACTCCGTTTTTTACAATCTTGTTAGAAAAGAGAAGCCTTTTCTTCCTTATGAGATCTGATGTAGCGGCTCCACTTGATGTAGCCGTAGGTCGTGTTTGTGAAGTATCCGAGCTTCAGGACTAAAAGCACATACTGGCCGGCCAGAACATTGATGACGGCCTCCAGAAGAGCGCAGATGTACCAGGCTATCCACTGCTCCCGCATGCGCAAAAGAATGAAGACGCCGTTGGCAATCCCTACCGCTGAAGCACAGGCGTCCAGATAGACCACCAGCACCTCCAGGTCCCGGTTGCCGCCGAAAAGATCCGTGGAGATGTCCAGCCCGCTGAGCAGATAGCCGACGACCAGAGTCCATACGGCAATCGCCAGGATCACCAGCACCTCCTGATAGCCTTTCAGTCTGCGGACCACAGTCAGCTCCTCTTCCCTCTCATCCTTGTGCCGGGTCCAATTGATGAAGCTGATGATGTCAATGGGCAGCCAGAAAAACAGCGTGGTCGCCATGGTCGCAAAGCGGTACATCAGCACCAGACAGATCACGATCTCGCAGATCTCCACCAGCACCGAAACCAGGAAATTGTAGCGGGACTGCTTGGAGATCAGAAGCTCGCAGAGGATGTTCAGGAATATGTCCAGCAGATACAGCAGCATGATCACGATCCCGTTGACGCCGTTGGCGCTCTCTTCCGGGAAAAGGACCGCAAACACGGTCGCCAGCACCATGATGGATAAGAACCAGCACTTCTCGTACAGACTGAAGAACTGCGAGAAAAATAGCATGATCCCAAGCGAGACCGCCAGGATCAGAAGGGCGTTGGCCAGATTGTAAAGCGGCATCAGTTGGTCCGCCTTTGTCTGCCGGTAGGTCGTCTCTATCTCCTTCTGGCTCGGATCTCTGTGATCAAAGCAGAGCACGGTTCCCTCATTGCCTTCATACACGTAGGCGAGAATGCTATCGGAATCCAGATCCATGTACTTTTCATAGGAATAGGAAACGACCAGGCGCTTTTCTCCGTTTACATAGACGACATCGCAGACAGTGCTGTCCTCGTCATAATCCTCCAAAGAAGCGTCCCTGTGCATTTCCAGCGTTCCCTGATAGCGAAAACTTCCGGGAAGGGTATGCAGGCGATGAAAACCGTATCCGTAGGCAATTACAGATGTCAGAAGTATCAGACCCAGAATCAGGATTTCTATCATCCGTACGGTTCTGTTTTTTTCCATATATTTTCCCACTTTTCTTTACTCCGTTTCTTTTTTGCTCATGGACAGTTTCATGACAGCCGGCCACAGGGCAACAATGCTTTTTCCTGTTCTTTCATGGTTTTCTCAATAAGCCTAATTCATTAAATTTTAGGCGTTTACTCGGCGCTTTCCGGCTTCAAGTCCGTCGGTACCACACCTTCTTTGATCTCCATGGTATAGGTGATGTCCAACTCTTTTGCCCAGGCGATGTACTGTTCCACCTGTGCATCATCCAGCATGTCCGAAGAGATCAGGCCTTTTTGAGTGATCATGTCGTTGACAAAGAGTTTGGTGTATAAAAACGCTCCCTGTCCGGTCAGATACATCTCTCCGCTCATCTTGGCCCGCCGATAGGACTCCGCAAGACCGGGGGAGGAAAGATGAAGTTCCACCATGACGTCCTTCCCGTCCTTTTTGCCGTAAGCCTCGATGACAAAGGCGCCGTTATCGGATACAAGTCCTTCCTCCAGAATCTTTTTGATCTCTTCCGGCTGTTTGGGAGCCATCGGGACATGTTTCAAAATCAGTTCATGCGGCACGACTTTCTGACCGTTGATCTCCTCCTCTTTCCAGCTGAGAAGCCCGGCCCGGTACAGAGGTTCGGAAAACTGTATGCCCACTCCGCCGTACTTGAAATAGGCGTTTCTGCAGCCTTTGAAATACTTTTCGCTGTTGATGCCTATGTAGACCGGCTCGTCATGGGCGTGTTCGCACAGCATCACCGGCTCATTGTCATATTCAGGCCATCTGCGCCATATCTTGCGGCTGAAGGGCTGGGTGCGGATGATCTTTCCGTTTTCATAGGCGTAGGCGTCTTCCTGCATGTCCGCCAGGGCAACATCGTTGCTCCACCAGAAGGGAAGGAAATGCTTGGCCTCAACGCCTTCATAGACCATCATGTTGATCGTGTCGCAGCTGTCCAGTTCATTCACGCACTTTCTGGCCATGACGCACATAACGCCGGGGGCTGAGCCGGTCCCGATGATGGCGGTCGTGTTGTTTTTTTCAAACACCGGTCCGTATTGTTCATACATTGTGTGGATGCCTGCCAACCAGCGATCGTAACTGTCAACATCCATGCATTCCGGAAGGTTTTCCACCGCTGCCAGATCCTGGTAACAGCAGCCCAGCTCCATTGCTGCCTTCAGCACATTGGCTCCGTATTCCAGAGGCATGACATTGATCAGCAGTTCGCAGCCTTCTGCCGCTTCCATGATCTCTTCCAGATGGGCCGCGTTTACCCTTTTGGGCTTTCCTTTGGACATCAGCCTGCAGACAGCTTCGGCAGCTGAAAGATCGTAATCCGCGCAAATCACTTCCTCGATGTTGGGTTCTTCATCCAGTTTCCGGCATATCGTCGAGCCCTGGGCTCCGCAGCCGCACACCATAACCTTTTTCATATTTTCACTCTTTCCGAAAAAATCATACGAATTCATTATACTCAGTTTCAGATAAAGGTCACCAGAATCCCTCCTCTGATGAATACGGGAAGCGGTTTTTGCTTTCCTGAGAAATATGGCTGCTGTACCAAAACACAATAAAAAAGCCCCAGAATGGGGCTATTTGATGCTTTTGCTCGTTTTCTTAATGTTGATTATTCCCACTCAATGGTTCCGGTAGGCTTGGGCGTAACATCGTAGAGAACGCGGTTGATGCCCTTCACCTCGGAAGTGATGCGCTGGGTGATTTTGGCCAGAAGGCTGTAGGGGATCTGCTCTATCGTAGCTGTTACCGCATCGCGGGTATTGACGGCACGGATGATGCAGGGCCATTCAAAGCTGCGCTTGCCATCGCGAATGCCGGTGGAACGGTAATCGGGAACGATGGTGAAGTACTGCCACACCTTTCCTTCCAGTCCGGCCAGCGCGAATTCCTCACGCAGGATCGCGTCGCTTTCCCTTAAGGCTTCCAGACGGTCGCGGGTAATCGCACCGGTGCAGCGCACACCAAGACCCGGTCCCGGGAAAGGCTGACGGTAGACCATGTTGTCCGGAAGACCCAGGGTCTTGCCGACCACGCGGACCTCGTCCTTGTAGAGAAACTTCACAGGCTCGACCAGTTCGAAATGCAGATCTTCGGGAAGACCGCCGACATTGTGATGGGACTTAACGCCGTCAGATTCCAGGATATCGGGGTAAATGGTGCCCTGGGCCAGAAATTCAATACCGTCCAGTTTCTTCGCTTCTTCCGCGAAGACATCGATGAATTCGCTGCCGATGATCTTTCTCTTGGCTTCCGGATCACTGACGCCGGCCAGCTTGTCAAGGAAACGGTCCACCGCATCCACATAGATCAGTTCCGCATTCATCTGGTTGCGGAAGACTTCGATGACCTGTTCCGGTTCACCCTTGCGCAATAAGCCGTGGTTGACATGCACGCAGATCAGATTCTTTCCGATTGCTCTGATCAGTAAGGCGGCCACCACCGAAGAGTCCACGCCGCCGCTTAAGGCCAAGAGGACTTTCTTGTCGCCTATCTGCTTCTTCAGGGCGAGGATCTGCTCGTCAATGAACTTCTGCGCCTGTTCGGCTGTTTCGATTCTTTCCAATGTTTCGGGTCTGAGTTCTGCCATGGTTCACCTCCAATGAAAAACGAAGAGAGGCAGTCTCTTCGTCACTTCGTCCTTAAAACATCCGCCGGATGGGCAGCATTTCTGTTTGATTCATTCCTTTTCAGTAAACTTCTCATGCTTCTCCTCCCGGCAAAAAACACAGAAAAAATTATATCAAAACCTGCGTCAGATTCAAGTCTTATCTTTCATAAACAAGCGGCTTTGCCAGCCGCTTGTTTTCTACTTTTCTCCGGTCGCCAGGATCTTGCGTATCCTGGTGGAAATGTACTCCAGACCAAGGACCAGAACGACCAGTCCCAAAAGGAAGGCTCCGGTATCATGCCATCTTCTTCCGGAAATGGAAGCGATCAGCTCGTATCCGATGCCGCCGGCCGCCACCGCGCCGAGTATGGCCGCGTTCTTGACGTTGATGTCCAGACGGTAGATGATGGTCGACATGATGTTGGGTCCCAGCTGCGGGATGATGCCGTAGCGTATCTTCTGTAGCGTGTTGCACCCGGAAGCATCCAGCGCTTCCAGCACGCCTCTGTCCATGTCTTCGATCGCCTCGACCAGAAGTTTTGTCAGCATGCCCACCGAGGAGATGGTCATGGTGAGAACTCCGGCAAAGGGACCGGTCCCGACGATCTTGACGAAAATGATGCCGTACATGAAGCTCGGGAAAGCCCGGATGACCGACACCACGGTCAGGCCTATGTAGGCGCAGATGTCATTGGTGATGTTGCGGGCGCTGAAGAAGGCAAAGACCAGGGCGATGATGCAGCCGAACACCGTTCCCAGAAAGGCGATCGCAAAAGTCTCCAGAAGCAGATAGGGAACTCCGAATCTGTCCAGAGTAAAGATGTCGCTCCAGTCCGGGGTCAGAATACCCTTGAAAGCCGCCTTGGCCAAGGATACTCCCACATCGTTGATACCCCGGAAGTCGGTGATGTAGACGGTCAGAAGATAAAGAACGACGATGGCGACAAAGCCGGCCAGGAAATAAGGCCAGGACTTCGGGTATTTTTCATAGACTTCGTTTACGGTCAGTTTCTTCTCGCTCATTCTCCCGCCACCAGCTTCTTTCTCAGTTCACGGGTCAGTGTCTCGATGATGACCACCATGATGATCATGACAAAGACGATCAGTCCCGCTCTTTCATAATACATGTTGCCCAAAACCGCGTTCAGGTTCTGCCCGATTCCGCCGGCGCCCACATAGCCCAGTATGGCGCTGGAGCGCACGTTCATTTCAAAACAGTAAAGCACCGTGGACCAGAAGTAGCCGCGTATCTGGGGATAAATGGCCTTGGCCATGCACTTGATGCGGCTGGCTCCGGTCGACTCCATTGCTTCATAAGGCCCCATGTCCACTGTTTCAATCTGCTCGTACAGCATCTTGACCGCCACCGTATAGGTGAAGATGGCCGTTGCGACCACCCCGGCCGTCGGCCCGAATCCCAGGATCAGGGCCAGAAGCTGGGCATAGATCAGGGTGGGTAGAGTTCTTAACACCGAGAGTATGCCGCGGTGAGCGCTCAGATAAGTCGTGTTCAGCTTGAAGTTGTTGGACAGATAGAAGCTCAGAGGAAGGGCCAGGATCATGCCCAGTGCCGTTCCGACAACCGAGATAATGATAGTGTCTATCATCGGCTTGCCCAAAGTGCTCCAGTAGCTCCATTCCGGATGCAGCATCCTCTTCACAAAAGAGAAGCCTTTGGAGAAACGCTTGAAAAACTTCGCCATGTCCACACCGGTAACGCGGCTGCAGAGATAGACAAGCAGCGCCATAAAGATCAGGATATAGGGCGTCCAGTTGAATTTTTCCTTAACCGTTTTGCCGTTGGATAAGGTGAAAGTGTCCGGGTAAAAGACATGCAGCAGTCTTTTCAGCATATCTATTCTCCCTTCATCATGATCTCGTCATCCTTCAGGGCCCGGCCGTAGATCTTGTAGAGCACTTCGTCCGTGATCCCGGAGACCGGACCGTCATAGACGATCCTGCCGGCCTGGATGCCGATGATCCTGTCCGCATATTGCAAGGCCAAGTCAACATGGTGGATGTTGATGATGACCGTGATATTCATTTCCTTGTTGATGCGCTTGAAGTCGCTCATGACGACATCCGCCATGACCGGGTCCAAAGAGGCGACCGGTTCATCCGCCAGGATGATCTCCGGATTCTGTGCCAGTGTCCGGGCCAGGGCTACGCGCTGCATCTGACCGCCGCTCAGCTGATCGGCGCGCACATAGGCCTTGTCAAGAATGCCGACCTTGTCCAGCGCTTCCAGAGCGTCGATCTTATCCTTGCGGGAATACAGTCCCAGAAGGGAAGGCAGTAACGGCATTTCCGCCGCCTTGGCGGAAAGCACGTTGTTGATGACGGAGGTCTTAGTCACCAGATTGAAGGACTGGAAAACCATGCCTATCTTGCGCCGGAACTGGCGCAGGGCCTTTCCCTTCAGCTGGCTGACATCCACGCCGTTTACCGTCAGGGTTCCCTCGCTGATGTCTATCATCTTATTGACAGTACGGATCAGAGTGCTCTTGCCGGCGCCGGACAGACCGATGATGCCGACAAATTCCCCCTGTTCGATCTCCAGGCAGACATCGTCCAGACCCTTGGTTCCCGTGTTGGTGTAAATCTTTGTGACGTGGTCAAATTTGATCATGGAAAATACCTCACATAAAGAAGGAGGGGTGCCGAAAGACACCCCTCAGAATTTCAGAAATGGAAATTACTTGAACAGTTCGGTGACCGCTCTGAATCCGTCATAGTCGGAGTCTTTGACAACGACATAGCCGGCATGGCTGTAAGGAGCGACACAGGCCTTTCCTTCATCGGTCTTGATCAGGTTGATGAAGGCGTTCTGTAAAGCCTTGACCAGTTCCGGAGTGAACATTTCATCCGCACCGTAGGAGATGGTGTCGTTCATGATCATGTCGGAAACGCCGATGACCTTGATGACATCAAACACGGTTTCGTATTCGGTGAACTTGCCGTCCGCCTTTAAGGCATCCAGAGCCGTAGTGCTCGCAGCATCCTTACGGACATCCGCATAACCGAAGCAGATGTCGACCTGGCCGCCCAGCAGGGCTTCCATGGCGCTGGAGTAGGAAGTGATCTCCGTAGTCTTCAGGTTTTCCAGAGTAACAGCCGCGTTGCCGACACCGGTTCCGAATCTCTGGTTGAGCCAGGCACTCGGATACTTGTAGCTGGCGCCGCTGGTAGGAGAACCGCAGGCGATGGTCGCCGACTGGAAGTCTTCCCAGGTCAGAGTTCCGGCGTAAGCCTTATCGTACAGGTCCTTACCCTTTTCGGTGCCGATGTTGACATACATCAGGGAACGGTAGCCGCCCGCAGGGATGTCCGCTCTGTCGGTGACGGGGCCGAGGTTCCAGTTCTTGAAATCGGAGCCGTCATAATCGACGTCAACGGAAACGGAAGCGCGGGAGCTCGCTAAAAGCAGGTTCACATCTTCCGGATAGGTGTCATGAACGGTGACATAGTTGCCGGCCGGGATGAAGCCCAGGTCGATGGATCCGGCCGCCAGGCCTTCACCGACGACTTCGTAGTTGCTGCCGACATCAACAGTGATCTTTTCGGGATCGATGGTGTAGCCCTCGTCCGCCAGATACTTCGCTAATAAGGCCGGTAAGCCTTTCGCGGCATCCTTGATCTGTTCAGGGTCCTTGGAAGGAACGAAGACGATGCTCAGATGTTCAAGAGTCTTGTCATCTTTGGGCTGTTCTTCTTTCGTGCATCCGAAAACCGCCAGAAGCAGTAAGGCGCTTAACAGTAAAACAGTTAACTTTTTCATTTCTTGAGTTTTGCCTCCCTTTCTATTCTTTATTCTATAACAAAGCACCTTCTCAGTCTATGAATAGAGCCCGATTTCTTCCCTCTTTTTGTCTCCTGTCCGTTATAATGAAAACAGAAAAGAGGACATGTCATGATCAGCCGATTTGAAGAAGTTTACGGCGGCAAAGACCGCATTAAGAATCCGGATTCCGCGGAGATCCTTTTCCTGAAGGCCCTGGGAGAAAAAGACACGGAAACAGCGCTTTCTTTTTTCCGGGAAGACAAACAGGTAAAGGGGAAAAGCGCTGTCTACTCCCCTCACGGAAACTATTTTGGCCTTAAAGGGATACGGGAATTCCTTACATCCTACTACGCTTATTTCCCGGGCAATAATGGGTATATCGTGCCCGTTACCCAGACCGTATGCGGCCTGTTGCACGCCATTGAGTTTGTACTCCATCTGGAACTGGAAAGCGGGGAAGAGAAGCATATACCCATGGCCTGCGTGGCGGAGCTGTACTGTGAGGAAAACCTTCTGGACGAGATCCGCTTTTACATGAATCCCATGCACGTGGATAACTATCCCCGCTACCGTCATCCCATCTTTGCAGAGCAGAAGACCCATGAGCTCAGGGAAGAAATGCTGAGCGGCCTGATGCCGGCCTACTTTGATCTGGTAAGGGAAAAAGGCATGAGCCACATACAGGACATCATGACCCAGAAGGAAAATGTCATGTGGAGCGGCTACAGCCTCAATCCGATCAAGGTGAAGACGCCGGAAGAACTCCGGCAGTATCTGAAGGAAAGAGACGAGAGGGAAAAAGCCCATCCGGAGGATCCCGAATTCTACGGCCTGGACACCTTTGTCAAGATACGCATTGAAAAGATCATCGACGACGGAAAGATCTGCTGCATCGAATGGGAACAGCTGGTCACCAAGCGCGGAAGAGAGGAAAGGGGAAGGCTTTCCATGCCGGGCATCTCCTTCTATGAAAGAGCCAATGACGGCTTCTTGAAATCCTACCGCATCATCGACTACGCCAATCTGGAGAAATACATAGACTGGGAAAACTGCCCGTACACAAAAGAAGAGGCGGAAGCGATCAACTATCTAGGCGTCTGATTGACAGGCAAAACAAAAACCGGTTTCCAAAAAACCGGTTTTTTGTCATGTCTGTTTTCTCCGTTTACTTCAGGTAGGCGCCGTCGTTGGCATAGAACTGCGCGTCGATGTCAAAGCGCGGATCATCCATGATGATGCGTATGCTGTTTTCCGGGTGATGTCCGAGTTTGACCTGCACTTCCGTCAGCTTGGCTTCCGTGCTTGCTTCCTCGCTGACGGTTCCGGCATTCAGCCACAGACCGTAGCAGTCCACGCCGTAATGCACCATGTCCTTGATCATCCCGCCAGCGCCCCATGAGGATTCCTTCAGCCAGAGGTTGAAGTACCTGTCCGTCTTGTCAAAACTGCACATCAGGTTTCTGTTCGGATCCAGCCATTCATTGCCCTTTTCCAGAATCTCCAGAAGCTCGTCCAGCGAATAGCCCTTGTCCAAAACATAGGTGCTTACCTGTTCGGCCGCGTCCTTCATGACAAAGCCTGTCATTTCCGGATCGCTGAAAGTCAGATAGATATCCCCCTGAAGGTTTTCGTGGGCGATTTCCATGCGGTAGACATTGTTTCCTTCATAATGGACATCCAGGACATCCACCGCTTCCTCGTGGTAGTTGCTGATGCCGTCTATCTCCCTTTCAATGATCTGTTTTTCTTCTGCCAGAAAATCCAGCATCGTAAAAGTGTCATATTCGGCATAGGTGCCGTTATCGTCCAGTTTCTGCAAGAGTTCCTCCATGCTCAGGCCTTTTTCCTCGGGTTCCTTGACACCCGGGGTGCAGCCGCACAGAGATAACATTAAAACCAGCACAGCCAGTATCTGAATTGTCTTTTTCATAGTGACCTCCTGTCAGTTTCATTATATCCGTAATTCCGGATAAAAGAAAAGGTCTCCGCCCGGAGACCTTTTTTGATTATTTAGTACATGCCGCCCATGCCGCCGGCCGGAGCCGCCGGAGCCGGTTCCTTGTGGATGCCGACCGCCGCTTCGGTGGTGATGAACAGTCCCGCCACGCTCGCCGCGTTCAGTACGGCCGTACGGGTGACCTTGGTCGGGTCGACAATGCCGGATTCAAACATGTCTTCCCACTTGCCGCTCAGGGCGTTGAAGCCGACACTTTCTTTCTTGGCTAACTGGGCCGCCACGATCTCGTTTCCGTCATAGCCGGCATTCTCCGCAATCTGATAAAGCGGGGATGTCAGGCTGTCAAGAACGATGTTGATGCCCTTCTGGATGTCAAGGTTGCTGTTTCTTAGCGTCTTCTTGAGTTCCTTCTGGATCTCACACAACGCCGCGCCACCGCCAACCACGACTCCTTCGGCCACCGCCGCCTTGGTCGCATTCAGCGCGTCCTCAATACGCAGTTTCTTTTCTTTCAGTTCGGTTTCCGTCGTGGCGCCGACCTTGATGACCGCCACGCCGTTGGTCAGCTTGGCCAGTCTTTCATTCAGACGCTTTTTGTCGTATTCGCTGCTGGTGTTTTCGATCTGGTTCTTGATCTCCTTGATGCGCTCAAGTCTGGCTTCTTCATCCTTGGCGCCGTCGATGATGGTCGTGTTGTCCTTGGTGACAACGACCTTGGCCGCCTGGCCGAGATCTTCCACGGTCATGTCCTTAAGTTCCATGTTGAGATCCTTGGCGAAGAATTTCGCGCCGGTCATGATCGCGATGTCCTGCAGCATGTTCTTCTGGTTGTCGCCAAAGCCCGGAGCCTTGGTCGCCACCACATTGAAGGTACCTCTCAGCTTGTTGACGATCAGAGTGCTGATGACCTCATTTTCCAGATCATCCGCGATGATCAAGAGGGCTCTGTTGTTCTGGACGACATTTTCCAGAACCGGCAGGATGTCCTGAATGACCGAGATCTTCTGGTCAGTGACCATCACCAGAGCGTTTTCCAGTTCGGTTTCCATCTTTTCGCGGTTGGTCGCCATGTAGGGGCTGACATAGCCCTTGTCGTACTGCAGACCTTCCACCACTTCCAGAGAAGTGTCAAAGCCCTTGGACTCGTCCACATTGATGACGCCGTCCCTTCCGACCTTTTCCATCGCGTCGGCGATGTATTTGCCTATCTCGCTGCTGCCGCTGGAGACCGTCGCCACACTGGCGATGTCCTGGCTGGTCTTGACTTCATGGGATTTCTCCAGAAGCCTCTTGGCCACTTCCTGGCTGGCCAGCGTGATGCCTTCTCTTAACAGAACGGGGTTGTTTCCCTTTTCGACCGCCCGTAATCCCTCATGGATCATTGTCTGGGT
>JAEEGL015581720.1_pt1 | contig 21247 bp, 21 predicted proteins | sample 9134231 | NCBI WGS metagenome assembly JAEEGL01 (sample SAMN16246548, study PRJNA631951) | gut metagenome | biome: gut microbiome; feature: rumen; material: fiber-attached | host: Bos | place: Iran: Karaj | collected 2018-10 | reverse complement strand
CTTTGTCCCAGAATAAGCTTGAGTTAGAACGCTCTCTGGAACAGATGCGGATTATGGGTATACGCCCCATCCGCATTGTCCATAGCCCCTACGAAAGCATCTCTGTGGATGTGCCTTCTGACGCCAATGCCGTCGAAGCCTTGCTATATGAACATAGAATGCAGAGGCTTCCCGATGGGCAACCTGAACGCACCTGAAAAGCAAATCCTCCGAACTGCCCTCATCTTTTTGGTCCTGGGCCTTCTTTTCCGTTACCTTCCATGGGGAATTCCTGCCATCGGGCAGGCGGATGAATACTCCAACTTGGAATATAAAGCGGAAGTGGAGGCAACGGATAAACCCCGGTTTTCCGCCCCCATTAGTATTACAGATAAAGTAACTTTATCCGGCAATGAAACGCGAAAGGGCAAAAGTCATAAAAATGGCAAAAACAAGCAGAAAAAGCCAAAATTGCCCATACATATCAACTCAGCCGGGATGGATGAACTATGTGCCCTGAAGGGGGTCGGACCCAAGCTTGCGGAGAAAATTCTGGCTTTTCGTTCCCAAAAAGGGCCTTTTTCAGGGCCCCAGGACCTGGAAAAAGTGCCCGGAATAGGCAAGAAAAAACTGGAGGGGCTCCTACAGGGGGTAATTTTTGATTAGTTTTAGGGTGTACATTTTCATAAGTCGTTGAGTATATGAGTGATACGAAGATTTATCTAGGTATTGAGGTCGGGGACGCCTCCCTGAAAGTCGCCCTCCTGGACTCCGCCGAAAAGCGGGTTATGCGCACGGCTGTCCTCCAGACAGGGACTAGCCCTCTGGATGACGTTTACACTTTCGAGACGGTCCTCCAGGGTTGGTTGGAGTCTGTCCAGCAGGAATCCGTCGAGGCGGTTTCCCTGTCTGTTCCGGCCTTCCGTTCCATTATCCGCCAGGTTTTTGTGCCTGTGGAGGCATGCGCCAATCGTGATGATTACCTGGAATGGTACCTGGGACTCATAACCAATGCCGAGAAGGGCTCCTACATCATGGACTACCAGGTCTTGTGCGGCGATGCTACCGTCGGTGAAACGGTTCTTCTGATTGCTGTCCGACGTGAATGGGTGGATGGAGTTCGTAAAGGCTTTCGTAACAAGGGGTTAGCCCCCAAGACTATGGAAGTGGATGTGCTTTCGTTGTTGAACTTGATGGATTCTGCCGACCGTATCGATGGCCTGGAATGTGTCATCAAGGCTGATTTTGCTGGCGTTACCCTGCTGTGGGTCTCTAAGGACCGCCTGCAGGACTTGCGTTGCGTTTCTACTCTTTCCCTGGTGGACAAGTCTGCTGAAGAGGCCTACGGCTTCTTGGCCAACGGCATTCGTGAACAGATTGACTTTGCCAAGGAAGATGATGTTTCCTTCGATGTACGCCAGATTCACCTGTGCGGTGAGCTGGCGACGGACCCCCTGTTCATGAAGAGTTTGCAGGGTGCCCTTCCTGATTACCAGATTGTTTTGATGGATTCCTTCTCTAACCTTAGACTTCCGGTGGAAGAAGAAGATTCTGCCGCCGTTCTTAGCTGCGCCGGTGCTATCGGTGCGGCCTTGAACTTGATGGAGGAAGAAGTATGATTCACTTGAACTTGATCGAAGCTGCCGAGCGTTCTTCCTTGATGGAAAACGTGAACCCGGTGCACGTTACCGATGTCCGGGCTGCAAGGAAATCCTCCAAGTCTAGGCTACTGACTATCGGTGTTGCCGCGGCTTTTGCGGTCGTGGCGTTCAGCTGTTTCTTGAGCGTGTTTGGTGTACCTGCCCCTTTGCAGGGAACCTTGCCTGAAGCCTATTTGTCTTTGATTGGTGCCGAAGACCCGAGCAACGCCCTGACCTTGGGTGCTGGCCAGACCACCACCGCCGGAGGTCTCTTGGAAGCAGAAGCTGCTGCCGAACGCGCTGTTCTCAAAATGCGTGAAGGTATGACTGTACATCAGGTCGTAGGCGAAATCAATCCCAAGGCCCTGTACAACAACAATAGGACAAATTTCGAGTCTTACCTGCCGCTGGAAAAGATGTCGTATCAGAAGGCTGCCAGTGCCCAGTTCCTTACGTTCCTCACTACGGCAACGCCTGACGATGTGGGATTCTCGGATTGCATTTTCCAGACGCCAAACTACTTCTACATTCGTGGTGTAGCGGCTAAGCCCACTTCCCAGCGTAGCTTCTTGGAACGCTTGAAGTCGGTAAGCGCAGACTTTAGGACTCCGCCTCTGCCGGAAAATGCTCCGGCTACGGACATTACTGCTTTTGGCTTGTTCAACGTTTCGACTCCGAACTTAACCCTCGTTACGAACTTTGTGAAATCTGCAGAGGTGACAGAAGAAGTCAAGGCTTTGAAGGCCATTGCTACCAATGCCAAGCTGAATCTCAAGGGTCTAGAAAAGCCCGCTGTAGAGGACTTTGGCGTTTACAAGCGCTATACCTACACCGTGTCTGCCAATTCCGATTTCCCGGAACTGCAGAACTTCGCGTCGGGTCTGCTTGAATCTCCTGTGCGAGTCGGCATAAAGAAAATAGAGTTGGCTTTTGCCAAGCGAGACATCCAGAGCTCTATGCAGCTGGTGATGTTCGTGGTTCCCTAGAATGCCCATTCGCATTACGGGCGGGGACCTGCGTGGAAGAATGGTCCCTTCTCCTCCGAACATGAAGACTAGGCCCACGGGTTCCAGGACCCGGGAGGCGTTGTTCAATATTTTGCAATCCGTAGATGGGTTTTGTATGTTGGACCTGTTTGCAGGTTCCGGCATTATGGGCATAGAGGCCTTGAGCCGTGGGGCCTCTCGCGTGTTTGCCGTTGAGATGGCCCATTCTCAGGCTCGCCTGTTGGTGCAGGGCTATAAGGCTTTATCCCTGGAACAAAAACTTACTTTGTTCGAAAAGAACGCCCTGACTCTGGATAAAGAGGAGCTATGTGCCGATGGAGGCTTTGACCTCATATATGCAGATCCGCCATTCAAGGATATGGAATATCCGGACCTGCGCCCTTTCTGGGATTGGTTGAATCCAGGGGGCGTGGCCGTATTTGAGGCTCCAAGCCGTAACCTGCCTGTCTGGGTGAAAGGGGCCTCGGATGCGGGTACGGTGCAGGTTCGCCGCTATGGTGAATCATCTTTGGTGATTTTTAGGGGATAATTTATATATTTACAGCATGGAGAGAATTGCTGTATTCGCAGGGTCTTTCGACCCGTTTACCCTGGGACATTTGGATATTGTCAAGCGGGCATCTGCCCTCTTTGATGAACTGTGGATTGTCCTTGCTGTAAATGCTTCCAAGAAAAATATGTTTTCGGAAGAAGATCGCCTGACCTTCATAAAGAAATCTATCGCGGGAATCCCCAATGTGAAGGTGACTTCCTTCGATGGATTGACGGTGGATTTTATGAAAAGCGTCGGCTCGAAGTTCCTGGTCCGTGGTGTGCGGGGTGCCATGGATGTTGAGTATGAGCAGTCCATAGCCTGGAACAACCGTATGCTTTATCCCGAATGCGAAACGGTTATTCTGTCTAGCTCTTCGGAACACCTGTCGTTGAGCAGCTCCGTTGTGCGAGAACTTTTGAAGGCCGGAGTTACGGATACGTTGGATGGTCGTGAATTGCTTTCGAACTATGTTCATGTTGAAGTAGTCCCACTGTTGTTAAAGGACAATTGCTAATTATGACTCCATTCAGTTTTTTACCCAAAGTTGTTCGTGCCCTGCTGATTGTCAACGCGTTGGTGTTTGGGGTAGCCGCCATTGTAGGTGGCTATATGGGGCTACACCTAAATTTGCCGGGAGTGGGCTATGGTTCACTTCAGGAATACATACTCTACTTTGGTGCGTTCTTGCCTACGAGCCCTTTTGAGGCCTGGCGCTACGTGACCTATATGTTCATCCATGTGGACTTGATGCATTTCCTGTTCAACATGCTGATGCTTTGGATGTTTGGTGCCGAAGTTGGGCAATGGATGGGTACTAAGCATTTCTTAGCTATGTATTTCTTCTGTGGTATTTTTGCGGCACTGTTCAGCGTCGCTATGAACATTCTTGGTTTGACCCATAATCCCATTATCGGAGCCTCTGGCGCATTGATGGGTGTGTTTGTTGCCTACTATAAGTTCTTCCCGGAGCGGCGTATTTTGATGTTCTTCTTTATTCCTATGAAGATCAAGTATGCCATGTGGGTGATGGTTGTCTTTGATGTCGTATTTGCCAATACTGGTGATGCCATTGCCCATTTCGCCCATTTGGGTGGCGTGGTGGCGGGCTTTATCTATATGGCTCTGTTCCAGAATATATTTATGAAAAGCGATGGAATCTTATACAATTCGCCATTGTCGGGACTGTTCCGACTTTTCTCCAATGATCCTGGCCGTTATAAGGAATGGAGACACCTTGATGATGACATTCATGAGGGACAAGATAAGGTAAAAAAGAAATCTGCTGGTGGTCCTGAAGTTTTGGAAGGCGAAGTTTTGTATATGGATGAACAGAAACGGATGGATGAAATTCTGAAGAAGGTTGGTAGCGAGGGAATCCATTCGTTGACGGACTCTGAACGGCAATTTTTGTTGAAAGCGAGCGCGAGAGCTCGACGTGGGAAAGGTCTCTGATGAAGAAAGTTTTGGGAATGGGCGCCGCCCTGGTAGATATTCTTGCCAATGTAGATGATTCATGGATTGAGGCTCAGAGCGTACAGAAGGGCGGCATGAATATGGTAGACTGGCCTCAGATGGAAAAGTTCCTGCTGAGTCTTGAGAATCCTGTTCGCGTGCCGGGCGGTTCCACCTGCAACACTATGGTTGGACTTTCTAGGCTGGGCGGCTCAGCTGCGTTCATCTCAAAGATTGGTGATGATGATTTGGGAAGGCTTTTCCAGAAGCATTTGGAGAGGAACGGCGTGGAATCCAAGCTGGGAATTTCCGATGCGGCCACGGGATGCGTGTTCTCTGCGGTAACGCCCGATGCCCAGCGCTCCATGTGGACCTACCTGGGAGCTTCCGACTTTTTGGGAAGCGATGACTTTGTGCCCGCCTTGTACGATGGCGTGGGCCTGCTTTATGCCGAAGGCTACCGTGCCTTCAATGCGGATTGTTTCAAGAAGTCCTTTACGCTGGCCCGCAGTCTCGGGGTAGAGACGGCTCTGGACTTTAGCAGTTTCGGTGTGGTGGATGCCTGCCGCAAGACTTTTGATGAACTCTTTGCGGACAAGATGATCGATATCATCATCGCCAACGAAGATGAGGCCTTTGCCTATGCCGGAGTCAAGGAAGAGGCGGCTCTCGAAGTGCTTGCCCAGAAGGCGAAGGTGGCTGTGGTAAAGATTGGAAAGCGGGGCGCCCTGATTGCCAAGGACGGCGTTGTTACTCGTGTTCAGGCTGGTTCTGCAAAGGCCATCGATACTACGGGTGCCGGCGACTTGTGGGCATCGGGATTCCTGTATGGATATATGAACGGCTGGGATATGGAACGCTCCGGCAATCTCGGGAGCGTTGTCTCCAACGAGGTAGTCCAGGTTATGGGCGCCCAGATTCCCGAAGAAGGCTGGTCCCGCATCAAGACTATGATGGCGTAGCTTGCCGGAGGATTTGGTGGAAAACTCTACAGCGGATATTTTGATTCTCGGGTACGGCCCTGCTGGCATTTCGGCAGCGCTGTACGGCTTGCGTGCCGGTCTAGACGTATTGATTGTGGGCAAGGATGGCGGTGCGCTTTCGAAGGCTCACGCTATCCAGAATTACTACGGTCTTGAAAAGCCCCTGACAGGTGAAGAACTTTTGAAGGTGGGCAAGAAGCAGGCTCTGGAACTGGGCGCGAAGATTGTAGATGACGAAGTGATGGACCTAATGTTTGACGGTAAGGGCTTCATGGCCAAGGGCCTTGTGGGAGATTACCACGGTCGCGTCTGCATTATGGCTACCGGTGCCGCCCGCAAAAAGCATCCACTGCCGGGCATGGCGGAGTTAGAGGGCCATGGGGTCAGTTACTGTGCCGTTTGCGATTCCTTCTTTTACCGCGGCAAGAATGTGGCCGTGCTGGGCAGTGGTGAATATGCGCTTCACGAGACTCAGGAGCTTTTACAGGTGGTGTCTTCGGTGACGCTTCTAACGAATGGTGCGGAACCTACGGCGCCATTCCCCGACAAGGTTCGCATCGATAAGCGTCATTTGCAGGGCTTGGTAGGCGAAGGAGCTTTCCAGGGCGTGCATTACGAAGATGGTACGGAAGAAAACTTTGACGGCCTGTTTGTAGCCCTGGGAAGTGCCAACGCTACGGATCTGGCCTTGAAGGCGGGTGCCGCCTTTGACCAGGGAAAACTGGTGCTGGACGAAAACTTGCAGACGACTCTCCCTGGGCTTTATGCGGCAGGAGATTGCACTGGCGGTATCTTGCAGGTGTCTGTTGCTGTGGGCGAAGGCGCTCGTGCAGCCCTTGCGGCCATAAAGTACTTGAGAGAGAATAGGGGCTAGGGTTGAAACGCCTGACCCTGCTCACAAATCCGGACATTTGTAATTTGCATTGTCCGCTATGTTTTTTAAGACAGCGGGGAAAGTCTGCAGGCTTTGGTGAAATGCCTATAGAAGTAGCACAGCGGGCCATTGAAAAGTATGCGGGTGTACAAGAAGTGATTCCTTCCACTATGGGGGAACCATTACTTTATCCGAAATTTGCAGAACTGCTGGAACTGTGCGGGAGTCGCGGGATTCCAATGAACCTGACCACCAATGGGTCATTCCCAGGGAAGTGGGGAACCGATGAGGGTATGAAAGAGCTACTTCTTGCTTGCAGTGACATTAAGGTGAGCACCCTTTCGTATGAGATGGGCGGATTGACTGAAGAAGAGTGGAAAGAAAGTGTGGAGCGTTTGCTGGAGTCTCGCCGTCGCCTTGAACAGTCGGGAAAGCGTACCACCTCCGTCTCTTTGCAAGTGACCTTGCATCGAGAGAATGTGTCGAGGGCGTCGGGACTTTTACAGTGGGCGGAACAGGTCGGGATTAGCCGTATCAAATGGAACCCTGTGGTGTTTCTGGACTGTGCGTCACGTGAATTGCGGGAACAGTTCGCCCTGCCTGAAGGTGCGGTAGAGCGGTTGCGCATGGAACTGTGTTCCAAGAAGGTTCGTTGCGAAGGGAGCCTTTTTTGGGGGATTAGGCAAGGCACTTGCGCGGTGGCAGGAATAGATTGCGACGGAAATGCTCCGGAATGCCCATTTACAGACGAAGTGTGGGTCTGGCCCGATGGCCACGAGGACCATTGCCCAAATCCTGTACGGCGTTGGTCGAGTTCTTGTTATATTTAAAATATGAAAGACAAACTTTTGAATGCTCTTGACTCCGTGTTGCTTGGCAAGCGGGATTCCGTAGAATTGCTGGTCATGGCCTTGCTGGCCGACGGACACGTGCTCATTGAAGATGTGCCCGGAACGGGAAAGACCACGCTGGCCAAGGCTCTTGCGGTTGCCATCGGGGCGGACTTTGCCCGTATACAGTTTACGCCGGACTTGTTGCCTGCGGATGTGACCGGCGGGGCGGTATTCCGTATGAACACGGGAGACTTTGAAATCCGGAAGGGCCCCGTGTTTACGCAGATTTTGCTGGCCGACGAAATCAACCGTGCATCGCCCCGCACCCAGAGTTCCCTGCTGGAGGCCATGGAAGAGCGTCAGGTTTCCTTGGAAGGGGAGAGGCATTCACTCCCCAAGCTGTTCATGGTACTTGCGACAGAAAACCCGGTGGAATTTCACGGAGTATTCCCTCTGCCCGAAGCCCAGATGGACCGTTTCTTGATAAGGCTTTCTTTGGGTTACCCGTCGACGGAGACGGAACTCCAGATTCTGCGCAGCCATCGTGAAGGCAAGCCTCTGGACCAGCTGAAAGCGGTCACCACTCCCGAAGAGATTCTAGAGGCCCGGGACACTGTTCGCAAGATTCACGTGGATGAAAGTCTTGAAAAGTACGTGGTAAACCTGGTACAGGCCACCCGAGATAATCCTGCGGTCCGTCTTGCGGCAAGTCCTCGTGCGGGAATCAACCTTGTCAAGATGGCCCAGGCATCTGCCTTTATTCAGGGCCGGGACTTTGTAAATCCCGATGATATCCAGCGGGTATTTTTCCCCGTGATGGAACACCGCGTCTTTGCGAAAGACGGGAACGGCTCTACGGTCAGGAACATCCTGGAATCCATCCGCACCCAGGTTAAGATTCCCAAATAAAAGCGGGGAACATGTCAAGGGTTCCTTCCATAAGGTGGCTGCTGGATGCCTACCCCCGGACTCCCAAGAGGACGGGGCTTCTTATGCGGTTGTACTTTGCTTGGCAGGAGTACTTTATGCCGGCGGGGCACAGCGCCTTTGCGCTACTTTTTTTCTCTATGGTGGCAGGGCTGATGCCCGGTTTCTGGGCGGCCTGGATCTTTTGCGGTCTGGACTTTCTCCTGTTCCTGGCGCTTGCACCATCCCTTTTCATGACCTGCAGAAAGACCCGCTTCAAGGTGGATTCTGTAGAGGTGGCGCCTGTTTTTGAAGGCGAGACGGCGACAGTCCAGGTTCAGGTGATGGCGGAAAATCGGATAGACTCCGTTTCACTATCCTGTTTTCGTATGGATACAAGTTTGGTGAGCGAAGAGTCGCCCTATGTACTGGTGAACAGGGGCGATTCCGCCATGTTGACGTGCAAAGTCCGTACCAAGAAGCGGGGCGCCTTTACCATAGGGAAGGTGTCTCTCCTGATTCCCGAAATCATGGGGATGCTGCGGTACGGAGCCAAGGCGGGCTCGGTGGAAATGCTGGTTTGCCCGAGACCGACAAGCATTTCATCTTTTGATTTTTTGACGTGGGGGAGTAGTGGCCTTGTCTTTGCGCCCCTGCTTACATCCGGTTTTGTCCGTGGGTTGGATTTTTCGGGAGTGCGGGAGTACCAGGAGGGAGATTCCCTGAGGGACTTGCACCACAAGGCCTTCGCCCGGTATGGACGGCCCTTTACCAAGGAGTTCGAGGCGGAACGGGGTGCGGGAATCGTTTTAGTTTTGGATGTTAACGGGAACACTGTGCGGGAACGTTCCCTGCAAGAGGACCTTATCCGTCTGGCGGCTGGCGTGGGCGCCTGGTTTATGGAACGTGGAATTTTGGGACGGTTCTTCATAGGCGATGAAGAAATCCCGCTGAATGTGAGCGACGGCGGGGACAGCCTCTTTGCCGCCCTCGCCCGGATTCCTGCGGCAAACCCCTTCAAGAAAGTCGCTTCTACGGCAAATCACGTTTGGTCTCCGGCGGCAAGGCCTATGGGGCCGGTGTTACGCCTGGGGCTCCACCGTGAAGAAAATCCTCTAATACACAAGCAGGTTCTTGTCTGTAGCGGAACGCCCCGTGAGCAGCACGGCGATGACACTTTGCTGGTGCACTACTCCCTGCTGAAGAAAAAAATTTCCCTGAACCGTCAGGAGGATTTGCTCCCATGAGAAAATCCCTGAGGGAAATATTCAAGACGCTTTTCCTGGTGCTTGCGGCGGTGAATCTGGGAATCAGTAGCGAGATGCTCCCGCTGGGAATCCTGTTTGCCCTGGGCTTTCTGTATCTGCATTGGACTTTAGAGAAACCAACCCCGCATTATAAAAAGCGCTACGCCTATGGAGCCATCATTCCCTTTGCCCTCTGGTGGGTGGTGACTCCCGAAGTCGAAAATGGTGTTTCGCCTTATGTGATTTTTATTCCGGCTTGGTATCTTCTGTTCTTGGCGTGGCTTCAGAAACGGAGCCTTGGCCGTGGCGGTTTTGAGGCCTTCGTCATTTTTGATGGTGTAGCGGCTTTGCTCTTGGGTATGTTCCAGGCTGGGCGAGAGGGAACTGTCGTGGGAGTGGCTGGGCTGTTGCTTGCGATTCTAGCTTACAGAAGGTCCCGCACCGCTTTGTACAAGTATCTGCTGTTTTTATTGTTAGTCGCCTTTTTTGGATTGACCTCTTTTGGAGGGTGGCAATACTGGAAAAGTCACCGTCATTACGATGGCCGTTGGGCCAGGGACTACATGGAGCGGAATCGGGTGATGGGCTTTGACCCCGTAGTTTCCCTGGGGTCCTTTTCCAACAATTACAGCTCCAAGTACAACAGCCAAGTGATTTTGCGAGTGTGGGACATAAACGCTCCAGAATACTTGCGAGCCGCCGTCTACGAAAAATACGTAGGTAAAATCTGGAAACTCCCCACAAAGTCAGAACAGAAACTCTATCCGGCATACTACCAGATAGACTATCCTGTATTTGAATTGGCCGATTCTGCAACCAAGAAAGAAAGCGTTCGTTCCGTGTGGGTGCAGTCGGCCTTGGACAATTTCGGGTTCCTTTTTGCACCCTTTGGAGCGGTGGGGGTGGCCGCCAAGAATGCGGATTCCCTAGACTACTACAAGACGGGAATCTTTGCAGGCGCTAACGGAAAGCATGGGGACTGGTATTACTTCGTGGACGATTCCCTTGATGGTTCCGTTTTGCAAGTGGGCCCCTATTTTAGCGATTCCGCATACCTTCAGATAGGCAAGACACACCAGGTTTTTATTGATTCTGTGGCTATGGCTATGGACCTGCCTCAGCGGGATTCCACGCAAGATACTTTGCGAGACTCCTTGTCGGATGGACTTTATGAAAGGGCTGTGCTTTCGGCCATTAGAAATTATTTTGTTCAAAATTTCAAGTATTCTCTGGTGGTGCCTGGAGTCCATCGCGGTAACATGGATCCTCTGCGTTCTTTCTGGACTGCTAAAGAAGGCTTTTGCGAATACTATGCGACCCTTGCGGTCTTGCTTTTGCGGCATCAGGGAATCCAGGCTAGGTATGTGACAGGCTTTGCCCACCCTGAACGCATAGAAGGTCGCGACTATGTGGTGTTCCGCAGACACCACAGCCATTCCTGGGTAGAGGTCCTCTGGAATGGTCGCTGGTATTCCTTTGACCCGACACCGCCCATGCGTGAAGGGCTTTTCGCGAAGCCATCCCTCTGGCAGTCCAGGTGGGAGGGTTTAAAGGGTCGCTTTGCCCGCCTCTTCCATCTGCTTAAAGAAGGTCAGTGGCGCCGTATGGTAGATGACTGGCAGACCGCCACCCAGGGGCTTTTGGACAGCCCTTGGACTTACGGATTGCCTCTTCTGCTTTTGCTGGTAATATTTATTCGAGTCTTACTTAGACGGCGCAAGGGAAAGGTACAGATAAAGCCTGACCCGCGTGCTCTAAAGTGGGTACGCTCCCTGGACCGGGCGGAAAAACAATTGAAGCGTCAAGGCTTGGTCCGCAAGCCCGGAGAGACGGTGGGAGCCTTTATTGCCCGCGTCGAAAAAGCAGGTAGCAAGCCAGAGATTCGACAAGCTGTTGAGACGCTTCGCGAGTACGAAAGAGAACGCTGGCGCTAGTCAACGAGAAAGGTCCTGCGAAACCGCAGGACCTTAAATGTCAAATAGAACTGAAATTATTCGGTGCGAACGAACACTTCGGTGTCGTTGCCGGCATACATGCCATCGCTTTCATCCTGCTGGAAAACGACCTTGTTGAGTTTCAAGGTAACTGTATTGCCAGAAACTTCGATAGATGGCGTTGTGGTGTAATGCTTCATGAATTCGATACAGTCGCCATCCTTGTTTTCGTAGAATGTCAATGTCTTTCCGTCTTCGGAGATGCTCCATTCGCCTTTATCTATGCCCTGGCATGAGCCGGCAGAGGACCTTGAATAGCGGTAGATTCCATCATCCTGGAATGTCATTGTTCCCGGAGCGGCAGAAAAGTCTGTGATAACCTCGCCGCCCTTTTGACTGATAGACTTCAGCGTCCAGGTACCGATCAGGCAGTCTTCAGAAAGCCCATCTGCACAAATTTCGGTAATGGATTTGCTGCTCCCGTCATCACTACAGGCTGAGAAGAAGGCCAGGGTAGAAGCGGCCAGAAGGGTCAAGATTTTTGTTTTCATAGTAATCCTCTTATGTTTGTATATCCGTAATATAAATAAAATAGGGGCTAGGGGCCAAAATCTAGGTCCTATTAGCTGTATACATCCCTTCAATTTTGTCGGAATACCGTTCTTCCGCTATTTTTCGCCGAATTTTCAGGGTGGGGGTCAATAGCCCTGACTCGATGGTAAGCTCGTCTCCGATGAGAACCCATCTGCATATCTTTTCCCAATGGTTCAGCTTGCGGTTTATGCGGGTGATGTGCCGGAATATGGATTCCCTGACCCTAAGGGACTTTAGGGCCAGATCCATACGGAACTCCGTCTTGGAAATCCGGAGCAGCCGTCGGGCCCCTTCGGGGTTCAGCCATATCAGGGCGGAGGCGAACTTGCGGTTGTTGGCAATGACCAGGGCCTGTTCCACAAGGGGGTGCCTGCTGATTTCCAGCTCGATGGGGTTGGGGCACACGTACTTTCCTGTGCTGGTCTTCAGGAGTTCCTTGATGCGGCCCGTAAGGGAAAGGAAGCCGTTTTCATCGATGCTTCCCTGGTCTCCGGTCTTGAAGAAACCGTCGCTGGTAAAGATTTCTGCATTCAGGTCGGGCAAATTGTGGTAGCCCCTGAAAACGCTGTCTCCCTTGACCAGGACTTCGTTGTTTTCGCCGATTTTTACTTGAAGGTGCTTCAGGGGCTTACCCACGCTCCCGAGGGAGACGGATTGCGCGCAGTTGGCGCTTACCACAGGGGAACATTCGGTAAGTCCGTAGCCCTCGTAGACAGGAAGTCCGATATTCAACAGGAACCTGAGGATAGTCTTGTTCAGGGCGCAACTTCCGGAGACGATAAGCTTGAAGTTTCCGCCGATGGCATTACGCATCTTGGAATAGACCAGCTTGTCGTAAAGCACCATAGCATGGCTGCGCTTTTTTGTTGGGTCGTTTAGTTTGGCAAGCTTGATGGCGCTCTTGATAACGAGCCGCCTGGGTCCTCTGGCTCTGTCGGCAGCGGCGGTCATGCTTTCGTATAGGCGCTCAAGGATTCTCGGTACTACCACCATTACGGAGGGTTTGACTTCCGTCATGATTTGAGCCACGCTCTTGGGAGAATCCGCAAAGTAGATTGGAACCCCGCTCATGATGTAAAAGTAAACAGCCATGCGCTCGAATACGTGGGCCACGGGCAATAAAGTAAGGCAGGAGTCCTTTTCGGGGTCCAACTTGTAGAGCTCGACAAGGCTCTGTACCTGGGAGAGCATATTCCGGTGGGATAGTTCCGCTCCCTTGGGCCTGCCGGTGGAACCGCTGGTGTAGATGATACTGAAAAGGTCATCTGGCTGTATGCTTTCAATCTGACTCTGTAACCACTTTGCGTTCTCTTCTTGCTGTAGCAGTGCGTAGCCTTCGACCAGAAGGTCATCCCAGTAGATCCCCTTTTCGGGAAGCGAAGAGGTAGCGTCTATGCAGATAATGGTGGTGAATCTGGATAGGTTGTCTTTTAGTTGGGCTTCCAGGTCATCTATCTTGTCCACAATCAAGATACGGACAACGGCGTCTTCGCACTGGAATGCGAAATTTTCTGAGGAAATATTCGGGAAAAGGGGGACAACCCGGGCGTGGTTTATCTGGGTGGCAATATCCGCCATAATCCAGTAGGGGGAGCTCCATGCGATAATCCCGATGCTCTCGCCAGCCTGTACGCCATGCTTGTGGAGTGCAAGAGCCACTGCCCGGGTGTCTTTTGCCAGGGCTTCTTTTGAAAAATGAGTCCAAATCCCGTTTTTTCTTTGATACCAGCCGCCAAATTCGGCACGATTGCAGGTGGCAAGGAAAAGTTCAGGGAGTGAATTGAATTTTAGGGACTCCATACTTTGAAAATAATATTCTTATAGGCCAATAGCTCACTTTTTTTTCAAAAAATCTCTATATTGAACATTATGCTGAAGAAGTTGGATGATTATGCAATGTATCTAGAACAGCGGGCGTCTCAGGGTACACCCCTTTCTCCCGAGGAGCTGCTGTCCGTGCGGACCCACATCGGTTTTTTCCAGCACGAGCGGCTGGTTCATGAACTGGTAATGATACTCTTTGCCCTGCTCACCGTAGGAGGTTTCCTTTTCTTCGTGGCCATGCCGGATTACCTGGTGTTGGTTTTGGACTTTCTCTTTTTGGGCTTACTTATTCCTTACATAAGACACTACTATGGTCTTGAAAATGGGGTCCAGAAGCTCTACAGCCTTTATTCTAGGCTGGAAAGGCTGTAATCACTCCAAGTTGGAATAGTCCGGGTTGGAATGTTCGCAAGCCCCTTATCCACAGGAATATAATATATATTCTTGCCAGTAGGCTACCTATGCGATTGTTTGACGAGCATTCCATTCTGCGCTTTGCGCTGCTGTTTGCGTGTTTCCTTTTTGCTGCGTTCATTCCGGATATTGTTCATTTGTCCGATAAGCCCATGGGATTCATTCCCTACTTTTCCGCCATCATATTCCTGGCCTATGTGGCTCTTTTCTACAAGTTTCCTATTCTGGGTAACAGGAAAAAAATCCGTAACGACGTTGTAATACCGGAAAAGCTGGAGCAGGTTCCTGCACGGGATTACCAGAAGGACCTTTCTGAAAAGGATGAACTTTTCCAGATGCTGGTGGATGTGTCTTCCGAGGGCTTTTGGACGTTCGATGTGCCTACGGGGAAGGTCTATTGGTCCAACAGGGTGGCCAAGTTCCTGAACATCGCTTCGTCCAGTATCGTAGATTCCTTCGATACACTCAAGAATAGCGTGTTGGAAAGCGACTGGAGTTCCTTTAAAGAAAAATTTTCTCGCTCGCTGGAAGACAACGCTCCGTTTTCAGTAAGATTGCGCCTCTTGAATGTCCCTAAGGACGGTAACTCCGAAATTTCCATTTCCGGTCGGCCTCAGTGTAACGAAGAGGGAAGGCCCATCCGCGTCATTGGCTCTCTTACCAGCGCGCAAGAGCAGGCGGAAAGCAGCCGGCAGTTCTACGCTTATCGGGATGCCCTCACCGGTGTTTATAACCGCAAGTTCTTCCTGGAAAAGCTGAAGGTAGATGTGGATATGGCCGCTCAGAGGCCGGACTACACCTTCGCCGTGGTTCTTTTGGATATTGATAGCTTTGGCGCCATCAATGAATCCTACTCCATGAACTTTGGCGACAATGTGTTGAAGATTGTCTCTGACCGTATCCGCTCCACATGCAGGAACAATGATTGCGTGGCACGAATAGGCCCGGATGTTTTTGCGGTGGTGCTCCATGACATTCAGGGCAAGAGTTCTGATGATGAACTGATGCCTATGGTAAAGCGGCTCCACAACAAGGTGAAAAGCCCCATCCAGCTGGATGGGCGCGAACTCTACATCAGCGTGTCTATGGCTGTGGTAGTGAACAAGGATGTGGATTGCGTGGAAGACCTGCTGTCCAACGCGACGGCGGTGCTCAGGGATTTGAAGAAGGGCGGAAATCATGGAGGCATCCAGTTCTTTGCTGGAGGAATCCGCGAGAAGGCCATGAAGCTTTACAAGCTGGAGTACGAAATCCGTAGGGCCATCCAGGCTCAAGAATTCGTGCTGGTATACCAGCCCATCATCGATATAGAGCAAGGGAATAGGGTGTCTGGTTTCGAGGCCCTTGTGCGCTGGAATAATTCCGAACATGGTGTGGTGTCCCCTGCGGAATTTATCCCTCTTGCCGAAGAAACAGGCCTGATTGTGCCTATGGGTGCCCAGATTTTACGGATGGCCTGCGAGCAGACCAAGAAATGGGTGGATATGGGCTTTAGCGACATTCGTGTGGCCGTGAACTTCTCCGCGAAGCAGTTTACCTTGGATAACATGGTGGACGATGTAAAGCGTGTGCTGGCCGAAACCCATTTAAATCCCAAGAATCTGAAACTGGAGATTACGGAATATACCGCCATGTGCGAGGTGGAAAAGGCTATCGACATTATGCGGACCCTTTCCAATATGGGACTCCAGATTTCTATTGATGATTTCGGTACGGGGTACAGTTCCCTTTCCTATCTGAAGCGCTATCCGGTTCATACGCTAAAGATGGACAAGTCCTTTATTGATCACATTGCCGATGATGAAGAGGACGCCACCTTTGCGAGGATGGTGATAGGCATTGCCAGCACCTTGAATCTGGACTTGATTGCCGAAGGTGTGGAAACGGAAGAACAGCTGCAGTTCCTGAAACGGGAAGGCTGCCGTTACATTCAGGGCTATTATTTCAGTAAGCCCCTGGCTCCTGACAAGGCCTTGGCCTATATGCAGGAACACTACGCCGTAGAGACTAGTAAAGTGTCATCCTGAGCGCGAATGCGCGAAGGATCTAGGCCATAGGTTCCATCCTTTTTTTATCTTTCTTGCCGATGTCTGGAAAGGTTTATCTGATTGGTGCCGGTCCCGGTGATCCGGGGCTTTTGACTTTGCGTGGCAAGGAAATTTTGGAGCGTGCCGACGTAGTTGTCTATGACCGTCTAGTGTCGCCAGCCATACTCGGAGTATGCAATCCGGTGGCAAAGATGGTGGATGTGGGTAAGATGCCGCAACACCACAAGGTCAAACAGTCCGAAATCAATAAATTGCTGATCCAACTTGCGGGTGATAACCCTACGGGCATTGTGGCTCGGCTTAAGGGAGGCGACCCCTTCGTGTTTGGGCGAGGCGGTGAAGAGGCTTTGGAGCTTGTGGCTGCCGGAGTTGAATTCGAAGTGGTTCCAGGTGTTACGTCTGCAATAGCGGTTCCTGCCTATGCGGGAATTCCTGTGAGCCACCGTGGGATTGCTACGAGCTTCCACATCATCACGGGGCATGAGAGAGAAAAAACAGAAATGGACCCTATCGCGGCGCTCCAAGGCGACATCTCTCTTGACTTTGAGGCACTTGCCAAGTGCCCTGGCACCCTCATCTTCTTGATGGGCATTGCCAATATGGACTTTATCGCCAAGCGGCTGATGGAATGCGGTAAGGACCCGAAGACCCCGCTCGCCTTTATCGAGAAGGGGACAACGCCGTACCAGCGGACTGTTATGGCAACGCTTGCGACGGCGGGGGAGACTATTGTGCGTGAAAACGTGACGGCTCCGGCCATTACCATTATGGGTGGAGTTGTGGAACTGGGTAAGACTCTCGCTTGGAAAAAGAACCTGCCCCTTTCGGGAAAGCGTCTTGTGGTAACTCGCGCTGCCAAGCAGGCTAGCGGGATTACGGCCCGCTTGAGTGCCTTTGGTGCCGAAGTTATCGAGACCCCGATGATTGAGACCCGCGCTTTGGAATGTTCTTCGAATTTTGCAGATCTTGCGAACTTCGATATTCTCGCCTTTACTAGTACCAACGGCGTGGAAAGTTTCTTTAGTCAATTGTTCGCTGCTGGTTACGATGTACGTGTGCTGGCCGGAAAGAAAATCGCCAGCGTCGGGAAGATTACCGAAAAGAAGCTGCTGGAATACGGAATCCGCTGTGATTATGTGCCCGAAGACCACACCGGCGAAGGGCTCGGTAAGTTGCTTGCCTCGTTGGACGTGGATGATGCTCGTATCCTCCTTTTGCAGGGCAATCTGGCGGATGACACCTTGCTAAAGCTTTTGCCCAAGGCGAGGCGTTGGGTAGTTTATGAGACGCTTCCCGTGTCGGAACTTCCGGAATGGAAGCGGGATGCGGTTGCCGCAGCAGATGCTGTGGTTTTTGCAAGTACCAGCGCCGTGGAAAATTTCGTTAAAGTCATGCCGCAAAGTACCGAAGGGGCGTCCTCGAACCCCGAGCCTCGAACCTCTTTCTGCATCGGCCGTATGACAGAATCTGCCGCCCGTAAGTATGGCTTTGAAACCATTACCTCAGATGAGACAACTATGGATTCGCTTGTGAAAAAGATTGTGGAGTATTACGCACGATGAAAGCAATCCTGATAATCGCCCACCACTGCATATTGCCTGGGGCCTACAAGGGCTTTGAAGAAATTTTAGACAAGCTGCATCATGACTTGCCCGGCACCCGTGTGGCGAGTACCAGCCTTCTGGACTTGGAAAATGATTTGCGGACCTTGCTTAGAGAAGATGTGGAATCGGTTACGCTTTTGCCGTACCTGCTATTGAACGGTCGGCATTCCAAGAATGACGTTCCCCGTGTGGTTGCAAAATTGCAGGCGGAATTCCCCCAGATTCCCATAACGCTTTTGCCTTGCCTTGGTGACTGGAAGGAATTTGCCAGTATGGTGGTTACGGGGGTCCGGAATGCTCAATTAGAAGTGAACTCACAGAGAGATTGCTTCGTCGAACAAAGTTCTCCTCGCAATGACAAACTCTCGTCTAAGGCGAATCTCTTTTCTATTGAACTTAACCTTGAAGGCCGGAATGTGCTTGTAGTGGGCGGAGGTCGTATTGCGCTTCGCAAGGTGAAAACGCTCCTGCCTACGGGTGCCCGAATTACGGTGGTTGCCCCGCAGTTTGATCCGGAATTTGAATCGCTGGATAAAAATACGGTCCTTTTAAAGAATCGTCCTTATGAGCCCTTGGACCTTCGCGGCGTATTTATGGTGTTTATCTGTACCGACCAGCCGGCGGTAAACGCTCAGGTGAGCAATGATGCCCGGGCCCGCCGCATTCTGGTGAACAACGCCTGTGACTATCTGGACGGGGACTTTATCGTGCCCGCCCGGATGGACTTTGGTAAAAATATAGCGGTGACCGTCTCCACCCAAGGCAGGGCACCCTCCTTGGCCAAGAAATTGAAGCAAAAAATCCTCGCCGAATGGGGCGAGGAACTTGCTCGGATAGAGCGGGAATCTTCTACGAAATAGTTTTATTCGCAGTAGTTGGCGCCTTCGATTTCCATGCCGTCGTTGCAGGTGGAACGCACGGCAAGGAATGCCATTTCTTGGCTGGCTTCCTTTGTCATATCGTAGAAACTATACGAATTCTCGTTCACTTTACCATCGATGTCCAGAATTAACTTTGAACCGTCAACGGAATACGTGTAGGTTGTAGGTTCACCGAAGGCGTCGGCACGGACAAAATGCCAAGTGGAGAAATCTCCCCTGACGATGGCGTCGCACTGGCTCTTGTCGATGCAGTTGCCATGGTTTTCGGAACCTTCGTTTTGGTTACCTTCATTTTTTTTCTTTTTCTCGGCGGGGCATCCCGTGCCAAGTGTGCCGTCGTGGTCTTCACAACGAATGGACAGCGAGGAGGCTTCTAGAGTTCCTTTTTCGAATTCAATGCAACCGGCGGATGCGGCGAATTCCGGAACATCGTGGGGTAAATCGCAGGAAACCATTTCGACAGAACTACTGCTAGAATTATTGCTGTCTTTGCTGTCGGAAGAGTCGGTGGCATTTGAACTGCTGTCGTCGCCGCAGGCAACGAGGCTGGACATAAAACCGAGGGCGACGGAAAGGAAAATTTTTTTGAAAAGCATATGCACTCCTGTTTGGAGAAAATTGGGTTGATGTTAAATATAAAAAAGGTTCCCGCAAATTCGGAAACCTTTTGTCCTTATGGAGTTGGGGGGGGGATTAGTCGTTGCAGGTAAAACCGTCGCAAGAGGAATCGTAGTGGTTGCCTGTCTTGCATGAGCATTTTGCGGCATAGTCATCGGCCTTGCAGCCGCCGGCAGTGTTGATTGTCCCGCCAATCAATTCGCATTGGGCGGAGAGCTTGGCTTCGTCGGCCTTGGCCACTTCGTCACAAGCTTTTTCCCCAAACATTTCTACGACGCAGGAAACCAGGTCGCCGGTGGGGCCGGTGACTTCTTCGCCACCTTCGGAGGAGTTGCCACCTTCTTTGGTATCTTCCTCACTCTTCTTTTCTTCTTCCTTGGCGGGGCAGACCTTGGAGGGCATGCTGTTAATCAGCATATTCCACTGCCCTTCTCCGTTGCATTCGTAGGTGTCGGGGCCATCTTCCACGATGATGGTTTCGCACTTGCGGTCGGCGTTGCATTCGACATCTTCCAAGTCAAAGAAGGTCGGGACGCTCGGAGGGAGTTCCTTGGAGCCGGAGTTAGAGGAACTATCGTCACCGCAGGCTACGAAGCCGGCCATGGAGATGAGGGCAGAGGACAGAAGAATCTTTTTGAAAAGCATGTATGCTCCTTTTTTAGGTTAAAACTGGTTCCAAATATAGAACGGGATGGGGCATTTTATGGTTCTTTTTTGTTGTTTTTTTTTTACAACCGAAAGAAAGTGTTCCCATAGTGTTCTCACTTCTCTACCTGCGTATAACGATTCTATATTTCACTTCAATTATGTACATTATCGTCGGTCTCGGAAATCCTGGTACGCAATACTCCAACACCCACCACAACGCGGGCTTTATGGCTGTTGAGAAACTGGCTGACCCGAACAAGGATTGGAAATCGGAGCACAAGGCGCTTACCATGAAGGTAAATATCGCAGGGGAGGAATGCCTGCTGGCAAAGCCCCAGACCTTCATGAATCTTTCTGGCGAGTCGGTGCAGGCCCTGATGACCTGGTACAAGGTGAAGGCGGACCATTTGCTGGTTTTTAGCGACGACATCAACCTGGATGTGGGGCGCATTAGGTGCCGAAAGGATGGAAGTCATGGCGGACAGAATGGGCTCAGGAACATCATCGAGCATATTGGCGACAAGTTCCCCCGGGTCCGCTTTGGGGTGGGCAAGTGCCCACCGAAATTCGATATGAGCAACTGGGTGCTGGCGAAGTTCCCGCCGGAGGACCGCCCCGCTTTCGAAGAGGCCATCGCGAAGGTCCCGGCCTTGGTGGAATGCTATTTCAAGCTGGGCATGGAAAAATGCATGGAACGCTACAACGGCAAGTAGCCTTGGGGTTCTGATGAAGGCGTCGCAATTTTCAGAGAATGCACAGTTGATAGCCTTTGTGCTGCAGCAGGGAGCCGAATGGCGACCCGAGGTTTTGGAGGCTCTGGAACGTACCTGGGGGCGAATCCGCTACAAGGGAAAGTTGTTCGCTTTTGATCGCACACCTTATTACGCTCCCGAGATGGGAGAGGGTCTTTACCGCGGGGTGGTGTCCTTTGAGAAGGAAATTCCGCCTGAGACTATCGTTTTGGAGAAGGAGCGGAGTAATGCCCTGGAACTGACTTTGGCGGCTGCGGAAAATCCCGAGATGCGGCGCGTGAATATTGACATCAGCTACATGGACCTGGACAAGGTGGTGCTCCCTAGTTACAAGCGGGGGCCGTTTAAGCTTTACGCCGGAGGAGGCGTGTGGCTGGACATGCTTTTGACGTACGCCAAGGGAGAGTTTCACCCCACGGCGTGGGCCTTCGAGGACTTTAAGCGGAACCCGTACCAGCACGACCTGCAGCTGAT
>JAEEGL011514419.1_pt1 | contig 21247 bp, 19 predicted proteins | sample 9134231 | NCBI WGS metagenome assembly JAEEGL01 (sample SAMN16246548, study PRJNA631951) | gut metagenome | biome: gut microbiome; feature: rumen; material: fiber-attached | host: Bos | place: Iran: Karaj | collected 2018-10 | reverse complement strand
GAACTGCGCCTCGGCGAGGTAGTTGATCTCCCCGGCATTGCCCCAGCGGTTGGAGGCGAAGATGAGCGAGGTCACGAAATAGAGTTCGCCGTCGGAGGCGGGACCCGCGCCGCGGATCGTTCCATCCGGAGCGAGGCTCCAGGCGAAATAACCCTTCATCGGGCCGTCCTGGTACTGCATGTATTTCTTGGCCCAGCGGAACAGTCGGTCGAAGACGTCCTTCTTGTCCAGCTGCACGGCGACCATCATACCGTAGGACATGCCCTCGGTGCGGGCGTCGAAGTTCTTGACGTCGGACATGTAGCCCATGTCGTCGCCGACCTCGAAAAACACCTTGTTCGGTCCGCAGAAGACCTCCTGGTAGATGGACTCCAGCTTGGCGTCGATCTCCTTCTGGGAATAGCCCATCTCCGCAAAAACGTTGCGGTACTTGTGGGTGTCGAAACCACCCTTGGTCCAGGGCTTCAGTTTGGACTGTCCACAGGCCGCAATCGTGAGGCATGCGGCCACCAAAATCAAAATTTTCTTCATTGCGTTAATAATTGGTTTATCTGTCACGGAAGTTCCATTTGCTGTTGTCGCTGCTGAAGTCGAAGTCTCCCAGGGCCACGGTGCTGTCGCCCGTGCTCACGAGGGCCTTCTGCTTGCCGCACTTGCAGGTGACCTTGGTCAGGATGCGGAAGGTGCCGTCGGTGCACTGCTCGATGCGCCAGAGCTGCTCGTCGGCGCCGGTGAATGCGGGCACGGCGACAAGCTCGCCGTCCTCGGTAGCGGCCAGGGCGCGCTCGGTGCCTGCGATGGTGATCTTATAGTACGGAGCGCCGAGGTAGCCGCCCTTGTCGGGCACGGCCGTCACCGTCCAGCGCTGGTGCGGGCGGAACATGTAGTCGCCGGCGCGGACGCCGATCTCGCCGGCGGGCCAGCGGTCCTGCACATCCGCGAGTTTCTGCTCCTCAAGCTCCACGACGGGCTCGTTCGGATCGATGCGGAAGGCCCGCATGCCGCCCTGCTGGCGTACGAAGTCGACGGCGAGCTCCAGGGAGTAGCCGCGACGCTCGGACTCGATCTCGTAGGTACCCTCCTTGAACGGATCGGCGGCCACCGGCCAGCCGTTCTTCCAAAGCAGGGAGCGCACGGCCAGTACGCTGCGGCCGCTGCGGTTGTAGTCCGCCTCGTAGTGGAAGGACATCTTCTCCACGCCCTCCTCTTCCACGAAGAGGCCGAAGTGGCCGGGGCCCGTGGCGCGGTTGCCCGCGGAGAGGACCATCTTGCCGCCGCCCTGGAGCATGTCGCGGCCCATGTTGTCGAGATACGGGCCGGTCACGTTGCGGGAACGGCCGCAGACGATGTTGTAGGTGGAGTTGACACCGTCGCAGCAGGTGCCGTGGGTGCCGAGCAGGTAATACCAGCCGTCCTTGTACATCAGGGCCGTGGCCTCGCAGTCGATAGCGATGTCCACCGCCTTGTTGCCGGCCTTGCGCTTGCCGGTCTCGGGGTCGAGCTCGACGATGCGGATGGCGCCGAAGTAGGTGCCGTAGGAGCACCACAGGCGGCCGTACGGATCCAGCAGGAAGGCCGGATCGATGGCCCAGCAGTCCTCGTCGTCGCCCGCGAAGGCCACGAGCTCAGGCTCGCTGTAGCCGAAGTCGGGAGATTCGGGATCCAGGGTCTTGGTCCACATCGTGGTCACAACGCCGCGGACCTTGCCCTCGGTGCCGGGATAACCGGCGCTGTAGGAAACCAGGTAGCGGTCGCCGATCTTGATCACGTCGGGGGCCACGCCGCCGCCCGTGCGGACGGCGCCGTCGCGCCAGGTCCAGCCGTCATCGGACATCAGTCCGCCGGAACCCGTGCCGAAGGTGTAGTACTTGCCGTCGCACTTGACGATCGTGGACGGGTCATGGATATAGACATTGCCGATCTGGGCGGCCGCAGGCAGTGCGAACAAAGCTGCGAGCAGGATGGCGACCAGGGAGAATTCTATCTTTTTCATAAGGCGTTCGGATTACTGGTTGGTGACGGTGAAGTTGGTGACCGGGCGGCCCTTTCCATCCAGGAAGCGGACGCAGAAGTCGCTCATGCCGGGGCCGTTGATCACGGCGCCGCGGATCACGTTGCGGCCGGCCTTGAGGGTGATCTTGGGAGAGACGCAGTCATCCACGACCATGCGGCGGTCGCCGGAGAGCAGGATCACCTCCTCGCCGTTGATCCACCACTTGGAGCCGGAGTTGGAGCCGACGGACATGCGGACCGTCATGTCCTCCGGGACATTGATGACGGTCACGGCCAGATAGAGCGCCTCGGTGGGGTGCAGGCCCAGGCCCGTGGCGAAGCGGTAGAGCTTCACGTTGTAGCGCTGGCTGTCGTAGCAGTGCCAGGTCAGTTTCGTCTTCTTGTCCAGCTTGACCTTCTGGCCGTCCTTCGGGACGATGGTCATCTGATCCTTGAAGTATTCTTTGGCGAACTCCGCATTGAGGTAGGTGTCGTCAAAGATGGCGTTGGTGCGGATTTCCGGTTTGGCGATGGGCTCCAGGAGCGACCAGCGACGGATGAAACCCTGCGCGTCGGGCGTGGCAGGCGTGGCGGAAGCAAGTGCGAAATAGTCCTCGAGGACCGGATGATGGTAAGACAGGTCCAGCTCCTGCGAGCGGGCGGGAAGCGCCGAGAGCAGGCCCAGGGCAAGGGCGGAGAGGAATACCCTCCGGAAGAATGATACTGACATGATTATTAAAAAGTTAATTGGTTTTCAGTCAAGCAGTGGAAGAAAAATAACGGTTAATCTTAGTCACAAATATAGTAATTGCCACTATTATTTGCAACCCTGTTGCGTTCGCCTTCCGCTACCTTTGCAGCAGAAAACAAAAAGAACGCGATATGGCACACGGACATCATCACCACCACGAGCATCATCACGATGAGGACAGCCCGAAAGGGCGTCTCGTCAAGATTGGCGTCGCCACACTCCTGCTGGTCGGCGCCGTGCTCGTCGAAAAACGCACGGGCTGGGCCGTCTGGCAGTACCTGCTGCTCTACCTGGTCCCCTACCTCATCGTCGGCTGGGACACCCTGAAGGAGGCCGCCGAGGCCCTCGCGCACGGCGAGGCGCTGGACGAGAATTTCCTCATGAGCGTCGCCACGCTGGGCGCGCTCGCCATCGGCTTACTGCCGGAGGCGGAGACCCAATTTCCCGAAGCGGTCTTCGTCATGCTCTTCTTCCAGATCGGCGAGCTCTTCGAAGGCGTCGCGGAAGGCCGCTCGCGCCGCTCCGTGGCCCATCTGATGGACATCCGTCCCGACACGGCCCAGGTCGAGCGGGACGGGGCCGTGCTGACGGTCGCGCCCGAGAGCGTCGCCGTCGGCGAGACCATCCTGGTCCGCCCCGGCGAGAAGGTCCCGATGGACGGCACCGTGCTGGAAGGCAACTCCTCGCTGGACACCGTGGCCCTGACGGGCGAAAGCCTGCCGCGCAGCATCGCCCCGGGCGACGAGGTTCTCTCGGGCTGCGTCAACCTCAGCGGCGTGCTGCGCGTCCGGACGACCAAGGCCTTCGGGGAATCCACCGCCTCGCGCATCCTCGAGCTCGTGGAGCACGCGTCCGAGAACAAATCGCGCAGCGAACACTTCATCACGCGCTTTGCGCGGGTCTATACCCCCATCGTGGTCGGCCTGGCCGTGTTGTTGGCCATCCTTCCCCCGCTGTTCACGGGCGCTTGGGCCACCTGGATCTACCGGGCGCTGATGTTCCTGGTGGTTTCCTGCCCCTGCGCGCTGGTCATCAGCGTGCCGCTCACCTTCTTCGGCGGCATCGGCGGCGCCTCCCGCCAGGGCATCCTGGTCAAGGGTTCCGCCTTTCTGGACACCCTCTCCCGCGTGCGGACCGTCGTCTTCGACAAGACCGGCACGCTGACCGAAGGCGTCTTCGCCGTCACGGCCGTCCACCCGGAAGAGCTGGACGAGCATGAATTGCTGCACCTCGCCGCGCACGTGGAGCGCCACTCCACCCATCCCATCGCCCAGGCCCTGCTGCGCGCCTATCCCGACGAGCAGGACGGCTGCAGCGTGTCGGACATCCGCGAATTCGCCGGCAAGGGCCTGACGGCCACCGTCGAAGGGCGCACCGTCGCCGTCGGCAACGACAAGCTGATGGACGAGCTCGGCGCCGCCTGGCATCCCTGCCACCACACCGGCACCATCGTGCACGTGGCCCTGGACGGCGTCTACGCCGGGCACATCGTCATCTCCGACCGGATCAAAGAGGACGCCGCCCGGGCCGTTTCCGAGCTGCATGCCGCCGGCATCGGGCAGGTGGTCATGCTTACGGGCGACCAGCAGGCCGTGGCGGACGCCGTGGCCGCGCCCCTGGGGCTGGACGCCTGGCACGCCGGACTGCTGCCGGCCGACAAGGTCGCCCGCGTGGAGGCGCTGCTCCCGCAGGGCACGCTCGCCTTCGTCGGCGACGGTATCAACGACGCCCCCGTCCTCGCCCGCGCCGACCTCGGCGTCGCCATGGGCGCACTCGGCTCGGACGCCGCCATCGAAGCCGCCGACGTGGTCCTGATGGACGACAAGCCGTCGAAGGTGGCCCTGGCCGTGCGCATCGCCCGCCGGACGCTGCGCATCGCCCGCGAGAACCTCTGGTTCGCCGTCGGCGTCAAGTTGCTGGTACTCATCCTCGCAGCCTTCGGCGTGGCCACGCTGTGGATGGCGGTGTTCGCCGACGTCGGCGTCACGGTACTCGCCGTCCTCAACGCCATGCGGGCATTGCGTTGACGCTGTGAGACTTTTGCAAGAAAAAAGGCGGGATATTCCCGCTTTTTTCGTATCTTTGCGCCCCCATTTATGAAAAGAAGTATTATCATCATTCTCCTGTTCGGTCTGCTGGGCCTCTCCGCCCAAGCACAGACCCGCGTGCGCGGTGTCGTGACCGACGCCCAGACAGGAGAGCCGCTCCCCTACGTGTCCGTCGTTTTCCCGGGCACCCAGATCGGCACCCTGACCGACCCCGAAGGCCGTTTCTCCATCGAGGCCAACGGCAGCTATTCCAACGTGAGTTTCATGATGTTAGGCTATGAGACCTACATCTTCAACATCCGACCGAACACCACCACGCGCGACGCCAAGATCAAGATGAATCCCGACACCTACGGCATCCAGGCCGTGGTCGTCAAGCCGCGCCGCCGCCGCGACCGGGCCTACCGCCGGAAAGGCAATCCGGCCGTCGAGCTCGTCAAGAACGTCATCCGCCACAAGGAGGAGAACCATGTCCACTCCACGGAAGGCTATCGCGTTGAGGATTACGAGAAACTCATCATGTCGCTGAACAAATTCGACGTCAATTTCGACAGCAGCAAGTTCTGGAAGAAATTCGCCTTCCTCGAGAAATACGTCGACACGGCCCAGTTCAAGAACGACCCCGTGCTGACGATCTCCCTGCGCGAGAAAATCGGCACTACCTGGTACCAGAAGCAGCCCAAGCGCACGCGCACCTGGGTCGAGCGGCGCCGCAGCCTCGGCCTCGACGAGCCGCTGGACAACGGCGGACTCTCCACCAACATCCAGGCCATCTTCGCCGATTCCGACATTTTCGACGACAACATGGACATGTTGCTCAACCGCTTCGTGAGCCCGCTCTCCAGTTCGCTCGCCACCGCCTACTACAAGTACTACATCTCCGACACCCTGATGGTGGACGGGGTCCAGTGCATCGACCTGACCTTCGTCCCGTTCAACAGTGAGAGCTTCAGTTTCACGGGCCATCTCTATGTCGTCAACGACAGCACCTACGCCGTCAAGAAGTACTCCCTGGGCATCCCGGCCCACATCAACCTCAACTTCGTCAGCAACCTCGCCATCGAAGAGACGTTCGACAAGATGGAGAACGGCACCTGGGCTTCGAAGGAGAAGAACACCTACGCGCAGTTCTACATTTTCAAATGGACGCGTGAACTCTACGCCCACAAGAAAATCGTCCACAACAACTACGACTTCACGCAGACGGCCGTGCCGGACAGCCTGCTCCGCCAGCCGGACGAAGTCATCGCCAACAAGGACTGGTGGCGCCCCGACGACTGGTGGAACGAACGCCGTCCCGTGCCCCTGACCAGCAAGGAGAAGATCCTGGACAGCCTCCTGACGGATATCTATTCTGTGCCCCGGCTGCGCCGCATCGCCAGTATCGGCGAGTCCCTGGCCACGGAATTCTTCCCGACAACCCCTGTCGACCGGCAGGCCAGTCCGCAGGACCGCCTGAAGAGCAAGTTCGACATCGGTCCGGTCACGAACATGATGAACTACAACGCGCACGAGGGATTCCGCCTGCGCCTCGGCGGCATGACGACCGCCCAGCTCAATGACCAGAATTTCCTCAACGGATACGTGGCCTACGGTTTCCGCGACAAGCGTTTCAAGGGCTCGGTCAGCTATATCCACACTTTCGAGAAGAAGGATTACCACCCATACGAGCCGCTGCGAAACACCCTCACCTTGACCGCCAGCTATGACCTCGAAGCGCCGGGCCAGAGCTTCTCGCTGCTTGACCGGGACAACATCTTGATGTCCACCTGGAAGGCGCAGCCGCTGCAGTACGTGGCCCGCGCCCAGCTGCGCTATGACCGCGAATGGCTGTCCCGCTTCTCCGTGACTACCTACGTCCGCTTCGACCGCGTCTGGCCGACGGGGACGCTCGAATATTTCCGCTACGGCGCGGACGGCACGCTCTCGCCCGTTTCGGTCTTCAACGACCTCTCCGCGACCCTCCGTCTCCGCTTCGCCCCGGGCGAACCGCTCTTCTCCAACCGCCTCGGCAAGGAAGCGCCCATCACCCTGGCGAAGGACGCGCCGATCGTGAGCCTCACCCATACGGTGGGCTACTTCGACAACCAGTTCCTCTACAACAAGACGGAATTCTCGGCCGAGAAGCGCATCTGGCTGTCTTCCTTCGGCCACATCGACGCTTCGGTCTCGACCGGCTTCATCTGGAGCCGCGTCCCACTCCCCAAGCTCTTCACGCCCAACGCCAACCCGTCCATCCTGTTGGTCAAGGACGCTTTCAACCTCATGAAGCCGATGGAGTTCGTGATGGACCAGTACGCAGATTTCTTCGCCACCTACTTTCTCAAGGGCTGGATCTTCAACCGGATTCCCCTCCTGAACAAGCTCAAGCTCCGCGAAGTCGTCTCGTTCCGCGCCATCATCGGCTCCCTGTCCGAGAAGAACAATCCACTCTTCAACGCCGAAGGCCTCTACGCCCTGCCGGAGGGGACCAAGATGATGACCAAGATGCCGTACATGGAATATACGATCGGCATCGAGAATATCTTCAAGTTCCTCCGCGTCGACTACGTCCGCAGAATCAGTTATACCGAAGGGCTGTCTGAATCCGAAAAGTACGGCATCAAGATTTCCCTCCGGTTCACCATTTAACGAACGCCGCCATGAAAAAGATCCTCCTTCTCTTGTTCACTTCGACCCTTTTCCTGACGGCCCTGCGCGCCCAGGATGCAGACTCACTGAGAATCAAGCCCGTCAGCCTCGGCGTGCTGCTGCAGGCCAATTACGCCGGCGAGGATATGTACATCGCCGAGCCCGGCCTGTCCGCCTACCCCGGCTTCGGCGTCGAGATCGGCGGTTTCATCGACTATCATATGACCAGACAGCTGGCGATCGAAGTCCAGGCCATCCTTTGCCTGCAGAACGGCAGCTACGTATCCACGGACAAGGACCTCGGATTCGTGTTCTGGCACAAGCGTCCCATCAATTACCTGGCAGACATGCGCCTCTGGGGAATGGACATTCCCATCTTCCTGACCTGGACCATCCCGTCGTCCGGCACGGGCCATTTCCGCCTGGGCGCCGGTTTCTTCACGCACATCACCTTCAACGCCTGGAGTCCGGGAGACAAAGATTTCGTGACGCCCTACAACCGCGTCATCCCGACCACCGATAGTTCGAGCAAGAAGACCCGCTACTGGCTCCACGACAGCCACGCCGGCCTGGGCCTCCAGGCAGGCTATGAATTCGGATGCGGCCTGCAGCTCAATCTGGGCTTCAAGGCCAGCGTGATTGACATCATCAATTACGAGAGCAAAACCGATTACGCCCACCCGTACAAGGTGACGCTGGGTGTGGGCTGGCACTTCTGACACCGGACTGAACATGCACGCAGAGCATCATCACCATCTTCACGAACTCCCCGTGAACGGGGAGAATAACGCCGTCCTCCGGCGCGCCTACTGGATTTCCATCGCGCTCAACCTCGCTTTCGTGGTCGTGGAGTTCCTCGCCGGACGCATCAGCCATTCCATGGGACTCGTGTCCGACGCCGGCCACAAGATGCTGGACGTCTTCGCCCTGGGCATGGCCCTGGTGGGCTTCCGCCTGGCGGGCCGGCCGTCGTCGGACGCCCGGCGCATTTCCGCCGTCATCGCCCTGGTCAACACCTGCATCCTGCTGTTCGGCGTGTTCGTCATCGTGCGCGAGAGCATCGACAAGCTCTGCTACGCCACCCCCGTCGACGGCAGCACCGTGACCTGGACGGCCGCGCTCGGCATCCTGGTGAGCGGCCTGAGCGCCTGGCTGCTGATGCGCCACCGCGGCGACATCAACACCCGCGCCGCCTTCCTGCACATGGCCACGGATTCCCTGCTTTCGCTGGGCGTCGTGATCGCCGGCATCGTGATCAGCCTGACGAATCTGTACATCATCGATCCGATCATCAGCCTCGTGCTCGCCGCCGTCATCCTCTTCAATACGCTGCGCCTGCTGGTCGACGCGCTCCGGACGCTCTTCGGGAAATAGCGGCTCTTATCCCAGATGCTGTTCCCGCCAGTCCCGCGGGCGGGTGCCCATGACCTGCCGGAACTGCCGCTTGAAGTTGGTCTTGTCGTCAATGCCCACCATCTCGCCGATGACGGAAATCGGCAGCTCCGGGTAGCTCAGCAGCATCTCCCGGGCCTCCTGGATGCGAAGTTCTTTCCGCCAGTTCAGGACGGATTTGTATTTATGGACCCGGATGTAGATGCTCAGCTGATCCGCCGGGACGCCGATGTCGGCGGCAATTTCCTCGAGCTTGGATAATCGCTTGGTGAACCCTTTCTGTTCAATCCAAGCCTCCACGGCTTCACTGACCTGCCGAAGGATACGTCGCCGCTCAGCGGAAAAGCCGATACACCATTTCTTTTTGCCAAATAAAATCTTCATAAATTCATTATCTTTGCATCGCTAATTTTTGATTATGTTCGATAATTTATCTGATAGACTGGAACGGTCCTTCAAAATCCTGAAGGGCGAGGGTAAGATCACCGAGGTCAACGTAGCCGAAACGATCAAGGAGATCCGCCGGGCGCTGCTCGACGCGGATGTGTCCTACAAAGTGGCCAAGGACTTCTGCGACCGGGTGAAGACGAAAGCGATGGGCGCCAATGTGCTGACGGCCGTCAAGCCGCAGCAGATGATGGTCAAGATCGTCCACGACGAGCTGGCCGAGTTCATGGGCTCCGAGCACGCCGAGGTCAACCTCAAGGGCTCCCCGGCCGTGGTGCTCGTGGCGGGTCTGAACGGTTCCGGTAAGACGACCTTCAGCGGCAAGCTGGCGCTGCACGTCAAGAGCAAGCGCGGCATGAAAGTGCTCCTCGCAGCCTGCGACACCTTCCGTCCCGCCGCCATCGAGCAATTGAAGACGCTCGGCACGCAGGTAGGCGTCGAAGTCTATTCGGAAGACGGGGAGAAGGATCCCGTGAAGGTGGCGAAAGACGCCATCCAGTACGCCCGCAGCCAGGGCATCAGCGTCGTGATCGTGGATACGGCCGGACGGCTGACCGTCGACCAGGAGCTGATGGAGGAGATCTCCACCCTGCACAAGGCGGTCGCTCCGACGGAAACGCTCTTCGTCGTGGATGCGATGACCGGCCAGGATGCCGTCGAATCCGCCAAAGCCTTCAACGAAGCCATCGACTACGACGGCGTGGTGCTCACCAAGATGGACGGCGACACCCGCGGCGGCGCCGCGCTCTCCATCAAGGCCGTCACCGGCAAGCCCATCAAATTCGTCAGTTCCGGCGAGAAGATGGAGGCGCTCGATATTTTCTATCCGGCCCGCGTGGCGGACCGTATCCTGGGCATGGGTGATGTCGTCTCGCTGGTCGAGAAGGCCCAGGAGCAATATGACGAAAAAGAGGCTCGCGCCCTTAAAAAGAAAATAGCTCATAATCAGTTTACACTGGCCGATTTCTACAACCAGCTCAAGCAGGTGCAGAAAATGGGCAACATGAAGGACCTGGCCGGCATGCTGCCGGGCATGGACAAGGCGCTCAAGGACGTGGATATCCCCGACGACGCGTTCAAGTCGACCGAAGCGATCATCCAGTCCATGACCCCTTATGAAAAGGAGCATCCGGAATGCCTCAATGGCTCCCGGCGTCAGCGAATCGCAAAGGGTTCAGGCACGACCATCGCCGACGTCAACAAGTTGCTCAAGCAATTCGAGCAGACCCGCAAGATGATGAAGATGGCTGTGGACGGCTCTTTGCAGCAGCGACTCAAAGCTTTCAGAAGATAAGCGAAAGGTCCTTTTCTAACATCGGGGCAACGAGTTTCTCCGGCACAAAGTACCACTCACCGAGCACGGCGCGGTTGCCAAAGTCCTGGTTACCCACGGTTCCGTGCTTTTTGAAGTACTGGTAGACCATCTCACGGATCTCGGGAAGACGTTCCTGGATCCGTTCATCAACCTCTTCCTTCGACAGACCTGCTCCCTTCTGGAGAATTTCCCCGCCGCCGCTGGCACGATACGATGTCATGGCCACGGTATACCATTCATCCTGCTTGAACGGGGTGCCGTCTGCAAGCGAGGTGATCTTCACACGCTTCCCGAAAGGCTTTGTCAGATCCACGGTATAGACCAATCCGGCCGCTGAATCGAAATTGTAGGTCCGGGCAACGAAGGACCAATGCTGCGCCCCCGTCCTGGGATCCGGTGCATCGGAGATTCTCAGGACGTGTTCCCCGGGGGTTTGGATCCAGTTGTCGTAGGAATACTCCAGATAGTCCCTGATTTCGGAGCCTTTCATCCGGAGGACGTACAGCTGATTCTCGAACGGATAAATCGTGAACATGTCGTTGAAGATCACCTGACCGGCCGAAACCGTGCCGTCAAACGTCAGGGGTGCCATGAAGGAAACCTGGGCCCCGGACGCTTCCAGCTGGACCATGTGGATCAGTGCGGCGTAGTCGCACATGCCTTTGTATGCGTCGCGTGTATGAAGATCCACCGAAAGCTCTCCCACGGGCTGCAGGGTAAAGGCCTTGACGGCCTCGAAAGCCGGGCGGAAGTGTTCCTTCATCGCTTCGTCCACCTTGTTCTTGTCCATCCGGACCGTCTCGCCGACGACCTGCTTCCCGGCGGCCTTGGAGACCGTGATGACGGCGTGGCCCACATTGCCGGCGCGGGCGCCGCCGTTGATCAGCCAGGTGTCACCCTTTTGCGCGATGAACGGGCGGTGATCATGCGAGCAGACGAGGATGTCCACACCCTGCAGGCTTCCCAGCAAGTCCAGTCCCTGCGATTCGAGGATGGAGCCATCCCCTTCGCCTGTACCGGAATGTGTCAGCGCTACGACCACGTCGGGATGTTCCTTTTCGCGGACCTTGTCCACCCATTCCTGCGCGCAGGGAATCAGGGATTCGAAACGGATACCCGACCAGATCGGTTCGTCCAGCCAGGCTTCCATATTGGGATTCGTGAAGCCGATCACGGCCACTTTGAGGCCGCCGCGGCGGAAAATCTTGTACGGGGTGAAGTACGGCTGTCCGTCTTCTGCCAGGGCGTTGGCCGCCAGGAACGGAATGCCGCGTGCACGAAGCTGCTCGTTGATTTTGTCATAGACCGGGTGGCCGGTCTCGATGTCATGATTGCCGACAGCCACGGCGTCGTAGTCCATGTAGGACACCAGCTGGACGAACATGTGCTCACCTTCCGTGTCCACGTAATTATAGTAATAGGGCGCATTGTCGCCCTGCAGGCAGTCGCCGGCGTCCAGCAGGAGGACATTCTGCTTGCCAACAGCCTGACGCAAACTGTCCACCCAGGCTTTGACGGACATCAGGCTCGTCTTCTTCGCCTGGCCTTCGACGTAAGGTTCGTCGAACCAGGATCCATGGACGTCACCGGTCGTAACAATGTGCAGGGTGCACTCTTTCGGGGCACAGGCCGTGGTCAGACTCAGGATGACTGAGAAAATGGCAATCAGTTTGTGTCGCATAACGTGCGAAATTACTAAATTTGTCGCGATTATGAAACTGTTTACCGAAGTCCACTGCGAAAAAAAAATCACAATTGCGCATTCCGACCCTGTTTGCGTCCTGGGCAGCTGCTTCGCCGACGAGATGGGAGCCCGCTTGGCGGCCGCCGGCTTTGACGCGCTCCGCAATCCTTTCGGCACGCTCTACAACCCGGCTTCCCTCGCAGCGGCCGTGGCGCAGCTGGACAGCGCAGCGCCTTTCACGCAGGAAGACTGCGTGGAGATGGGTGCCGGCGCCGGACTCGTCTGCAGTTTCTCGCACCACACCTCCTTCGCCCGCCCGACGGCGGATGAATTCCTCGCGCACGCGAACGCGCGTCTTTCGGAAGACGCCGCCCGTTGGCGCGCCTGCCGCATCGTCCTCCTGACCCTCGGCACCGCCTGGGTCTGGCGCGCCCTCGAGCGGCCCGGCCAGCCGGTTGTCGCCAACTGCCTCAAGCGCTCCGCCCGGGAATTCGCCCACGAACTCCTCTCCGTCGACGCCTGCGCGGAGCTGCTGCGCGGCATCATCGAGGCCCATCCGGAGAAGCGCTTCCTGCTCACGGTCTCCCCGATCCGCCACCTCGGCGCCGGCGCCCACGCAAACACCATCTCGAAATCGACGTTGCATCTCGCCGTCGAACAGGTGCTATCGTCATTCGCCGGCCTGACCGGCGAATCTCCCGTTTCGTATTTCCCCGCCTACGAGATCGTCAACGACGAACTCCGCGACTACCGCTTCTACGCCGACGACCTCGTCCACCCCGCTCCCGCAGCCGTCCAGCTCATCTGGGAGCGCTTCCTCGACACCTGCACCGACCCCGCTGACCGCGAGCGCATCCTCGCCGCCGAGCGCGCCTCCCGCGCCGCCTCCCACCGCCCCCTGCGCTAACGCCCCTCCACCGCCCATCCCTTCCCGTCCGCGCGGGAGCCGCAGGGGATGCGAGCGTACGTCGGGAAAGGGCGGGGCTTTCCGTCTCGGTTGCTGGACGTCTAACGCCTCCTTTTTAGCCGTCTCCTTCGGAGCCGTCTAACGGTCGTTGAACGGACGACGTCCTGCGGCTTCGCCGCACCGCTGCCCTCGCCGGGCCCCGCTATTCCTTTCCCTCCTATACGCCCGCACCCCTGCGCTCCCGACGCTTCCGGGATACGGCCCTAAAATGTTTTGCACCGGAATGCAAACACAATTGTGGCCAGGATTTCTCCCGGCTACAATTTCTAGTAAGCTTTTTGTAGAAGAACCAGCGGATGATTGCAAATCGATTCCATCATCGCTTCATTTTTAGTACGGCCTTCTCTAATATGATCTCGATTCTTTTGGTTGAATCTACACTTATATCCTTGGCGGTCATATTTTTCAAAATAACCCATGTCAACATCATCCATCTTAATTCTAACCATCCCGTCTACATGAATGACTTCAATACGGGTAACATAACCATCAGCCATTTGTATGGATAACCCCGCCTTTTTAGAATCTCTGGCAAAGTCAAACAAAGAATCAACGAACTCGTCAAAACACATTCCTTGTTCCTTCGCAATCGTTTTTTCTGTGTTATCCTCCATGATATATAGCGCATATTATTCTGTGACAGGACGAATAGAACACCCCAATTCTCTGCTATAACCAGTCGGGTAACAAACAACCGTAGTAGAGGTACCTGAAGAGCGTATTAGTAAAGTTCCGGCACGGACAGGATCCTCAGGACTGAGAGAAGAAGCAAAGTATCCGGCAATTAACCCGTCATAATTGAGGTTCTTGACGCCAGTCGCGGGGAAAAATACGGTGTTTCCGTTAGACTTGCTCTTAACTTCATAACCATGGAAACCGTTCTTGGTTGTCCAAGTCCAAGAGCATTGGTGAATTAAAGCCTCCAACTCCTCATAGGTGGGCATCCTCCAGGCGCCGCCCAGTTTAACTTGCACAGCATCATCTTCAGGATCAAGCGAGAGCTTATTATCTGGACTTCCAGAGCCATCCCAATACTGCGTTTGAACTAAGTGACAGTACTTTTTGATTTTGACTAACACTTTTGTGTTTGGCGGTGTCCCAACAGTATAATACCCCCCATTATACCACTTGTATGTGGTATCAGAATAATCATCCTTTGTCTCTGTCTCTCCCCAAGCATAATAGTTTCCAAATTCCTCTGGAGTATTAGCTCCGAGATTACAGTCTGCCCATTTTAAGTTGTATGTTGTACCGTCAGTCCGGGCTATTATTACCCCAAGATCAACTGCGTGACCAACGAAGGCTTCGGAGCACACTTTTAAAGTACATGTCGCTGTTTTCTCGCGCGTTTTCGCAGTAATAGTGGCCAATCCATTAGCAATAGCCGTAACACATCCAGCCTCATCCACAGTGACAATACTTGTATCTGACGAAGTCCATGTGACCTCTTTGTCCGTAGCGTTATTTGGCTCAATAGTAACGACCAATGCTTCTGTCGTGTTCGGCCGAAGCTGAAGCTCTGTTTTGTTTAGTTCAAACTTTGTAGCAGGAATACGCCCCGCTTGTTTTACCGTGACCGACTGCTTAATAGAACCATTTTGTTGTACGAGTTCAACCTTGCCCTCCCGCGAACTATATGTCATATTTTCATCAACGGAAAGAACTATTGTCGAATTGCTCAATGCTTTTGTTTGAATATAATGTATCCATTCCTCGTTTGGTATCACATCAAAGGGAACATTCGATTGGACCTTGACTTCGATCTCCCCACCGCCAAAAAGCACGTCAAACTGAGTTTGTGGAAGGATAATCCCTTCCTTGGCGCCTTGATTAATAATGATTGCTTGCTCCGGACCGGTAAACGGAATGATTGTAATCGTTCCTTTACGAGCATCATAGTTGGTATTCTCTGCGATCTCAAAAAAGATTTTCTCCGAGGTCAACGCTTTCGTGCCAACCTTCTTAATCCAGCTCATACACGACTCCTCAATTTCAACAGTATAGTTTATGTTCTTCTGAATCTCTACCTCAACGGTTTGTGCGACACTGGAGACGTCGTAGGAGGTCTTTGGTACCAGAACTCCCGGATTAGCGGATTGTTTAACAGTAACGGACTGGCTTAGTCCTTCCATTGAGATCGTGACAGTGGCCGCACGGTCATCATACGTAGTGTTTGCGTTGCATTTAACCGAAACAGCAATCGTCCCATTCGAGGCCGCACCAGATGACGGAGATATCGTTATCCAGTCATCGGAGCTATTCACACGCCAATCTCTGTTAGCGGTGAAATTAATCGTTGCGCTGCCACCATCGGCGCTCAATTCAAAGTTGGTAGGCCCTGTAAGAGTAAGCTCCGGAGCTTTCTGGCAAGAGGACATCCACAAGAGAAGCCCCATTATAGCCAGAACGACAAAGAGTAAGTTTCTTTTCATGGTATTATGTGATTAGTGTTATAGGCGTTACTTCAAAACTTTTTGGAATTTGATGGTCGCTCCGTCCACGCTAAGGACTAGCGTGGAAGAAGTCAGATCAACTATCGTGATATAAATCTCCTTGTTACCATCTACGACGATAAGAACACGACCGTCAAGTCTGTATGACCGGGATTCATACATGCCGTTAAATGAGATGGTCATCGTGCTGGTGCCAAAAGACCAGGTGACATTATCTACAGGGAAATGGACAGGGTCGGTTGACGATATGACCTTCCATGTTCCGACAATGCTCGAATCAGACGAGCCATTCTTCTGACAAGAAGTGAACAGAATGACTATCGTAAGGATAAACAAAAGTAAAAGGAGTATTCTCTTCATAATTATACATTGATTTACAAGTCCCGAACTGTATTTAGACACGCTGTCAAAAATATGTTAAACGCTTTAAATCGGTCTGCCTGAGTATTCGCCACAGAACTTAGGTCTTTTTCGCCATGGAATAAGTTGCATCGGTATTGGTAAATAATAGCTATAACAAATCTCTGTACATTCTCATCAGTCGTGTCGGAATTGTCGAGATAGGATTCTACACTTTGCTTTAGTATTCTGCTATCAAACGAAAAAAGAGTAAAGATTAATCCCTCTTTTTTACCCGTGATGTACCAATCCCGGATTATCCCTAAAATAGGTTGAAAATCCACTTGAATTGTTGGAGCCTTATCAATAATTGCTTTTGAAACACGGCGTCCATTTGTCTTTAACACCTTTCGTTCAAAAAGAATCCAAAGGAGAAGAAAACATGACATTTCTCTCTCATTGTCTTTTGTTAGGTCAATGTGTAGTTTCTCTTTAAGCCATTGTTCTGAAGTAAGTGGACCGTTCATCATAAACTACGTTGTCTCCATCCCGCTCCTCAGATGGTGGTTAGTAAAAAAAAGTGTGGAGCATCTTTCGTTTATCTGTGGGGAGGCTCTGGTAAGCCTAAGTACAAATAAACAACACTCCACACCAGTTATGGCGATGTGCCAGAAGGGCACGATGCACCAAACATGGTGATGAATGAATTGCCTATCCTTGTACTTGTTGAAATTTACCAGATTTCCCCACAAGGATAAAAGCGAAAACACTTTCATCAGTATGTAACGTCCCGAAGGACAAAGCAAATATAGGAATTATTCTTGATTTTCAAGAGAAAGTGAGCACGATTCCCGGGAGCGTCGGGAGCGCAGGGGTGCGGGCGTATAGGAGGGAAAGGAATAGCGGGGCCCGGCGAGGGCAGCGGTTCGCATGAGGAGGAGGCGCGGAATGATGCGACTGCATCATTTCCGCAACGACGACGAATGCGAAGGACGTCGTCCGTTCAACGACTGTTAGACGGCTCCGAAGGAGACGGCTAAAAAGGAGGCGTTAGACGTCCAGCAACCGAGACGGAAAGCCCCGCCCTTTCCCGACGTACGCTCGCACCCCTGCGGCTCCCGCGCGGACGGGAATGTCCGTCCTCAAAAAGACCTTGTTTTGAGGATAAGTGGCGGAAATAATGGCTTCCGTCCTCAAAAACGGCCTGTTTTGTGGACGGCGAAGGGAAAAACAACTGTCGGTACACAAATGAGGCCTGTTTTGTGGACGGGTGGGGCCGGGCGAGGCGCGCGCTCGCGCGTACACGTATAACTAGGTGTGGATAAAAAGGGCATAAAATTTTATCGAAAAGATTTGGAAGTTTCAATTTTTGTTGTACCTTTGCGGTGTACTAATGAACTAATACACTGCAAAAGCAATGATACACATCAACAATCTGGCATTCAGCTATGGAAAAAATGAGGTCCTGCGGAACATCTCCATGGACCTGGAGCCGGGCAAGATCTATGGTCTTCTCGGTGAGAACGGAGTCGGCAAAACGACGCTCCTGACCCTCCTCTGCGGCCTGAAGAAGACGCAGACCGGCACCATCGAAACGGACGGCCGCGACCCCTGGAAGCGCGAGCCCGCCCTCCTTCAGGATCAGTATTACCTCCCCGACGAGGTAGCCCCCATCAACGACAAGGCCATCTGCTGGGCCAAGGCCAGCGGCAAATTCTGGCCGAACTTCCGCCTCGACACCTTCGAGAAGATCCTCGGCGAATTCGAGGTCAACCCGACACAGAAGATGAACGCCATGTCCGCCGGCCAGCTCAAGAAGACCTACATCGCCTTCGCCCTCGCCTGCGGCGCCCGCTTCCTCTACCTCGACGAGCCGACCAACGGCCTGGACATCCCGTCCAAGGCGCAGTTCCGCTCCGCCCTGATGAAGTACACGGCCGAAGACTCCACCATCGTGATCTCCACCCACCAGGTGCGCGATCTGGAGAACATCATCGACCCAATCATCATCCTGGACCGCCGCGACGTCCTCCTGAACGCCACGATCGAGCAGATCGCCGATAAACTCTACTTCGACTACGGCACCACCCTGCACCCCGAAGCCCTCTACTCCGAGCAGCTGCCCGGCGGCTTCATCCAGGTCCTCCCCAACACGGAGAAGGTCGACAGCAAGGTGAACATCGAAGCCCTCTTCAACACCGTCCACATGCACAAGGATCTCGTCAAAAACCTCTTCAACCATGAATAACATTTTCGACTTCAAGCGCTTCGGGAATTATTTCCTCTACGACCTGCGCAACGCGAAGAACAACTACGCGATCAGCCTGCTCCTCTGCGGCACCATGCCCATCCTCGGCTTCGTCTTCGCCCAGCTCCTCAGCCTGATTTTCCAGCAGCAGTTCTTAGAAATGCCCACGTTCACGAAATACCTGCTTATCATCGCCGGATACCTGGTCGTCGTCATCGGCGCCGGCACCAAGATCTACGGCAACCTCACCGAGAAGCGGGCCGGCTCCCACTTCCTGATGCTCCCGGCCTCCACCTTCGAGAAATGGCTCTCCATGATGCTGATCGCCTGCATCGTGCTGCCCGTCCTCCTGCTCGGCCTGCACCTCGCCAGCGACGCCATGCTGAGCTTCATCTTCCCCAACACCTACGGCGACCGGGTCCTCGAGCTGGAATTCCTCCAGGGCGTCAAGGACGGCATGGCGGAAAGCGGCCTCAACATGAACCTCGAAGCCATCTGCTTCCTGGATTGGGTCGGAAGCATCCTGGTCTTCTTCCTCGGCGCGCTCTGCTTCAAGAAGAGCAAGGTCGGCAAGACCATCCTCTGCCTCTTCGCCTTCAGCACCGTCCTCTCCACCCTCTCCATGCTCTTCTTCGGACAGTACGGCTCGAACTACATCAGCCTCTTCGACTCCGATATCGACCCCATCCAGCTGGTAAGCGGACTCAACTGGTTCCTGAACATCTACTTCATCGTCGTCATCGGCGGTCTCATGGGCGGAATCTACTACCGGCTTCGCACACTTAAACATTAAAAATATGGAATTCGACAGCAACAAACCCATCTACATCCAGATCGCGGACAACCTCTGCGAGCGGATCCTCTCCGGGGAATTCAAACCCGGCGGGCGCATCCCCTCGGTCCGGGAATGGGGTGCAGAGATTGGGGTCAACCCCAACACCGTGGCCAGGTCCTACGAGATCCTCACGGACCGCAAGGTCATCTTCAACCAGCGCGGCATCGGCTTCTTCGTCGCAGGCGACGCCATCGACGTGATCCGCGAAACGGAGCGCCGCAAGTTCATCGACGAGGAGCTCCCGCTCTTCCGCAGCCGCGCCACCCTGCTCGGCATCAACCTCAAAGAATTCATCGACTAACACAGCACAACCATGAAAAAAATCGCATACATCCTCGGAGCAGCCCTGCTGCTCACCCTCCCCTCCTGCCGCTTCATCTCCGTAAGCGATGAACTGAAGGAAGAATTCAAGAACGGCATCATGGATAACGGCTACACCATGAATGGCGTAGGCGGCGAACGAATTACCGCCAGCGACAACTACATCACCCGCAACGATGTGACCGGCGAGTTCCACGGCTTGATCTGCAACCTGCCCGGCGACGTGACCTACACGCCCGGCGACTGCGCCGTGTCCATCTACGCCCCGGACAACATCCTCGACCTCGTGACCGTCCGCAACGAGAACGGCACGCTGGAAATCAAGACCAATACGACCCGCATCCGCAACCTCAAGCACGTCAAGATCAACATCTCCAGCCCCGTGCTCGAGAACGTGGTCTTCAACGGCGCCGTGGATTTCAACGCCCCGCAGGGCATCACCGCCCTGGATTTCAACGCGACCGTGAACGGCGCCGGTGACATCGACATCAACGGCCTGAAGAGCGGCAACGCCATCCTGAACGTCAACGGAGCCGGCGACGCCCACATCAACGGCATCGACTGCGACGACCTGGCGGTGGCCATTGCAGGCGCCGGCGACGCGATCGTCTCCGGCCGCGTCAGCGGCAAGGCCAACCTGAGCATCAGCGGCGCCGGCGACATCGACGCCCGCGAGCTCCAGTGCGACGACATCGACTCCAAGGTGCGCGGTGTCGGCAGTGTCAAGAGACCTAAATAATTAAACAATATTCTATGCTAACAACGGCTAGCGGGCACCCTGTGAAGGATGCCCGCTAACTTTTCGGAGCGTAGAGTTAAACTTAAATTTTACCTATATAACAAATATTATTAATTAAAATTTCGGGATGTCAAAAGTGGAAGCGGGGATCGCGACGTTCTCTTCGAGCTTCACGGCCTCGTTGCCGAACTGGAACTGACCACCGTCCGTGAGGGACTTCAGGGTGATGCCGTTCCAAACCCAGACGGTCTGGCTCATGGCCATGCCCATCTGCTCGGCCTCCATCGTGTACTTGGTGCATTCCTTGCCAAGGATCGTCTCCTTGCCGGCTTCCTTGATCTTGTTGGCGGACTTCACCGCGTCGGTCAGATTGAGGAAGTTGATGTCGCTGCCGCCCATCATGCCGCCAGCGGGCATTTCCTGGACCTGCTTCTCGGCCACGTTGACCATGTAGGTCTTGCCGTCCTTGCGGATGATGGACATCTCCATCTCGTTGCCCATGAAGTTCATCTTCATCTTCTGGGCCTCGAGGGCACCGTAGTTGTCGAAATAGATGGTGGTCTCACCCATTTCGGACTTCTGGGTCAGAATGCCCGACTTGATGCCGTAGCGGTTCTGGGCCGAAGCCACTCCTGCAACGCTTGCGAGCAGGAGCACCAGGGAAATCAGTTTTTTATGCATCATAAAATGGTTTTGGTTGTTTCGTTTTACGATGCAAACATAAAAAAACCGAACCTTGTGCGGTCCGGTTTTTCGACGAATTGCCTGTTTTCTTCGACGAATGGCCCGAATTACTCTTCGGCGGGCTTCATCGTCGTATAGACATTGGTCACGTCCTCGTCGTCCTCGAGCATGCCGGTGAGCTTGTCGAGGGTGGCGCGCTGCTCGTCGGTGACATCCTTGAGGTCCACGTTCGGGATCTGCTCGAAGCCACCGGAGATGAGCTCGTAACCGTTCTCTTCAATGTATTTCTGGATCTGGCCGTAGGCGCTGTAGTCGCCGTACATCACGATGACCGGCGTCACGTTGCCGTCCTTGTCCTCCTCTTCCTGGCGGAAGAGCTCCTCCACGCCGTAGTCGATGAG
>JAEEGL014751152.1_pt1 | contig 21248 bp, 23 predicted proteins | sample 9134231 | NCBI WGS metagenome assembly JAEEGL01 (sample SAMN16246548, study PRJNA631951) | gut metagenome | biome: gut microbiome; feature: rumen; material: fiber-attached | host: Bos | place: Iran: Karaj | collected 2018-10 | reverse complement strand
ATGGAGAAAACCGTCATTTGTGATAATGGGTAATGGTTCCATATTCGATTATCATTTATAGATTAAAGGTGAATCTGGAAAGATGAAAATGAATCTATGTGCTAAAAACGGCTTGTAACTGTTTTTCAGTTCTCTATCTAAAAGGAATAATTTGCAAATAACGGTTACACTGAAAGCCAAAGAAAAAGTGCCATATAAGACACTCTCCCTTGCTTTAAAATATATAGATAACCGATATGGGTTGGAAATCTCTTGTTGAGGCTGAATCAGAGATAAGATATGAAAGACAAAATTAAAGAATTACTCTGATTCTCAACCTCAACACTCAATAATAGTTATTACTAAAGAGAAGTCCAAGTTAAAAATCCTAAAATCAGATAGTTGAGAAAATGAAGCTATTTTGCTCGGAACTTCTTAAAGAGGGTGACATTTTAACAATTCGGGTATATAAGAGCAATTTTTGTGTTAATTTGTCACCTCTCCAGTTCCTTAATCGGATTGATGTAGAATAGAAGTTGCTGAGGTTCCCATCTCCAATCTCCTTGTGGGATGATGCTTGAAATGCTATAGTGCAGATGGTGAGGCTTACCTGCTGCATTACCTGTATTGCCCACCTTGCCAATGACTGATTTCTTAGTAACAATAGCACCGATATGCGTGTCAATTTCACTTAGATGGGCATAGTAGTGTAGTCGCCATCCAGAACTTAGAATTAGCAAACAGTTACCTCCTGCACCTAAGTTATGCCCTGTTAGAAGAACAACTCCACCGATTGCAGGATGTACCTTAGTTCCCTTCTTGGCGAAGATGTCTATTCCTGCATGTTTATGGTCGTCCCAAGGATGCCAGAAAGACTTCGGATTATAGCTCTCCCTTCCGCAACCCTCAACAGGATTCTGGATTTTAGTTGGCAGCAACATGTTAGTTACAAGCAATGCTACTATGCTATAAAGAAATATATTCAATGCTTTTTTCATCGGGAGTCTTTAGGACGTGTTAGCTTTTTAATCAGTGTAGCTCTAGCTATGTTACCTAACGTTCCAACAAGGAAAAACAGGATGAAAACCACATAGTTCACATTGTTGTATGTCGTATGATATGCCTTCGATAGTGCAATCAACTCCCGATAGCAGAGGTCGAAAGCATCATTCAAAGGCATAGCATAGTGATTGCATATCCATAAGAAGGCGACAAAGTAAAGAAGTCCGTATGCAATTCCAGCTAACATGAGCATCATCCTTCCCAAAGTCTTATATGAACGGAAGCTATTAATGCACGTCCAAGTCACCCATAATGCAGATAGGACACAAAGAGCTGCTTCCAAATAGATGTTAACGATTACACATATCTCTTTGTATGTAAGTCCAAAGGCTAATCCCAGAACGTAAAGCGAACCACAACACGCTCCGAAAAAACATTCATCGAAGCTTCTTCCTGTTTTATGGCTTGCAATAAAGGCTATGGCCACCAGCATTATTAAAAATAATGCAAGCAAACAAATGAGTACACCAATTATTTTATTCCGCTTCATCGCTATCGTTTACCAGCGGTACTTGTTCTTATTTGGATATTAGAATCCCATGTCATCTATCATATCATCGACAGTCCTTTCACAAATTAATCGTAGTCGTCGCCTCCTAAAGCAAGAAACGTCTCACGTTCATAATCTGTGTCATCAATGTCATCAGCATGAAGCCATTCCTGTTTCTTCTGGAATCAAATTAAGAACAATTTTGACTTTTAGTAACTCAAGAATAGTGTAAAAGTTACTTGGTTCATAATCTTTTGGGAGATAAAATATATGTTCATAATTCCATTTTCGCGACTATTGATTATTTACAACAAGGCGTAACCCGTTAGGGAGTTTCACAACATATCCGTACTTTTTTTCTCTTTCGTTTTCAGTCCAATAATCTTCCCAGTGATATGTATAAGGAGAATCTTCGCATTTCAAGCTAACAATATTTCCTCCTTTGATTATATCCCAAGACTCTTCTTTTACACATAGTTCTCCTACATTGCCAAACATATCATAAAGGCCTATGGGGTTGGGAGGCCTAACTCCAACTGGCATAGGTTCATCGGTCTCAAACCATGCAAGCTGATAAATATCATTCTTGCTTTTTCCTTGGAAACTATATGTTCCATTATTTCCACCATGAGCCGCGAAATCCCATTGGTCAGAAGTTGGCAATGAAAAATTTAAACCAGTAATTCTATTCAATTTAATAATAAATCTAAGGCAATCATCATAAGTGACATTGTAAACAGGAAGATTTTCATCTTCAACCTTATATTTAGATGAATCGTTATCTTTTCCCATTACGGCACTCCATTCTTCTCTTGTAATAGGGTATTTGCCGATATAATAATCAGATTCAATAATAATCGTTCTGGGACTCGCCTCTCTAACAAGAGTTCCCAAAAAGGTTTTAACATCTTCACAATCCACCTTAACTATTCCTTTCGGGACAAGAATCATGTTGTGAATCAATCTCAGAATTATTTTTGCTTGTGACAAATTCAGAGAGTTGTCTTTTATGTCTTCTAAAGAATAACTATTCATCATAAGGTTCTTTTTGCCTACAAAGTTACATAAAAAAAACAATATATCAAGAATTTCTCAATATTAAATGTGACAATTTAATAATTGGATATATAAAAGCATTTATTGCGTTAAAATGTCACCTTTCTCTTAGAAGAATTCTTACGGTGATTGTGATAAGGCTTTGCGATATAAGCCCAAATCCCATTTACTAACAGTATGAGAGCAAACAAATAAATATAGATAGCGATATTCACATCTTCGTATGTCGTATTGCATTCGGCAGCTATCCTTTGCAGGTCTTTCATGCACATATTGAAGATTCTTTGGATTTCGTCACCAGTTCCATTCTGATAAATATTATCGGTATAGTATCTGTAGATGAGAATCATAAATGTAATATAGCAGGTCGTATATAACCACGCAAACGGAAGAGCGAACACACTAATCCATCTGCCTTTGTTGACTACTATTCTATGAATCAGACCAGCAGTAATCGGGAGAGTTGATATAACGCAAAGTAATGGCCATAGATAGATGCAGAAGTAAACACTTGTTTCTTGGTAAGTCCATCCGAAGCATAAACCTATCGCGTATAGAAGTCCGCAGAGTAAACCGAATATAATCTTCATCATCTTTTCCTCCTTTTTATGATGTAATAAAGCAAAGCTATCAACAGGCAGAAGACTATATAGTATGGTAAAAACTTAACAAACACTATAGTTATAGCCGTTGATAGAGGAACTCCACCAAATCCTATAGTCAGACCACCCACGAGAACTGTGTCTATCATCTTGCTAATGATGTCTATGAACTCACTCATTACCACCTATATTAATTCGTTAATCAAATATTATATCAGGATTCAGTTCTGCTGGTGTGTACCATGTAATGCCATATTTCTCTTTGAGAATTGTCTTCTGCATTGACCATATTCTGTGACAGCAACCGAGTTGTTCCAAGACAGATGCTGCCATTTGAGGGTTATCAGGCATGTATTCTTTGGCATTTGAGACTTTCATCTTAGCTTCATCAATTTCAGACAAAACATCTTGGGGGCTACCGAATGGCAAATCGTCTGGTATTATTGGTTGTGAATAATATGGGTTGTCTTTCTCACTTTCCAGAAAGCTCTCTAATGATTCCAATCTCTCATTAACATAGATGGTATAGACCTCCTTCATTACCTCTGGCAGTATGCTTTGGTATTCGGGAGAATCTTCTAAGGCTTGGTTGTATGCTCGAAGTTCTTCTATTTTATTGATGTCTGTACTGTTCATTGGAGGGGGATAGAACTGCTAATAATTGCGTTTAATCCATTTATGAAGTCTCTATTATCCGAACAATTTGTTTTTCAGAATTCTGTTGATGTAATTATCTCTTATGTCCTGAATTACGGCATTGTTATAGGCATTATCATTCAAAACACCTTGCATTTGTGCTAAAAAGAACTCTAAAACATCGCGGCATAGCGTCCTATGTTTATTACTATGTAAGGAAGCTGCCAAAGATTGTAAAGCTCTTTCTTTGTCAATCAAATAGAGATTTCCTCCATAACGATTGATAACATAAAAAAGCTGTTCTGTAGTAACGTCAAGATAACTTTCCACGCATCTTCTCACCTCCACAGCACCATTTCTTATTGAATAGTCATAAGTGCCCATTACATAGTAGTATATGTCATCCATAACGACTAATAATAGGCACCTTGAATCAAGATTCATTGAGGCTGAAATAGACTGAAAATATTGTCTGTCTAATATTCTTGAACAATTTAATTGCATTGGTTGAAGATTTCTTCTACTAATCGAGAATCAAATACTGGAGGGGTCATAGGATATATAAAGTCTAATATTCCATTGTTGAAGCTTACAAAGGGGTCTCTTCCTAAATCGTAAGTTCCCATTTTCATTCCAAATTTATAGAAAGAAATAACTTGAGGAGAGATAACGACTTTGCCTACTGGATATTGCGTGTCATGTAAGATGCTTTGTATGTGTATGCAGGCATTACGAGTTATTTTACGTATGCCACCTTCTTTTACAAATGTAATTGCCATTTTTCAAATAATATTAAGCAGATTGTAACAATCCTAAAATCTTTTTCATAGAGGCTAATAAAATGTTGTATCTATCTTCCCATCCAATGTAGGTAGTTTGGGTACCATCCCAAAGCTCGACATAATGACTCGATAGTGAATTCCCATAAGCCAATTTTTGCTTGACATTATCATATTTTCCTTTTGCCTCGACTATATCAACGACAAATCCATGAACTTTGCACTTGAACGTCTCAAACTCAGAAGTCCTTGGTCGAATGTTGCTTTTTTCCATCTGGGACATATATGCACTATAGTCCCGAACCAGTTGGTTAATTCTTCTCACAATCGTTTCTAAATCAGAGAAGGACGGTGTGTTATTATAAACCATAATTCTAAATAAATTTATGCTAACCAGTTCCCAGACATCAGCGGTTAATATATAGTAAAGGCGTGGGAACTCTTAACTTATTACCTCATTGTGGCTCTGGACTGCCTCGGCTGAATAATAAGCAGAAACCCACGCCACAATGATATAATAAACCCTTTCGGGGATAAAATATCACCTGACGTGGGCGTTCTTGCGTATTACCCTCAGCCGTGAATTGTCCAGATTCCAACGAGAGGCAAATTGCTAAACGCCCTGTCGCTGCCAACTCCTAAGAGTCGCTTTGACCTTACAAAATTAGAAAAAGACGTTTAACTCCGCAAGAACTTGCTTGTTATTTTTGGTTGAGCGGTTGAAAATTAACATTTAATAGTCTAAAATGCCAATATACGCGCTCACAACTGACTATTTTTTGTTGTTTTTATGTGTAAAATGGGCAAGCCTGCTCTCAAAAACAGACTTACCCTTCAATTAGAATGTCAGACAGTCGTATGTCTCTAAGATTTCCTCCTGCCTCAGTCCTAAGTATCGCTTTGTAATTGAAACACTTGAATGATTGAAAAGCTCCATCAGCTTTACTAAAGCAAGTTCCGAATTTTCGCTGTTCATGTTGTAAACCTGTCTTCCGAAGGTTTTACGCAATGAGTGGCAACTGAAATGATTTATCTTTAGACGGTACTTGCGTTTCAATTCCTTCAAAATGCTGTTGATTCTCTGAACGCTGAAAGTCGTACCTTTCTGACTCACCAAGATAGGTGCTTCAATGCCTATGGGCTTGATGTGGGTAAAACAGTCCTCGATGTGCTTCTGTAGCTCAGGATTCAGTCTGATTGTTCTTCGCTTCCCTGTCTTCTTCTCAGTAATGGTGAACTCGGAAACATATAGTATCTGTTTCCACCTTAAAGAGAGAATATCAGAAATCCGCAGTCCTGTGAAACACCCGATTGCTACAAGAAGGGACATTTTGTAGTTCCCATCTTTTGCCAATTTTCGGACAAAGTTCATTGCCTCTGACCAGACAAGATAGTCTGCTGTTGTTGTACTGTACTTCTGTGACATAATAAAAACATTCGTTTAGGTGATTATAAAGACAAAAGTGAACATTGTGAGATTGCTGGATTTAGTAAGTTGCAGATAATCAGCACAACATTCACTTCTGGCATTAGTGAACATTATCGAACGGACGTTTGCCGTTTTGATATTCAATGATAGAGTTACAAACTCGGTCATAAAGAGAGTGGCCGCAGCCAGTATAGAAGTAGGATAGATAGGCTGTGCCGTATTGCCTCTGTAACTGCTGGTCGTTCTTTACCAAGTCATAGAACCTATCAAGAGACCTCTTCAAAGCCTGTACGACCTTGATGTATTGAAGATTGTTCTCTACACTGCACAATCGGTATTGTAAATCCACGATGTGCTTGATGGTCTTGTCTATTGTATTCATTATTTAGAAACTCTTAGTAAGTCTAATCTGTTGATGCCCCAATAATCGCTCTCTATGTTGTTACGTGCTTCCTGCTCGGAACAGGCATCAGTCCAAACAGTATCACCATCTTCAAGGTCACTGCCCTGATAGATTCTAAAATAGTATCTTTTCATCTTTGAATAAGTGTTTAGTTGATAAATGAACAAAGGGAGAGAACACAAATAATGCTCTCTCCCTCTGTTGCAGTCGCTTTCAGTCATTTTTGATTAACGAGAGTGATGGCTCAAAGGACTTTAACGAAAATCTGTAACTCTCAACCATGGTTTAGTGTAGGAACCAGCTGTAACCACCATCGTCACCATGCAAAGCATTGGTCAGCCCTACGCAGACATCAGTAGCGTTGACTGCACGCTGTAGATAGCTGTCAATATAGCTGGACTTGTTGGCATCTGTCATTAGATTGTGGAAATTCCACATAGAGATGCTGCCGTTCTCTGTTCCGAAGTCTGGATTGCTGTAGAAACCCCTACAGATTGCATTGACCTGACTGTCAGTAATCAGCAGGTTAGGAATAGAGCGGGAATAGCGTGGTGGCAGTGCTTGGTACATTCGCATGCGACCAATGATAGTTGCTACCTGCGTTTCTGTGAGATAAGTCTCGGATAGTGTCTGCATCAAGTGAAGCTGTCTGGCAGGAATGAAGTTGTAGAACAATTCCATCGCTGCTTTGTAGATGTCCCCTTCGCTCATCACTTCCAACGAGAGTTTTACGCCATCGCCAGTAAGAATCTGATTGGAACAGATGCGGACACGCCATCCCACGAAGATTGAAAGCTTCTCAACTCCCTTGTTCTGCCTGTAGAGATTAAGGTCTGAGTAGTTACGAACTCCCCCGCAGCATAATTCCATCCTTTGGCCATTGACCGTTTCGTAGATGGTAGGAATGGTGAAAGCAAAGGCCATTCTCTGGTAGAACTGAGTTTTCTCGCACTCCAGAAGCTCAGAAGCATGCTTTCCGAGGGCATTAGGTGTACGTCCTCTGACTATATGTGAGACACGGATGGCAGGCTCGCTTACGGTCTCACCACGGTAGAAGTCTTTTGCTGCGTCATGCACACATTCAATGAAGTCTTGGTGGGAAATGGTCAGTTCCTGATTCCCCCATGTGGGTACGACACAAGTAGAAGCCAACTCTTCAAGGGAAATGGCGTTAGTGTTAGCATCGAGGAAGCTAACTGAACTCTGCACTGCGGGTTCTGTAATGATTACCGCATCCTCTGCATTTGAATAGTCAATCAGCGGCTGAGTAGCCACTGGAAACATTGTTGAAATCTCCATAGTTTTCAGGAATTTAAGTGTTAGAAAATAGATGTTTATAAATACTATCCTAACAACAGTTGCTAAATATATGACTATTTTTCCCATATTTGAGCACCGGAGGGGCGATAAATATGGGTGTACCTATTCTCTTAACACTCTATATTTTTTCAGAGAAGGGTAAAAATGGAGGTTTTCTGTTTTTTCAGAAAGCTGTTACAGACTTCTATGTATATAATAACCGTTTCCCATTAGTAACGGGAGGGGCGAGATTTTCAGAGAGTACTTACTATATATAGTCCACTCCGAAGACCACTTTTGTGATTTTTTGAAGGACGGAAATTGTATAGTGAGATGCCTATGATAGCTCTTAGAGAGGTCGTAGGTGACAAATTTTCAAATTCCTGTAGTTGGTATAGGTAAACAAAAAAAGAAGGGTTCTGTCACTTTTGTCTAAATGATTGGGGAAACAAGCCTGTAACCTCTCTTTTTGTTTCTTCTCCAATCCACGGTCTGAAAGTAATCCTGAATCATGCAAGGTCTGATAGGCTTTTCTGGGTGAATATGTACAATGTTAAAGATTCGGGTCAGCTCTGCCTGAATAAAGTCATTGGTATATTTACAACCAACCTTGAAAGAGTTCTTGATGAGCTTTACGACCTTGTTTCCTTTACGCTGCTTCAAGATTACTTCTTCTTCAATTTTCTTCTGACAGTATTCAAGTGCCTCTATCCTCTCCTTGCCTAAGAGTTCATAAGCTTCGACAATGAACGGGTCAATCTTTCGCATTTCATTGACACAATCCTGAGCATATTCAGTATGTGATTCTTCCAACTCCGATAAAAGCTGTACCATCCTCCTGCGCTTATCCTTGGTTGAACGTGCAGCCTTGATGATTCTCAGTTTCTCGTCATGCTCGTTGTAGGGTAAATCCTCAAATGTCGGAATAAAGTAGTGACAATCCCTGTACCAGCTCTTCACTTGCTCTTTGTCCCTGTATCGGTTTTCAACCAGTTTCTCATTGATGGCATTGTCTATGGCAAACCAGTTCTTTGCGTGGTCAGGGTAGAGGTATTTACGGAAAGGCAGGGTTTCAAGAGCCTCACCAAAAGCATAGCGATGTTCTTTGAAATTGACACTATTGTATAATGTCCGTATCGTCTTATATGCAAATTCGTGTTCTCTGATTTCCCATTCCAACTGTTCTTTGGACTTTTCAATAATTTCGGGATTTGTCCTGTAGATATGGGTGACAGAGTTGAGGCCTTTTCGGAAACGACCACAAATCTGTATGCAGTCCGTATCGACATCAAGCATTGTGTGAGGTGAAACAAATGGGTCGGTAATCATTAGCAAGTCTGGCTTTTCCTGTTGTAGTTCCAAGTCGAATGCAGTAAAGAAACGGCCAGTGAAGAAGTTGTATCGCTTCATCGTATCAGGTGACCAGACATCAAAGGCATTAGTAAAGCCGTGTTCTGATTTCAATTTTATTCGGCTCTTAGGTGCACAATAGACAGTTGAATCGTCCTGCAAATCGAACTGTTCCATCATTGAGTATATGCCATCCACTGAGTTGAAGAAAATGCACACCTTATTATCTTTATGGCTCTCTAAGTAGTCTCTGACAGCTTTGGCAGTATTGAAGGTATGAATAACCTGAATCTCTTTTCGGTAATCGTATGCGGCACGGATTTCTTCTGTATAAAAGTCCTTGAAACGCGGGTCACTGAATCTAAGTGGAGTCGCTGAGACCAGAGCCTTCTTCTTGAAGCGGAAAAAGTCAATCATTGGCAGAACTATGTCCCCTCTGAAATCAACATCTTTAACCAGTTGGTGACACTCATCATCCAACAGAAAGAAGTCAGAGTAGATGTTGAGGCCACACTTTTCACAGGCTTTCTTAACTTTCGTAAAACTCTCTGGAGTAGTCATTATCTTGTATCGACGATTCTCTTGAAGGTATTTGACAATGCGGTCAACAGAGACTGTCTCAAAGACTCCTAACAGACTTTTGTCTTTTAGACATTTACTATTGATTACTGGCACATTCGGCACTATAATGATAGAGTTACGATTGGTTTTAAGTTCCAGTGTCGTTGCGCCACAGCCAGGTATTCGCTTTGACAAGATGCAGTTTGAAGGGATTTGACGCATTACGTCTAACAGATATTGTCCTTTGTTAAGTGTTACCATATTTCTTTGTCTTTTAAGTAGTCAATAAAATCGTCTGTTCTTCTTACTTTAAAAATTAGTTTCCCGAACTTGAAGGAGGCTATCAGCCATATAAAAGCTTCCGTCTCTCGGTGAAAAGGGATTGAGGCAATGGCACAGCACTGGTCAATAAGTTCCCTTACCTTTATCTCTTTGAAGCCATTTTCTACTATTAGAGATATGTTGGAGGGGAACACTCCAAAGTCTTCGTAGTCGCCTGTCTGGAGGTAGCCGAGAATCCATTTCCAGCTATCATCATTAAGTAAATATCTCAGACCTGTTACACCTTGGCTGCTTACCAAGACCTCTTCTTCCTCGACCACAATATCAAGTTGCCTACTTTGCATCATCAGGAGCTTGACCTGACGGTGTGCGGCTTCGTTATCGTATGCGGATGGAAATATTATCTGTCCCATATTATTTATTCTTTAGAAGAGAAAGGGGGAATTACCCCCTCTCTCAATCAATGTCAGGCAGCTTTGATAGCTTCGGTTACAATGTTCTCAATCTCGTCCGTCCTCTCCAAGCAGAAGCGGAACTCCATCTTAGGAGCTATGATGAAGGAGGCGGAGATATATCTCTTGCCTTCGTCTGCATCTTCTGGGATGAAATCGGGATTGATGCGACATTTCAGAGTGGACTTTATGCACTGGTTGAAGATGTCAATGCGAGGGTCAACATTTGTGGCGGCAATGATGTGTTCTTCCTCACTGTAGGCTTCCAGTTTTTCCAACTGTTCACCTCTCATTGCCCGCATGACCAAACCTATCAACTCTGTGTCGGCAAAGAGTGACAGCTCTCTTGAAAGCCTCTTGCCAAAGAAGAATGTAACTCTCATCACCAAACAACCGTCCTCGTCACGAAACCTTACGGTAACTGCACTTGGTTTCATCATGAAGCTCTTGTGCATATCTTTGACTACTTGCGAGCTTACCCGTGCGTGCATCGTCTGTGCCTCGGCAGTCTCTACGACAGGAGTTTTTATTTCGGGAATCTCGGCCTTGCTGCTCTTAGTCATTGAGGTGGTGAAACCATTGCTGCGCTCTGCGGCATTTGCTTGTTCTTCCATGTAGGATTCAATCATGTTGTAGTCACATTGGTTTTGGCTTAAGGTGAAACAGTTAGATGTTGTAATTTTCTTTTCCATATTTTTTTACTTAACAGATTCAAACCTTTTGCTTCTTGCGAGGCGGTTTTTTGACCTCAGAACCTTGAAACTCGCGCGCTGTTTCTTGATTCCGCTGGCAAAGGTACGGCGATATTCTTACATAGACTGGAAGAGATTTCCAAATAAGAAGGACAAAATTTCTACCACTAAAAAAGGCACCCATTTTGAGGATGCCTTGAATCATAAATATAATAAAGTGGAATTAGTAGTATCTACCACTGTCATTATTCGGAGATAGCTTGTATTGGGAAACAGCCAGAAAGTCTTCTGGAGAATTGAATAATTTGAGATAGCTATTTAATTGGCTCCTGATATGCTCTTCATCAAGAAAAACTTTCACTTTCTCTTCTTTCTCTTTCACTTTCACTTTCTCTTCCTTTTTCTCTCTCTTTTTTTCTCTCTTTCCGAGTCCGCAACAGTTTAGGAAGTCAGCTATCAATCTACTCTGTAAGCGGCTGACTATTTTCTCCCCACCAGACTTAAATTCGTTGGATTGTTGAAGCAGGTGGTATGTTCCCCAAATTATTCGGATTTCATCCTTCTTTAGCTTTGGCCCACACTTCCCACCATAGACTACCAACAATTCTTTTTCTGCTTCCCTGACATCTTTAACTCCAAGATATTTGTCTAAGTAACGTTTAAGTTCCATCTGTAACCATGGCCGTTGATTATCAACTGTGACACCTCCTTTCTGGAAAGCCACTCTACATTTCTGGTCAAATCTATGCTTTCCACTATGCATAGCAATGTAAAGTTTTAGCATTTCAGGACGAACCATAGTAACATATTCCCAATATTCTACGTCCAAGTCTGTTGCAGTCTCTATCGGGAAGAACATATAAACAAAAGATAAAACTTTAGCTATTAGTGAATCCTGCTCAATTTTGTATTCCCTACAGAACTTGTGAAACTTACCGATATTCCATTGGGGTGACTCTGGAAGATATATCATATTCTCCGTATCAACCTCGGCTTCTTCTTTGGGATTGTTCAGCAAATGTTCCTTTGCAAAAAACATGGCGGTATTCAGTTCCAGTTTATCCAACCCATAAAAGTCATAGAGTATAGGCTCTATCTCTTGGAAATTGCAGAGAGAGTATGCCCCTATTTTTACTTCCTCTTCTTGTTCCATCATTATTTTCTTTGTTTTCTGCGAAATTATAAAAAAACTCCCACCTACGCAAATGTAAGTGGGAGATTTTAATGTTATAAGAGGTTTTTCATTGCAGAATCGACTTGTTCATCATCGAATTTGCTCAAATAAATCTGTGTTGTCTTTATATCTTGGTGTCCTAACGCCTGAGAAATGATGCCAATGTTAACGCCAGATTTCTTTAGGACTGTCGCGAAAGAATGTCGTGCCACATAGGTTGTCACATCTTCTTCGATTTCTAAGCGTTTGGCTATCTCGTGCAACTCTGTGTTTATTTGACGACACACCTTCCTCACTCGATTGTATTTCTGCATTTCCGTTATGTGTTTTTTAGAATCTAAAACAGGGAATAGATAGCCAGCATTTCTCTGATGAAGTGCATATTGTTCAATGATTGCTTTCGCTTCATCTAACAACACAAGGTTTATTGTGCTGTGTGTTTTCTGTCGTTCATATATTAAACGTCCATCTATAATATTATAAGGTGTAAGGTTGGCAACATCAACAAAAGAGATGCCACCGCAGTAGTAGGAGAAGGAGAAAATGTCATGCGCCAATTTCGCTTTCTTTGTGATTCCAGAACAGTTCATCCTTAAAATCTTCTTCACGTTCTCCTTAGAAAGTGCTCGTTTTTTTGTCTTGGTACAAAATCGACTTAACTTATATTCAAGAAAAGGATTCTTTTCTCTACTGGCATAGTTAGCTTCAACAGCCTTATTGTAAGTAGAACGCAGCGTTCGAAAATAAAAGCTCATGGTGGTATCTTCATATTTCTGCTTCCTCATCCATGTTTCAAACCTGCTACAGAATGCAACATCAACCTCATTAAACAGAAACAGTAACTTTTTCCCATAGAAGTTCTTCAATGTGGCGTGTAAGTTCATATAGGCATAGCGATTGCCAACTTTGCCATTATCTCTTAAACGCTGAATATGCTCAGTCAAGAAGTCCTCAACAGTAATCTTGCTTTTGGGTAACTGGTGACATTCAAATATAGCATTGGCTGTCACGTCTTCACCATTAGCCTTCATTATTATTGTCCTTCTTTGGTATTTGAGTAATGTTTCTGAGATTAACTGCGTTATTGCTGTACGATTAGGACAGTTCTTCTTTGGGCAGTTCTTTTTGAAATCCCAGTATTGAGGATGAACAGACATCCCCAAACTCTTCATTGTTCTTTTACCGTCTTTAGCTACTCTTACCATTAAAGGAGATTCGCCATTACTTAAAACTTTGCTTCTGTAGCAAACGACAGAAATAGAAACTTCCATAATTCTTGGTTTACTTCACGGTTTACTTTTGAAGTCAACCAGCACGTCAATCGCTCTATTTTTGTTTTGGCGTATAAAAAAGAAAAGAGGCTGAAAGTGTGTGACTTTCAACCTCCTTCTCAGGTCGGGATGACAAGACTCGAACTTGCGACCTCGCGCCCCCCAGACGTGTGCGCTACCAACTGCGCTACATCCCGTTCCTTACATTTGTGGGTGCAAAGGTATAACTTTTTTTTGTTCCTTCCAAACTTTTTCGTAACTTTGTGCCGTAATTCGTGAAATTTCATAAAAAGGTAAATGATAAAGATTAGTTCAGGGGACCAACTTAGAGGACGTATTGAGCTTCCGGCAAGCAAGAGTATCTCGGGTCGCGCCTTGGTCTTGGGCGCGCTGAGCAGAAGTAATGTCTTGCCCGAAAACTTGTCGGATTCCGACGATACACAAGTAATGCTCCGTGCTTTGCAAACGATGCCGGAGACCATCGATATCGGTGCGGCGGGGACTGCGATGCGGTTTCTGACGGCTTACCTAAGCGTAACGCCGGGCGAGCACGTCATTACTGGCACGGAACGCATGAGGCACCGTCCCATCGGCATTCTCGTGGATGCACTTCGCACACTTGGTGCTTCCATCGCTTACGAAGGCGAGGAGGGCTTCCCGCCTCTGCGCATCTCGGGTCGCGACAACCTTGAGGGCGGCGCTCTGACCGTCCCGGGCGATGTCAGCTCGCAGTACATCTCTGCCCTGCTGATGATTGCCCCGACGCTGAAGAACGGCTTGCGTCTCACCCTGACAGGCAACATCGCGAGCCGCCCTTACCTCGACATGACCGTCAGCATGATGCGCGACTTCGGGGCGAAGGTGGAGTGGCAGGGCGACAACACTATCGACGTCCGGCCCGGCCCGTACCTGCAGCGGCCTTATCATATCGAGAGCGACTGGAGCGCGGCAAGTTATTGGTACGAGATGGTGGCGTTGACGCGCGACACGAATGCTGAGGTGGACCTGATCGGCCTGCATCACGACAGCATTCAGGGCGACAGCCGGGTCTGGCAGCTATTTGGAGAGTTGGGCGTCACGACACAATACTTCGTGGAACCCGACGGGACGGAAGTCGTCCGGCTCAAGAAGGGCGGCGGCATCACCTGCCATTTCAGCTGCGACTTCACACATCAGCCCGACCTCGCTCAGACGTTTGCCGCGACCTGCTCTATGCTCGACGTGCCCTTCCATCTCTATGGCCTGCAGAGTCTTCGCATCAAGGAGACCGACCGCATTGCAGCCCTGAAGAACGAGCTCGGCAAAATAGTGCGCCTGGAAGAGCAGGGCAACGAGCTGTTCTGGGAAGGGCTATACAACATCGATAACTTTGAAAGCCTGCCCTACGAGACGTTTGAGTTCGACACCTACGAAGACCATCGCATGGCTATGGCACTTGCGCCTGTCTGTCTCCGCACAGGGGGCGAGATTCAGATAAACAATCCCGAGGTCGTCAGCAAGTCGTATCCCGCCTTTTGGGACGACCTCAAAAAAGTCGGTTTTAAGGTATGCGGCAAATAGACATCACGTGTTGCGGGCAGCATGAAGTCTGCGAGAAAGACTACTTGCGAGCTATCGCAGAGGAGATAGACTACTATGAGGACGAAGAGCTCGACCGCTTCCGGGGCCGGACAAGCTATAGCGAGGAGGAGGTCGAGGAGTTTCGCGAGGTGCTCTACACGATGCGAACCGACGAAGTGGCCGGTTGGGTGCATAGTCTCGAGCTGCGCAGAGTGCCCCTTCCCGACGAGCTGAAAGACGAAGTTTTACTGATTGTTGGGGAACAAACACAATAAAGTGACGCGCGCGCACGTTATATATAATAATGTATGGGAAATAGTATGGCAAGAAACAACTGGCAGAAGGCTAAGTTTTGCGGCATGATGTGCATCGTGCTGCTTGCTCTGCTTGTGTCTTGCTCTACGAAGAAAAATACGTCCACCACGCGTGCCTACCACGCCCTGACCGCCCACTACAACACGCTCTACAACGGGCAAGTGGCCTACCTCGAGGGCTTTGAGGCGCAGAGTAAAGGTCACAAGGACAACTTCAACGAGATACTGCCCATGTACATCTGCACGAGCAAGGCGACGGCAAACCTGGGCAAGAGCAACTTCGAGACAGCCATCACCAAGAGCGAGAAGGCAATCAAGGTGCACAGTATCAAGAAGCGTCCCATCATCAAAGGTAACAGCAAGCGCACGGAAAAGGAGAAGGCGTTCCTGGCTCGCAGGGAGTTCAACCCCTACATATATCGCGCCTGGTTCATGATGGCCGATGCGCAGTTCCAGAAAGGTGAGTTCTTCGAGGCTGCTTCCACTTACAACTACATTCTCCGCCTCTACAGCACGCAGCCCGACATCACGTCCGTGGCGAAGGCAAAGCTGGCGCGATGCTACGTAGCGCTTAACTGGCCGTACGACGCAGAAGACCTCTTGAACAAGATGAAGAGGGACACCATCACGCGTAAGGGCGAGAAGGAGGTGGAGAACACAAAGGCCGGCTATTACGTGCTGACGCATCAGTATCAGGAAGCCATCCCGCACCTGAAGAATGCCATCAAGACGACGCGCGGCAAACTGCCAAAGGCGCGCCTCAACTTCCTGCTGGCACAGCTTTATCACGAGACGGGTCGCGACACGATGGCCTACAAGACGCTCTCCAAAGTGATACGCGCCAACCCGCCTTACGAGGTGGCGTTCAACGCCCGCATCATGCAGACCGAGGTGATGCACAAAGGCAAGTTCCGCCAAATGATAGCCCGCCTCAAGCGCATGGCAAGGAGCGACAAGAACAAGGACTACCTCGACAAGGTCTATTACGCGATGGGCAACATCTACCTCGCCAACGAGGACACCACACACTGCATCTATGCCTGGGAGAAAGGCTTGGAGGAAAGCAAGAAGAACGGTCCCGACAAGGCGACCTTGCTCTTGCATCTGAGCCAGCTCTACTGGGAGCAGGAGAACTACATCGAGGCGGCACGCACCTACAAGCTTTGCGTCGGCGCCCTCGACAAGGAGCATCAGGAATACAAAGAGACGGAGCGTCGCAGCAAGATACTTAACGACCTGGAGCCTCACCTGAGCACCATCAAGCTGCAAGACAGCCTGCAAGTGCTTGCCCAGAGTCCCGAGGAGGTTTACCTCGCAGCCATCGACCGCGTCATTGCTGAGCTCCGCAGAAAGGAAAAAGAAGAGGCGAAGAAGGCTGCCGCAAACGGTACGCTCAACCCTAACGCCATGAACAATGGCATGATGGCAGCCGCGGCCACCGGCATGGGCAAGGACGCCGCCGCTGCTCAGATGAACCAGATGGGCATGATGGGTGGGCAGCAGCAGGGCGACTGGTACTTCTACAACCCCATGGCAGTTCGCAACGGCCAGCAAGAGTTCCAGCGTCGGTGGGGCACACGTCCCAACGAGAACTTCTGGCGCATAAGCAACAAGCAGTCCCTCCTTGCAAACATGAGCGAGGAAGAGGCCAAGAAGTACGAGGGAATGGATGAGGCGATGGCCGACAGCCTCTTCGGAGCGGCCACCAGTGCTGCCGAAGCAGACAGCATCGCATCAAAGGAGCAGGCACGCAAGGACTCGCTTGCCAACGACCCACACCATCGCGAGTTCTACCTCAAGCAGATACCTTTCACGGAGGAACAGATGGAAGCATCCAACCAATTGCTTGGCAATGCCCTATACAATGCAGGAATACAGGAGCAGGAGCAGCTTGAGAACTTCCCGCTGGCTGAGAAGACGATGATTCGCTTCCTCAATGACTTCCCGGAACACGAGGGCACGGACAACGTCTTCTATCACCTCTTCCTGCTCTACGGCCGCCTTGAGGACCTGGAGGGCGCCGAGGAGTACAAGGGCTACCTGCTCGAGGACTACCCCGATGCCAAGCTTGCCTTCCTCCTGGGCAACCCGAACTACGAGATGATAGCACGCGAGGGCAAGCACGTCGAGGACAGCATCTATGCGGAGGCCTATGCCGCCTATCAGACAGAGAACTACAAGAAGGTGGAGGAGAACTACCAGTTCAGCACCGACAACTTCCCCGAGGGCAAGAACCGCGCCCGCATGATGTTCGTCCGCGCCATGAGCTCGCTCTACGACGGGCAGCGCGACACGTTCATGGTGACCTTGCGCGACGTGATACAGAAGTTCCCGAAGGAAGAGGTGACGGAGCTGGCGCAAGCCATCGTCAAGGGGCTTGACGAGGGACGTCTCCTCATGGACGACCGCTACGACGCAAGCAGTATATGGAGCCGCCGCACACGTAGCGAAGCGGGCGACAGCACAGCGGCAGAGCCCGTCCTCAAGGACGACCGCTACAGCAATTTCAACTTCGTGCTGGCTTACCCGACAGGCAGCCTCGACGAGAACATGCTGGTCTTCGAGATGGCTCACTACAACTTCACCAACTTCATGGCTCGAAACTTCGACATCGAGATACAGGCCGACGCCGGGCTGACGATGATGGTGATCAAGGGATTCCTTTCCTACGACGAGGTGCACGCCTACGCACAGCGACTCCACGCCGACGAACACATGCGCACTCGGCTCGAAGGCATACGCACACTGCTTATCTCCGACGACAACCTCAAGATGATCGGCAAGGAGTTCAGCTTCGACGACTACAAGGCATTCTACGACGAACACTTCGCACCGCTCGACGTGCCCGAAGACCTCAAGATAGACACCCCGGCCGACCTCGAGATTCTCGATCCCGACGAGTTAGACAAGCGCGAGCAGGAGGAGAAGGAGCAGGAAGCGGAAACCCAGGAAGAGGACGACTTCCCGTTTGGCTGGTAACTTTGCTATAGGTACTATAGTCCCTATAGTCACTATAAGAAATAAGGACAATGAACTACAAACTGCTTTGGGTTGACGATGAGATTGAGCTCCTGAAGGCTCACATCCTGTTCCTCGAGAAGAAGGGCTACGAGGTGGAGACCGTGTCGAACGGCTACGACGCCCTTGACCGCTGCGCCGAAGAGGCGTTCGACCTCATCCTGCTCGACGAGAACATGCCCGGCCTCAGCGGTCTCGAGACCCTGACCCGCGTGAAGGAACTGCTGCCCGCCACGCCTGTGGTGATGGTGACTAAAAGCGAGGAAGAGCACATCATGGAGCAAGCCATAGGCGCCAAGATTGCCGACTACCTCATCAAGCCCGTCAATCCGACACAAATCCTGTTGACGCTCAAGAAGAACATCCAGCAGAGGGAAATCGTGACCGAACACACGCAAAGCAACTACCAACAGGACTTCGCGCGCCTCGGCATGCAAATCAACGACGCATCCAACCTCGAGGAATGGAAAGACGTCTATAAGAAGCTGACATACTGGGAGCTGCAGCTGAGCGAGACGGAGAGTGGCATGCAGGAGATGCTCGCGATGCAGCGCCACGAGGCAAACGCCGAGTTCTCGAAGTTCATCCGTAAGAACTACCTGCGCTGGATGGAGAAGCCGGAGGAGCGCCCCGTGATGAGCCCCGACATCTTCAAGCGCGCCATCTTCCCCCTGCTCGACAAGGGCGAGAAGGTTTTCCTCATCGTCATCGACAACTTCCGCTACGACCAGTGGCGCGTCTTGTTGAACGAGATCGGCGATGCCTTCACGGTCGAGGAGAATCTCTATTGCAGCATCCTGCCCACAGCGACGCAGTACGCACGCAACGCCATATTCAGCGGCCTCATGCCCAACAACATCGCCAAGATGTTTCCCGACCTTTGGGTCGATGAGGACAGCGAGGAGGGCAAGAACCTCAACGAGGAACCTCTGGTCAGGACTCACTTCGAGCGCTACCGCCGCAAGAACACGTTCTCGTACCATAAGATAAACCATTCCGGCGCCGCCGAGAAGTTCGTCTCCCAGATAACGCAATTGAAAAGGAACGACTTGAATGTCGTGGTCATAAACTTCATCGACATGCTCAGCCACGCTCGCACGGAGAGCCTCATGGTGAGGGAACTGGCGAGCAACGAGGCGGCCTATCGCAGCATCACGCAGAGCTGGCTGCGCCACTCGGCCGTGAGCGACCTTTTCCGCAGCCTGGCTGCCCAGGGATGCACCGTCGTGCTGACCACCGACCACGGCAGCATCCGATGCTACAACCCCATCAAGGTCATCGGTGACCGCAACACGAACACGAACCTCCGCTACAAGCTGGGCAAACACCTCTCCTACAATCCCAAGGAGGTTTTCGAGATAAAGGAGCCCATCCGCGCAGGCCTGCCCAGCCCCAACCTCAGCACGACCTACATCTTTGCCATGCAGGAAGATTTCTTCGCCTATCCCAACAACTACAACTACTACGTGCAGTACTACAAGGACACGTTCCAGCACGGCGGCATCAGCATGGAGGAGATGCTCATCCCGCTCGTCACGCTGAGAGGGAAGAAGCGGTGAAAGACCTTACCCCCTTCCGGGGATAATGAAATTCAAAATGTATAAATTCAAAATTCAAAACATAGAAGCCTCCTCTCAGGAAGGTTTGGAGGGAGCCACTCTTGCCGAAGCTGCACGCAAATTTATCGATGAAATGGGCGAAAATTGCGTTTTTGCCTTCTACGGCAAGATGGGGGCAGGCAAGACGACATTCATCAAAGCCATCTGCGAGGCTCTGGGCGTGACGGACCCCGTCGCTTCGCCCACGTTCGCCATCGTCAACGAGTACGCCGACGCTCAGGGACAGCCCATCTATCACTTCGACTTCTACCGCATCAAGAACCTCAGGGAAGCCTACGACATCGGCTGCGAGGAATATTTCTACAGCGGTTACCCCTGCTTTATCGAATGGCCGGAGATGGTCGAGGAACTGCTTCCCGAGGACACCGTCAAGGTGACGATAGAAGTCCTCGAGGATGAGGCGCGTGTCGTCACATTGTCAGGACTCTCTAACTCCCTTTAGAGGGAAATCCAAATCCCACAGCAAGGAACGGACAACGCTACAGCAAGGAACAGCCAACGCTACAGCAAGGAACAGCAAACGCTTGCTGTGGCGTTTGCTGTTCCCTCACGTGGCACTTTCGGGGGCAATGATATAGGGGGGATAAATTACTGTCCGGCAAAAAAGCACCGTAGGTGCGACAGAACACAGACGGGGGTGTCAACCCCCGGGCCTGTTTCATTCACGATATAAAAGCCCTGAAAGGGCGACAGAATATATAATTGGTTTAATTCCAACTTACTTTTGGATTCTGTCGTCCTTTCAGGACTTCTTTCCCCTTGCGCCATCACCGGGGGTTTGCATCCCCGTCTGTGTTCTGTCGTCCTTTCAGGACTTCTTTTCCCTCGCATCTTAACCGGGGGTTTGCACCCCCGTCTGTAGTCTGTCGTCCCTTCGGGACTTTTTTCACGCCGCATCATAATCGCGGACTTGCACCCCCGTCTGTAGTCTGTCGTCTCTTCGAGACTTTTTTTGCCTTTTTCCTCTCGTAGGGTGGAGCACTCCTACTTCTTCAGTCGGTAGATGAGTCGATAGGTGCCGCTGCCCAGCTCGATAGGCTCGGAGGGTTTGTAGCGCGTCGGCTCCGGGTCGGGTTTGCGGTTGCGCTCCTTTTCGTTGAAGACGAGTCCGGAGCGGTTAAGGCTGCGAGGAGCCATCTCTACTGTTTCGGCCTGCTGCTTCAATGCCTCGGGGCAGAGCACGGTGGCGGTGGTGCCGACGGGGATGCTGAGTCGCAGGT
>JAEEGL011619517.1_pt1 | contig 21248 bp, 14 predicted proteins | sample 9134231 | NCBI WGS metagenome assembly JAEEGL01 (sample SAMN16246548, study PRJNA631951) | gut metagenome | biome: gut microbiome; feature: rumen; material: fiber-attached | host: Bos | place: Iran: Karaj | collected 2018-10 | reverse complement strand
TGTAGGAAACTTGAACTCTAACGACGCACAGAAGAGGCACTGCCTTCGTGCAGTTTCGCCTCCTTCGGTGTATCGTTAGAAGGCTATCCTACACGCCTCCCTTGTTGCATCGAGGGAGGTGCTTTCGTTTCCACCACCGCCTCGGTATCTGGTAGGGCGGCGTGTCCTCACGCCGCCGTTGCAGGGAAACAGAAAAAGGGATCGTAAAGGTGCGGTGTAGAACGGTAGATGACATTGCGCGGGAGGCGCTACGGATCATTGGCGAAGAGAAAGCTTCGACCAATGAGCCTCGTGCCGAGTTTTTCTTTCGTGGTGAAAGTAAGAACCATAAGTCGGATTACGACAGCGATCCGCTTGGCACCGTTTTTCAATCGTATCTTGATCGGCTGGGATTGGTTGAATACGAGCGTGAACTTTACCAAGAGGCGATGCGGCTCAACGTGGCATCGTTTGAAGAAGATCGGACGATGGTAGAGCGTGTCGCGCGGATGCAGCATTATCAGCTGCCCACGCGTTTTTGCGACATGTCAACCAACGTTCTTCTTTCTGCGCATTTCGCCTGCGGTGGTGGCGAACTGGGCACGCATAAAAGCGATGATGACCGTGACGGGTTTATTCGCGTTATGAAGGCCAAGCACGAGCAAATCAAGTCGTTTACAAGCGACATTATTATCGCCATTTCTCATTTGCCGCTTGTTTCGGCAAGAAATGTAAAACCTTCGCAACCAAGAGGGCTTGGGTATCTTACTTATGAGGTGCAGAACAATCGGCCTGGTTTCTTTGGAGAAGATGTGGATGAGGATATCGGCAAGCAACTTCGTCGAGAGATACAGCATGTTTGGGCGTTCAAGCCAATGATGAATTCGCGGCGGATTCGCAAACAGGGCGGACTGTTTCTTGCGTTCGGATGCGGGGACGGCAAGAAGTCGCTTGAACCGACATTCTCGCCAGAAGATTACGATAACGAAGATGCGCCGTCATACGGCATCAAGCAAGTCGATTACATCCGCATCGCGGCAGAAGCGAAGAAAGACATCCGCGAACAGTTACGTTATTTTGGCATGGAGAGCGAGTCAGTCTATCCTGAGCTTTCAAACGTGTGTGAAGAACTCCAAGAACGATTCAAGGAAATCAAAAATAAGGAGGAACGACAGTGAGCATGTATCATTGTGAAGGATTCGTAAAAGAAGTCAAGATCGATAAAGACGGAAAAGTGACATTCACGCTTGATCCTGCTGCGCCGTATATCTTTGAGAAGAAAAGGGACGATGGGAAAGCAAAGAGATGCATGCTCTTGCTTGAAGCGTCCAAGACCTCAAATAAAGCGCGGATATTGGATGGCGATGATGATCCAAAATTTTCGGTACCGAGTGGATGCTCGTTTAGTGCAATGGTGATTGTTAAGGCGAATCACTTGAAAGTTCGGGTGATATCACGTTTGAGCTCCGCTCCAATCCCGGTTGAGGGGTTAACCGTCTTGTAGGTGGCTGCGTTGCTAAATAGCAAAGGAGAATAACTAAAGAGATAGGAGGCGTAAGATGAGCGATAGTGCAGAGGATTATGATGCCCAATATGACGGTGCCCACTTGAAGCTCATTGTAGTAATGGGATTTCCCCATAGTGGCAAGACAACGAGTCTTGGAGGACGATTTGACCCTCCCCCTCAACTTATAGGATTGAGCCAACAACTTTCTGGTGGTGCAGATGTGCCTGTCGGCGGAAATGAACATTGTCGCGAGGCGACTTGTCAGATAAACGGGAAAATGGTTGACGTATATTTCGGGCTGGATGGTGATTCCGAAGAGATTATCTATCAGAACATAAAGAACATCGGTGACAAATCTCCGAAGCCGTATGATGTTGCCATAATAACTTTGCAGCGCAGGACAGTTGATACGTCCCTGTCGGTCGGTACGGTTTGGCAGAAATGGATAGACAGGAGCATTCAGAAGTATACAAACGAGAATTCGCCATTCCCTGATCATGAGCGATATTATGTGCATACGATTATCCCGCAGATTTGCACGGCTGCAAACAAATATGGTGGGCAGATAGGCACAACTGTTATAAGTCCTCCAAACAAGACTTGGGATTCGCTTACGACAAGTTTGCAAGATCACATAATAGATTTGCTTTTGAAAATCGTGTGAACGACAAAGGAGAAGCTACGATGAAGGCGCTTAGAGGACGTACTATAAAGTTGATCGTCTTAGTGGCAATGTCAACGGTATGTGCGGTGGCACATGTACATGCTGCGACAGCGGTCGTCGACGGCATCACATGGACATACACTACCATAAACAATGAGGTGATTCTTGGTGGAGGATCTTCTTCAAGCACGGCAGTTCCAAAAGAAATATCTGGTGCGATGACTATCCCTTCGTCGATAGGCGGATATCCAGTGGTAGGAATTGGGGCATATGCGTTCTACAACTGCACCAACCTTACGAGCGTAACCATTCCCAACAGCATTACGCGCATCGGGTCATGTGCATTCTACGGTTGCAGCGGTCTTACGAGCGTGACGATCCCTGACAGCGTGACGAGCATCGTGTCATCTGCGTTCTCCGGCTGCAGCGGGCTTGAGGAAATCACACTGCCGTTTGTAGGTGCGCGTCGTGGCAACGGGTCAGAAGATTCGCTTTTCGGCTACATATTCGGCACATCGTCTTACTCGGGCGGTACGAGTACGCGGCAGTACTATTCCTCGTCTTCTTCTTGTTACTATGACTACTACATTCCGTCCAAGTTGAGGAAGGTTGTAATCACCGATGAAACAGGCCTGAGTTATAGCGCGTTCCGCAACTGCAGCGGGCTGACGAGTGTGACGATACCTGACAGTGTGACGAGTATTGGGGAATATGCGTTCGCGGGTTGCCGTGGGTTGGCAGATGCGAATGGTTTCGTCATTGTGCGAAACGTTATCTATGATTACATTGGCGGAGATCAAAACTTGACGATCCCAGACGGCGTGAAGAGCATTGGGTCAGGAGCGTTCTCCGATTGCAGCGGGCTTACGAGCGTCGTAATAGGCAACGATGTGACAAACATCGGGAATTCTGCGTTCTGCAACTGTAGCGGGCTTACGAGCGTCGTGATCGGCAGCTGTGTGGCGAGCATTTGGGGTTATGCGTTCTCCGGCTGCAGTGGTCTTACGAGTGTGACGATACCGAACAGTGTGATGAACATCGGGAGCTCTACGTTCTCCGGCTGTAGCGGTCTTGAGGAGATCACGTTACCGTTTGTCGGTGCACGTCGCGGCAACAACACTGCCCGCTGGGACGCGCTCTTTGGATACATCTTTGGCGTGTCGTCATATATGGGTGGCACGAAAACGCGCCAAGTATATAATGGAGACCCTTATTCTTATGAAGACTTCTATATCCCGTCAAATTTGCGGAAGGTTGTTATCACGGATGAAACGGTTTTGGGACGTGGTGCGTTCTTCGGTTGCAGCGGGCTGACGAGTGTGACGATACCGGACAGTGTGACGAGCATCGAGGGGTCTGCGTTCTACAACTGCAGCGGGCTGACGAGTGTGACGATACCGGACAGTGTGACGAGCATCGGGGATTCTGCGTTCTCCTATTGTAGTGGGTTGAAGAGCGTGACGATACCGCAGCATACGCTGGATAGGGGAATTAGGAAAGTGTTCCCGGCAGCCTATTCTTCGCTTACGAATGTGTCCTATTCGTCAATCATAACCAATATTGGGTCTTATGCGTTTTCCGGCTGCAGCGTTCTTACGAGCGTGACGATACCCGACGGCGTTATGAGCATCGGATCGTCCGCGTTCTCTGGCTGTAGCGGGTTGACGAGTGTGACGATACCGGCCGGTGTAACGAACATTGGCGCTTCAGCGTTCTCCGGTTGCAGCGGTCTTACGAGCGTGACGATACCAGAGAGCATAACGAGCATTGGATCGTCTGTGTTCTATGGTTGTAGTGGGTTGACGAGCGTGGCGCTTCCGGTCGGTGTAGCGAACATCGGGGATTCCGCATTCTACAATTGCAGTGGCCTTACGAGCGTGACGATACCGGCCGGTGTAACGAACATTGGCGCTTCAGCGTTCTCCGGTTGTAGCGGGCTTATGGGCGTGACGATACCGGACAGTGTGACGAACATCGGGGATTCTGCGTTCTTCGGTTGCAGCGGGTTGAATAGCGTGACGATACCGCAGAGCGCATGTGTGCGGCAGATGTCGTCCATTTTCCCTAGTTCGTATCGGACGATAAGGAACATTGAGATTGCCGAGGGGGTGACATACCTTTGCGATAATATGTTTGTGGGATGTGCGGCGCTGGAAACGTTGTCGTTGCCAGATACTTTGGTTGACTTCGGCAACAATGACATGCGTTGGTGGGCGGAGAGGTGTTGGGGTGCCGAAGGACTGTGCATCAAGAATGGATGCGTACTCGGGTATGTTGGCGACGCACCGGCGCGGTTGACGATTCCAGAAGGGGTGAGGGGCATTGCCGCGTACGCGTTGAGCGAACAGTATGACCTTCAGGAGATCGTTCTGCCCTCTACGTTGACGTCTATTGGCGTGGGGGCATTCTATGGAGATACGTATCTTGACAACGTCTTCATTCCGGACGGCGTGGAGACGATCGGCGATTGCGCCTTTCAGGACTGCTCCTATCTCCAGACGCTGACGTTGGGCTGCGGCGTGAAGTCGGTGGGGAGGTATGCGTTTTCGGGATGTTCGCAGCTCGCAAGTGCCGTGTTCGCGGACGGTCTTATTGAAATTGGCGAAGGGGCGTTCGAAGGTTGCTGGCGCATGCAGTCCGTGTCGCTGCCGCTTTCGACGGAGCGCGTCGCTTCCTCTGCGTTTAACGGATGCACGTCGTTGACGGGCGTGACGGTACCAACGCATGGCGGCACGATGTACGATTGGTTTAACCCTGTCTATTCGCAGATTCTTGATGTGACGATCCCGGAGGGCGAGACAGAGGTGTGCGACTCCATGTTTTACGGTTGCAGCTCGATGCGGAATGTGGTGTTGCCGGAATGTGTCACGAATATAGGCGCGTGGGCTTTCGGGGAGTGTGGCGGCATCACGTCGGTTGTGCTGCCGGAGAGCGTGGTACAGGTTGGATCGGGGGCGTTCTGGGGGTGCGGACGGCTTTCGGACGTTACGCTTTCGCGTGGACTGACCGCGTTGCCGGACAGCCTGTTCGACGAGTGTCGGTCGCTTGATTCGCTTGTCGTGCCCGATTCGGTTACGTATCTCGGCTGCTGTTTCGCCGCACCGAACATGGCCACCATCTATTACCTCGGCGATGCGCCGGAATGTGCATCTGGCGCATACGACAACACGAGCTGGAACCTGACGAGCTACGTGATTCTCGGCACGAAGGGCTGGGACGGGCGGCCCAATTCGCGCGACATCCCGCAGTCGTGGAATGATCGGGGCATCACCACTTGGACGGCCAACAAGTTCAACGTGACATTCGACGCGAACGGCGGCAATTTCGAAAGCGAAGGTGCCGTGGCTACATCATACGTCTGCGAAGAGGCGACCGATACCGGATACGTCCTGCCGCCGTTCGAGCCGGTGCGTCCGGGATATACGTTCAACGGCTACTGGACGGAGTCCGCCGCCGGGACGCGCATCACGGGTTCCGTGCGCGTGAAGCTTACGAAGGCGCACAAGCTCTACGCGCACTGGTTGAAAGGCATACCGGTGACGGTGCGGTTCAACGCGAACGGCGGGAGCGTAACGCCAGCGTCGCAGACGGTTGCCAGCGGTGCGGTCGGGACGTTGCCGACGCCGGTGCGGTATATGTATGCGTTCCTTGGATGGTTCACCGAGGCGAACGGCGGCACGAAAGTGACGGCCTCGACGAAGGTGACGGAGGATGTGACGTACTATGCACACTGGCAGTATGACGGTTCGGGACTTGTCGCCGCCGTTGTCGCGGACGGTTGCGAGGGGATGGGTACTGTGTCCGGCGGCGGTACGACGGTCAAGGCGGGGACGAAGGTTTCGCTCAAGGCGACGCCGAACGCGGTGTGTGTGTTCGTGGGGTGGCGGCCCGTTGGGGACAACGCATCCTACCAGATGGGCGAATTCCTTTCGCAGTCGGCAAGCTGGTCGTATGTGGCGACGGGCGAACCAGTCACCCTTGAGGCGGTGTTCGCGACGGTGGCGGATGATGCGGCGAGCTTGGAGGTGGCCGTGGAGGATGTGGCGACTGAGGCGGACGGGACGATCGGGACAATCGGGACGGACGGGACGCGAGCGCTCGACCTTGGTGCGTGTGTGGGGTCGCTTTCGGAGCCGAAGATCACAGTGAAGGGGTTGCCGGCGGGGTTGAAGTACGATGCGAAGACGGGGGCGATCACCGGCAAGGCGACGAAGCCTGGGAAGTACACGGTGGCGGTGAGCGCGACGAACGCGTCGGTGAAGAAGCCCGTGACGGCGACGTTCGACATTGTCGTGCCGAATCTGGCGAGCGAGAAGCTGCCGGGGCTTGAACAGGATACGGAGGCGTATGGAAAGATTGTCTGCGGCGTGGCGTTTGATCCGGGGCTTGTGGATTGCGCGCCCGAGGACGGCTGGACGGTGAAGGCGGCGGGGTTGCCGGCGGGCTTGAAGCTTGTGCAGGACAAGACGACCGGCGCGTATTCGATAACAGGCGTCCCGACGAAGGCGGGCACGTTCACCGTGACGTTCACGGCCTCGAAGAAGGGCGAGAAGAACCAGGTGGCGACGATCACGCTCGAGACGGTAGCACTGCCGGAATGGGCTGTTGGGACGTTCAACGGGTTCGTCGAGTGTTACACAGGTCCGGAATCTGGAAGCGCCTTCGGCTCCATCACGATGACGGTTGCGGCGAATGGAAAGGTGAGCGGCAAGATAGCGCTTGTGGGCACGAACTACACGTTCAGTGCCGCGAGCTATGCGATGGGTGACGGCGCCGACTATTTCGTGGTTGACGCCGAGGCTAAGGCTGGCAAGGTGGTCCGTCCGCTGCGGCTCCTCGTCTTTTCGTGCGACGCCCCGGAGTTTTCGCCGTCGCTTCTCAATGCGAGGGCGGTCGGCAGCCTGGATAGCCCCCTTGCCTCTGAGATATTGATGTGCCGCGGCATGTGGAAGGACAAGGCGACGGCGGCCGCCGCGAAGGCGGCGATTGCCAAGTGGGAGGGCGTCTACACGCTCTCGACGGCGGGCAGCGGCTACCTCTCGCTGACGGTCGGGAAGGACGGCAACGTGAAGGCGACCGGCAAGCTCGCGGACGGCACGAGCGCACGCGCGACGTCGCCGCTCATGTACGACGAGGCCAGCGGCTGGTTCGCGTATCTCTACGCCGCACCGAGTGCGTACAAGGGCGGGGCGTTCGCGGCGGTGGTGGGGTTTGACGGTCACGCGGGACGCGTGACCCTACCGTGTGGACCGGCGCTGTGGTCGAGCCGCAATGCGCAGGCGACGGGCGAATATGGCGAGGGCTTTGTGCGCGACGTGGCTTTCACCGGCGCGTACTACAGCAAGCTCGACACGCTCCGCAAGTACTATGAGGCGCTGAGGTTCACTGCGGATTCGCCGACGTTGAACGGCGCCGGTGCAACTGCTGGAACGAGTGGTGAAATCGCCGTCGATGCGCAGGGGAAGTTTGTCATCGACAAAGACGCGGGGTTGACGCTTTCGTTTGCGCAGGCGACCGGGATATTCAAAGGCGGCAGCACGCTTGTCTTTGACGCCAAGACGAAGAAGAAGGTGTCGTTCGAGGGGATTGTGGTGCAGGGGGAGGACGTGATGAGGGGATTCTACCTCTGGGACGCCTCGTCTTCATACAACGACCCGAAGACGGGCAAGGAGAAGGCGTACAAGTACAAGCAGTCGTTCCCCGTGTCGTTGATTGCCGAGTGAGCGGCCGTAAATCCCGTTCCCCAGGTTCACAATCGTCTATTGCGTTTTTGGCGAACAAATGATATAATTGTCGCCATCATGACGCAATTTATAGACATACACGCGCACGGAATCCTGACTCCGTGCTGCCCCGTGTTCGAAGGGCCTACGGGCCAGCCGCTCTGCTCTCCTGAAGAGCTGATCCGCTGGTGGGACAAACTTGGTGTCGAAAAAGGGTGCATACTGCCCGAAACGGCGCCTGAATCGCCGTCGATACTCAACACGCAGTCGAACGAGGAGATCATGCGTTTCTGCAAGACGCATCCTGACCGCTTCATTCCGTTCTGCAATGTCGACCCGCGCAACTGCTTCAACGACCGCACCACTCCCTTTACGCGCATCCTCACCCACTACAAGGAGCGCGGCTACAAGGGGATTGGCGAGGTGACGTGCAACCTGCCCATCCTCGACGACCGCGTGCAGGCGTTCTTCGCGGGCGCGGAGGAGGTTGGCTTCTCGGTGACGCCGCAGCTCGCGCCGTTCATGGGCGAGAACTACGGGCTTGTTGACCTCCCCGGCCTCCCTGGCCTCGAGGACACCCTGAAGCGCTTCCCGAAGCTCAAGATATTCGGCCACAGCCAGGCGTTCTGGTGCGAGATAGGCACGTACGAAGGCCAGGAGCCGCGCTTCTCGTACCCCACTGGCCCCGTGACGGAAGGCCGCATCCCCCAGCTCATGCGCAAGTACCCGAACCTCTACGGAGACCTCTCCGCGTCGTCGGGCGCTAACGCTCTCATGCGCGACAGGGAGTACGGCATCAAGTTCATGAACGAGTTCCAGGACCGCCTCCTGTTCGGCCTAGACATCGCCCGCCCGCACGAGGTGCGCTCCAAGCTGCCGGGCTATCTGCGCTCGCTTCTCGAAGAAGGCGCCATCAGCCAGGTTGTATTCGACAAGATCGCGCGTGGCAACGCCGAACGCCTTTTGGAGATCTGAGAAATGGAAATGACACGCAGAAACTTCTTGAAGTCTTCTTCCGCCGCCGTCGCCGCGGCGGGCGTCGCGGGCTACGCCGGCGCGGCCGATTCCGCGAAGGCGAAGGACGAGGTAATAGCGCGCACGAAGTTCATCGACATCCACGCGCACTGCACGGAAGACCCCCTGCCGCCCTGCAACATCGCGGGCGTGCAGCCGCTCCCGCTGCCGGACGAGCTCATTTCGTGGTATGACAAGTTCGGCGTCGAGAAGGGCGTCGTCCTCTCCCTCTGCAACCCGGAGAACTTCGTGGGCGGCATGGCCACCGAGACGATACTCCGCATCTGCGAGCAGCATTCAGACAGGCTCATACCGTCTGTCGGCATCGACCCCCGCTGCCTCGGCAACCACGTGGTCAACAACAAGTTCGGCTACATCTTCAAGTGGTATCGCGACAAGGGCTGCAAGGTATGCGGCGAGGTCTGCGCGAACCTCCACTTCCTCGACCCGAAGATGCAGAACCTCTTCAAGGGCTGCGAGGAGGCTGGCCTGCCGCTCACCTTCCACGTCGCCGCGAACGAGGGCTGGCGCTACGGCATCATCGACGAGCCGGGTCTCCCCGAGCTCGAGATCTGCCTGCAGCGCTTCCCGAAACTGAGGTTCTTCGGCCACAGCCAGTCGTTCTGGTGCGAGATCGGCACGTACAAGACGTGGGACGAGCGGAAGGGCTACCCCTCCGGCAAGATCGACGTCGAGGGCCGCATCCCCCAGCTCATGCGCAAGTACCCGAACCTCTATTGCGACATCTCTGCGGGCTCGGGCAACCGCGCGCTATTGAGGGACCTCGACTACGCGGGCAAGTTCCTCACCGAGTTCCAGGACCGCGTGATGTTCGGCATCGACATCTGCGCGCCGTTCGAGAAGTACATTTCGCGCCAGCATGAGACCCTGAGGAAGCTTTTCAAGGAGGGCTACATCTCCGAGACGGTTTTCCGCAAGGTAGCGCGCGAGAACCAGATACGCGAGCTCGGGCTTGCGTAGGGCGGCTGGTTTCAAGTAGGACAACATAACACAAAAAAGGACAGACAACATGGACAGAAGGCAATTCATCAAGAGCGCGGCGGCGGTATCGGCTGCCGCGGGAGCGGGCTGCATCACCGCGGGCGGCACGGAGAAGCTCGCGCTTTTCGGCGGCAAGAGCGTCATTTCGCAGGACGCGGCCACCCAGGCCAAGCGCGCGGAGATGTTCGCGTGGCCGATCGTGAACGACGCCATGCGCAAGGCGTCCGACGACGTCCTGAAGAACCGCGCCATGTCGAAGACCGACATCGCCAAGGAGTTCGAGGCCAAGTTCGCCGAGTGGAACGGCGCCAAGTACGCGCTCTGCACGCTTAACGGCACGACCGCGCTCAACACGGCGTTCTGGGTCGTCGGCGTCGGGCCCGGCGACGAGGTGATCTGCCCCTCGATCACGATGTGGGCGTCCTGCTCGGGCGTCGTGAACATCGGCGGCACGGTCGTCTTCTGCGACGTCAAGCCCGACGACCTCACGGTCGACCCCGTGTCGTTCGAGAAGCACATCACCCCGCGCACGAAGGCGATAGTCGTCGTCCACTACATGGGCTCGCCGTGCGACATGGACCCGATCATGAAGATCGCCCGCAAGCACAACATCAAGGTCATCGAAGACGTCTCCCACGCGCAGGGCGGCCTCTACAAGGGGCGCAAGCTCGGCACGATCGGCGACATCGGCGCGATGTCGCTCATGTCCTCGAAGAGCTTCGCCATCGGCGAGGCCGGCATGTTCATCACCGACAACGAGCACTACTGGCACAGGGCCATCCAGTGGAGCAGCTACGCCCGCTTCAAGACGAGCCTGCCCAGGAAGATGTGGGAGCGCACCTGGAACATCCCGCTCGGCGGCATCAAGAACCGCCTCAACCAGTGCACCTGCGCCGTCGGCATCGAGCAGCTCAAGAAGTACGACGCCGAGCGCGCCGAGATCGAGGAGGCGATGCTCTACTACCACTCGCTCATCAAGGACGTCAAGGGCCTCAAGATCATCTACCCGAAGTACGAGAAGTCGAACAAGGCCGGCTGGTACGCCTCGCGCTGCAAGTACGACCCCGAAGTGTTCGGCGTCGACAACAAGACGTTCGTCGCGGCCCTCAACGCCGAGACGGGCGGCGGCTACACCTCCGGGTGCAACTTCCCGATGCACTGGTCGAGCGTGTACAACGACGAGGACATCTTCGGCAACGGCCTGCCGCCCGTGAGCCGCTACCTCCCGAAGGGCGTGACGCCCAAGGCGCTCACGGGCACGCTGCCCGTCGCAGACAAGATCAACGACTACGTCTTCGGCGACCCGTGGTTCAAGCACTTCGACAAGCCCATGATCGAGCAGTACGCCGAGGCCGTGCACAAGGTCGCGGCCAACGTCGCGCAGCTCAAGGGCTACGACTCGTCGAAGCTCCAGCACACCTACTGGTGATCCTGGGGACCGGCGCGGACAGGCGGCGAACGTAAACCTTAATAGACTAAGACAGATGACAACTAAAAGCATCGGCATGTTGGACTGCGCCGTCATAATCGCGTTTTTCGCGGTCATGATCGGCGTGGGCCTCTTCTATTCGCGCCGCCAGAAGTCGAGCGGCCAGTACTTCGGCTCCGACAAGTCCACCCCGTGGTGGCTTGCCGGAGTCTCGATATACATGAACTCGTTCTCGGCGCTGGCGTTCGTGATGTACTCTACCCTCGCCTACAAGTACGGGCTCATAGCCGCTACGATGTGCTGGGCGTCGGTGCCGGCGATGCTCCTCGGGCTCTGGTTCGTGGCGCTTAAGCTCAGGCGAAGCGCCCAGACGAGCCCGCTCGACTTCGTGCGCGACCGGTTCGGCGGCAAGATGAACCAGACGCTCGTCTGGCTCGGCATACCGATGCAGCTCCTGGACGGCGCGTTCAAGCTCCTCGCCATAGGCACGGTCGTCGGCATGGTGCTGAAGACGGCTCTTCCCGGGCAGTCGCTCGACACGGTGCTCTTCCTCGCGATCGTGGTGTCTGGCGCGGTGATTATCTCCTACACCTTCCTCGGCGGCCTCAAGGCCGCGGTCGTCTGCGACTTCATACAGTTCTTCGTCATCCTCGCAGTCGTGGCGGTGCTCCCGTTCTTCTGCCTCGGCAAGCTCGCGGCGGTCGACGGAGGCTCCGGGTTCGCGCACGGCTGGCAGGTGTTCCTCGACCGCATCCCCGGCGGCTTCTTCAGGCTCGCTCGTCCGGATGTGGGCAATGACTCTGGCATGTGGTTCGACGGCTACGGGTGGATATACATGTTCTTCACGTTTGTGCTCGTAGGCCTCAACCTTGCGACGCAGTGGGCGCTTATCCAGCGCTACGCCTCCACTAGAAGCGAGGCGGACGCGAAGAAGACGGGCTACCTCGTCGCAGGGCTTCAGACCATCTCGCCTGCGATCTTCTACTTCCCCGCAATGGCCGCGCGCGTCTTCATGCCGGACCTCGACCTCAACAACGCCGACCAGATGAACGGCGTCTATGCAATCGTCTGCCTCGCGGTGCTGCCCTCGGGCATGGTGGGCATGATGATATCGGCCATGTTCTCGGCCACGATGTCGTCGCTCGCTGGCGTCTACAACGCCATCTCGAACGTCTTCACGACGGACGTCTACAAGAACATCATCAAGAAGGACGCCTCCGACCGCAGCATGGTGCTCGTGGGGCGACTGGCGACAATTGCGCTCGGCGTAATCGTCATGGCCCTTACCTTCTACATGCGCGCGAACCAGGGCAAGAGCGACCTCGTCGACATGTGCAACAGGATGTTCTCCGTGTTCCTGCCGCCGATTTCCGTCTCGATGCTCATAGGCCTCTTTGCGCGCAGGGCTTCGCGCCGCGCCGGCCTCTCCGCGCTCCTGACGGGCATATCCGTAGGCGCCGCGGTTTTCGTCTTCGCCATGATGGTCGAGCGCTACTCGTGGCTCACGAAGATGGCGCCGATGACGACGATTACCTTCTGCGCGACGGTCGTGGGCGCCGTCGCGGGAACCTTCCTCTTCAGGGACACGGCGGAGGAGAAGGCCAAGACGGCCGACTTCTACCGCAGGCTCGACACGCCGGCAGTGGGGTGAACTAAATGAAAGCCAGATTCGCATATTCTTCAGTCGCGCTTCTTGCGGCAGGTCTCTTTACGAGTGCCATTGCCGACGACGACGTCGTCGCCTGGATACCTCCCGCCACGACAAACCAGGCGGCGATCTCGGATATGCGAGTCGAGCCCTTCGTGGCCGTCAAGTGGGGACAGGGGGACGTAGACGGGGGTCATTGCTACAATTCCTCCACCCCGGACAACCGCAAGACCGGCTGCGCGGCGACAGCTCTTGCGCAGGTGCTGCGCCACTATGAGCATCCCGTCGAGACGTTGGCGCCGTTCTCCGCGGACGCCTTGCTGCTGACGCGCTACTGGCCCGATCCCGACATCCCGGGCGCGAGGTTCAACGAGCCCCTCTGGACGGACATCGTAACGAACAGGCTCGACAGCTCGTCTTCGTCTCTCTACCCGCTGCCTGACGGCGGCGACGGGCGCTTCTACGACTGGTCGCTCATGCCGTTCGACCCTGCCGCCGGAGTTTCCGACGACGAGCGCGCGGCAATAGGCGCCCTCTGCTACGACGCGGCGCTTTCGCTCGGCTCGGAATTCAGGTCGAACTTCTCCACGAACGACATCTGCCTCGGCTCGATTTCCGGCGGGCGGACGAACACTCATTCCGTAGCCGGCGGGACGTACGACTACCCCGAAATCACGACCGTGAAGAGGGACGCGATGGCCGAGGCCCTGCATGCGCGGTTCGGCTATGCCAACGCGTACGTCTACGACATGAAGAGGACGCCGAAGGAAGACCACCTCGGCCTCCACGACAAGGAGCTTTTCGAGCGCGTCGTCAACGCCAACCTCGACGCAGGCAGGCCCGTTGTGCTCGTGATGGCCGACGCCGACGGCAACAACAGCCACTACGCTATCGCCGACGGCTATGGATACGTGACGGGCGACGACGGCCTTCCGCACGAATACATGCACCTCAACCTCGGCTGGGAAGGCGAGGGCGACGGCTGGTACAGGGTGCCGAGGCCGAGCACCGAGGGCGTGGTGGACATCCCCGTATGCGAGGCGGGGCTCTCGTTCTCGAACCTTATGGCGGCCGTCTTCAACATCTCCCCCGACAAGCCCGGCGCCATACTTTCCGGGCGCCTTGGGCTGGAGGAGAGCGGCGAGTTCGCCCCGCGCTCCGGGCTTTCCGTGCAGGTGTACGACCAGGCCGACCTCAAGACGCCGTACATGGACGTAGTGTCCGGTTCGCACGGCGTGTACAGCATTGACGCAGACTTCCCGACGTCGACCAACCTCTTTCTCGAGGCGCACTACGACGACCCCGACCTGGGCCCGCTCGTCACCGAGGCGTGGGTCAAGGTCAACCAGACTGTCGCCGACCAGTACACGTTCCTCGTGACGTCTTCGAACAACGTGGGCAACGTCTGGGGCTGCGACCTTGTGCTTTCCGCCCCGAAGGCACTTGTGGACGGGGCCGGGTATGCGTCGCTCGAGCGCGCGTTCATCGCGGCGGAGCGCAGCGCGAGCCCAGTCCCAACGGTGTACATAACCGACGAAATCGACTTTGGCTCGATTGAATGGAAGATAGCCCGCGACATGGTCATCTGCTGCACGAACGAGGAGCCCTCGGCATGCGCGATAAAGCGCTCCGGGTCGGGCAAGATCGTGGTGGAGACCGGCGCGAGGGTGCTCTTCACGAACGTGTGCTTCCAGGCGCTCGGGCCCTCCTGCCCTGTCGTCGAGGTCAAGGACGGCGGAACGTGCGCCATCGGCGGCAAGGTGGCGATGGACAGCATCCGCGTGCTGCAGGGCGGCAGCCTCGAGGTCGTGTCTGCGCTCGACCCCGCCTACTGCTACAATGTCGACGACGCCAATTCCGGCGGTGAGGGCGGCGTCTTCGCGACATACACCGGCACGGGAGACGCCTCCCAAAGCGCGGCGCTCTTCATCCATGCGACGGACGAGAGGCTTTGCGGCGAGGCGCAGCCGGACGGCTCCATCGCCTGGGCCGTCGGCGAAGTCCCCGACAGCGCGGCAGTGCTGAGGCTCGAGCAAGGCGGCTCGTCGGTGAACTACCGCTCGTTCGACATGCTGCTCAAGTCGGTGTCGGACGACTGCCGCATCGTGGTGCTGCAGGACTGCCTCTACACCAATTCCTTCACCGTGACGCACAAGATGGAGATCGCCTCGGAGGGCGGCGCGAAAGTCGTCTCCTCTCCCCGCGAGCTTTCCGGCGGCAGGGACGGGTTCGTCGTCGCGGAAGGCGGCGAGCTCAAGTTTGCGGACGTCGTCTTCACGGGCCACGAGGGCGGCGAGTTCGTCTTGGTGGACGGCGGCGAGTTCGTCCTCGACGACGGGGCGGTGCTGGAGGACATTGCAAACGCGAAGACGAAGTACGGCGGCGCCCTCTACGTGAAGCGCGGCAAGGCGACGGTTAAGCCCGGCGCGAGCGTGCACGACACGCGCGCCACATTCACGGGGGCGATGGGCGGCTTTGCCTGCGTCTCGCCTGCCGGCGAGATCGAGCTTGCGGGCGGCTCCATCACCGGCTGCCGCGCCCAGACTTTCGGCGGCGCGGTGTACGCGGCCTACCAGAACGCGGAGAACCGCGCCAGGGTGCTCGTGACTGGCCCTGCCGTCGTGAGGGACAACACGGCCATTTCGCAGGCCACGCAGTCGGAGAACAGCTGCGACGTGTACATCGCAAGCGACGGCAACCCGCTTGAGCTTGGCGGCGACGCGACCGGCGGCAGCATCGGCCTGCAGTACGTGACGAGCAGCTACGTCTATTCCCGCAACGTCGAGAGCAACATGTTCGCGGTTGTCGCGGAGGGCGCCGCGCTCGACTCCGCGCAGCTCGAGGGGAGCGCTATGGCGTTCTTCAACAATACCTCGAACGGCGTCTATGCGGCCGTTGCCGAGACGCCGACCGGCCTTGTGTGGGCTGTCGATCATCCAGTGGTGCACTATCCGCTTGACGAGGCGGACATCTCGCTTGCCAAGGTGCGTGTTACATACGACGAAAGCGGGGTTGTCGAGTACTGGGAACACGTCGACTGGGCGCTCAATTCGATTACAAACGACGCGAGCGTCGAGCTTCTTGCCGATGACCGCATTGCGGAGAAGGTTTCCATCACGAACAATGTAGTTCTCTTTGCGTCGAGCGAGGGGCTTGTCTGCAGACAGACTGCCGCGCTCGTGTGGTTCGACTACGAGGCCGGCGGATACGTCTATACCCACTCCATCGACATTGCTCCAGGCGCGTCCCTCGTTGTAAGGGCGCTTACCGTCGAGGATTCGTCAGTTGCCGCGTATGGCGGCAAGGGCCCGCTCTTCAACGTCGAAGGCGAGCTCGTCCTTGACGCGGCGGTCGTCTCGGGCGTCGATTCGTCTTCCTCGGTTGGGGACTGCGCGGTCTGGATACCGCATGGAGGCGTCTTCACGATGACCAACTCGGCGATGATTGTCAACTGCGTGAACGGCATGGCAGACCCTCTCTCCCGCGTCGGTTCGGCGGTTCGTTCGTTTGGCGGTACCATCAACCTGTCCGGCTGCTCCGTCACCGCGTGCGAGGCGGCGGACGGTGGCGCTCTCTATTTCGGCAGCGCGACGACTGTGAACATAGGCGGATCCTCGCGGGCGACGGGGAACCTCAATTCCGCCACGCTTGAGCCGGCGAACCTCCTTATCGCGGCAACGCTCGTGACGCTCGTGTCGCCGCTCTCGGGCACCGTCGGCATAACGCCGGTGCACGGCTACGGCGGCAGCTCGAACATCTTCGGGCGCGTGTCGCTCGACTACCCGGAGGGGCTTGAGAGCGTCACGAACAGCGCGGCGCACTTCCTTAACGACGAGACGGGCGAGCGCGGCATCGCCGTCACGAACGCCGAGGGCGAAGTCTATCTCGCGTGGTCGGGCGCGGTCGGCGCGGACGGCACGTTCGTCGACGACCACAAGGTCTATTCCGCAATCGGGGAGATCGAGCCCGAGCCGGAGCCGCCGGAGCCGCCGGAGCCGCCAGTTCCGCCGCCAGCCGAACCCACGCCCATAGACTTCACGGCGATATACTCCCCGGGCGAAGGCAACTGGACGCTCGTCCTCACGAACGCAGTGACGGGGTGCAGGTATTTCCTCTACTCCACCAATTCGCTCGTCGGCGGCTTCGAGGTGCCGGCCGACGGGACAGGCGCGAAGGCGACCTTCACGGCGGACGCCGACGGCGAGTTCTCGTTCACCGTCCCCGCTTCCGGCGAAGCGGCAGAGTATTTCAAGGTGGTCGGTCTCCCGGAGGGCGAGTGAGCGAAGGGGCGAGCGGCGGCCGCACGGCTAGGCTGAGCGACGAGCTCAACAGGCGCAACAGCGCGTTCGACAACGGCCTCAGGCCGGAGGACTTCTCAGGCTTCGTTGGCCAGGAGAAGGTGCGCGAGCGGCTCATGCTCGCGGTCGAGGCGGCGAAGCGCCGCGGCGATACGCTTGACCACGTGCTTTTCTCGGGTCCTCCCGGCCTTGGCAAGACCACTCTTTCGTACATACTCGGCTCCGCGATGGGCGTGAGGGTGAAGACGACCTCCGGGCCCGTCATAACGAAACCGGGCGATCTCGCGGGCCTTCTCACCTCGCTTGAGCCTGGCGACATCGTCTTCATCGACGAGATACACCGCCTCGCGAAGACTGTAGAGGAATACCTCTACAGCGCGATGGAAGACTACGTCATCGACATCATGATCGACCAGGGGCCGAACGCAAGGAGCGTCAGGCTCGACCTGCCGCGCTTCACGCTCGTCGGCGCGACGACGCGCATAGGGCTTATCGCCGCGCCTCTCCGCGCGCGCTTCGGGCTCGTCAACAGGCTCGACTACTATTCGCCGGAGCAGCTTTCGGAGATCGTGGTGCGCTCCGCGGCGAGGCTTGGCGTAGACATCGACCGTGACGGGGCCATGGAGATTGCCCGCCGCAGCCGCGGCACGCCGCGCATAGCGAACAACCTTCTGCGGCGCGTGAGGGACTACGCGCTCGTAAAGGCCGACAACTTCATAACTCTCGACGTGGCGAAGGAGTCGCTTTCCATGCTCGAGATCGACGTCAACGGGCTTGACGAAATGGACCTCCGAATCCTCGAGACAATCTGCCTCAAGTTCGGCGGCGGGCCCGTGGGGCTTTCCACGATTGCGGTGAGCGTGGGCGAAGAGCCAGACACCATCGAGGAGGCATACGAACCTTTCTTGATAATGCAGGGCTACATCGAACGCACGCCGAAGGGGCGGGTGGCCACCGAACTTGGCCGCGAGCGAGTCGGGCTTTCATTGAATGGAGGGACAAAATGAGAAAATGCATTGTGGCCGTCGCTGTGGCGGCGATGTTCGCAACGGCGGCCGATGCCTGCACGGGCATATACGTGGGCAAGAAGGTGAGCGTGGAGGGCAATGTGCTCATCGGCAGGACGATCGACTCCGGCAAGGCCGTCGTCGGCAAGGCGATGAACCTGCTGGACCGCGTGGAGAACGCGCCCGGCAGGTACTACTCCGGCGGCAACGACAGGGGCGGATGGCCGCTTCCTGATACGACGTGGAAGTGCCTCATGACGCCGCAGGTCAACATGCGCCATGCGTTCCGCTACGACAGCGCCTGCCTGAACGAGAAGGGCCTTGCGCTTTCCGGCACTGTCACGGGCGCGACGAACGAGGAGGCGCTTAAATCAGACCCGTTCGTGAAGGAGGGCTTCGGCGAGAGCTCGGTCGTCGGGCTTCTTGCGCTTTCCTGCTCCACCGCGCGCGAGGTCGTCGAGCTCCTGGGCAAGGTAGTTGCCGAGCGCGGCCACGACATGCCCGAGATCTACATGGTCGCCGACAAGGACGAGGCGTGGTACATCGAGGTCTACACGGGCCACCAGTGGGCGGCGGTGAGGATGCCCGAGGACAAGGTGCTCGTCATCGGCAACCAGTTCATGATAGGCGAGTTCGACCCGGCTTCCACCAACGTCATGTGCTCGCCCGACGTCGTGAAGCTGCCGCTTGAATCGGGCTTTGCGAAGAAGGGCAGGAAGGGCCTCGTGAACCTCGCCCTCAGCTACGGCAAGCCGCGCAGCCCATATTCCAACATGCGCACGTGGTACGGCCACACCGTCTTCGCGCCGCAGGACAAGATCGGCGACTACGTCAACGACAGGGAGTATCCGCTCTTCTACACGCCTTCCCGCAAGCTCTCGAAGCGCGACATCTTCGAGCTCATGCGCTCGCGCTACGAGGGCACGAAGTACTGCCCCGAGGAGTCGGGCGACTACGGCGTGAGGGTCATCGGCACGGTGAAGCAGTGCTCGTGCCACGTCCTGGAGGTCGACGCAAACCTCCCGGAGGAGAAGCGCGCCATGATGTGGGCGACGTTCGCCCAGTCCGAGCACAGCCCGTTCATCCCCTTGAGCTGCGACGTCTCGAGGGTGGAGGGGCCGTATTCCCTCTTCAGCACCGACATGACGATTCCGTACAACGATGCACTTGCAACGCATGCGTTCCGCAGGCTCGCCATCCTCGCCGAGATGGACCGCAAGATGACCGGCAAGGGCGTGAGGGACTACTGGCGCGCGCTTGAGGACAGGTGGATGACGGAGTTCCCGCTTGTCGTCTCGGGCGGCGACAAGGTAGACATAACAGCCTATTGCAACGACATCCAGAGACGCGCCCTTGAAGACGCCCGCGCGATGTTCGACGAGATAAGCTGGTACAACACGTTCCACAGCCTGAAGCCGGGCGACTCGCCAACGAAGCCGCTCCCCGAGAAGAAGCCCTACGTCTATTCCCGCGCCTCCGAGCGCCACACGCCGGGCTTCAAGCTCCTCCTCATCGCGGGCGCCGTGTTCACGAACGCGAACTCGGGCATCGTCTACAAGGGGCTCGTCAACGCGGCGCAGGTCGCCGGGTACACGCCTCTCGTCATTCCGTACATGGAGGACGCGCGGCGCATCGACGCCGTGATGGACAAGGCCGACGCCCTGTTGATAGGCGGCTCCAACGCGCAGGACGACTACGACAAGCGCAAGAAGTTCGACATCCAGGTCGTACGCGCCGCCGCGGCGCGCGGCATTCCCGTCCTCGGCTTCTGCCACGGCCACCAGATGATCAACCTCGCCTTCGGCGGCACGATTGGCCGGATAGCGACGAACCTTACGCCGAAGGTCGTCCACAAGGGCACCATCCGCCCGTTCTCGCGCAACAACTTCCACGAGATCAACATCGTCTCGAACACGTGGCTTCACGGGATAGTCGGCGCGGACACCTTGCGCGTAAACTCCTCGCACGTCTACGAGGTGAAGAACGTCGGCAAGGGGCTCAAGGTCGCGGCGCGCGGGGCCGACGGCGTAGTGGAGGCGATAGAGCACGAGACGCTGCCCGTCACGGGCTTCCAGTTCCATCCCGAGACGATCGGCGACATGGGCGAAATCTACGACAGGCTCATACGCGAGGCGCTTTCCCGCAGGAAGAGGGAGATTGCGCCCGCGGCGGCAACAAAGCAGTGATTGAACGGAGAGACTTGAAATGGCAAGGTACATACTGATTCTCGTAAGCGCGGTTCTCGTAAACAACTTCGTCCTGAGCCGCTTTCTCGGGTGCTGCCCGTTCCTCGGCGTCTCCAAGCGCACCGACACGGCCCTTGGAATGTCGGGGGCGGTGGTGTTCGTGATGACCGTCGCCTCTGCAGTGACGTGGTGCCTCGACAACTGGGTCTTGAGGCCGAACAACCTCGGCTACATCCACACGCTCGCGTTCATCCTCGTGATCGCCGCGCTTGTGCAGTTCATCGACATCGCGATGAAGCGCTTCCTGCCGCCGCTACATGCGGCGCTCGGCATCTTCCTGCCGCTTATCACGACGAACTGCGCCGTGCTGGGCGCGGCGGAGCTCAACAGCAAGCAGGGAACGGGCTTCCTTGAGTCGGTCTTCTTCTCGTTCGCGGCGGCAATCGGCTTCGGCCTTGCGCTCGTCATCTTCTCCGGCATCCGCGAGAAGCTTGCACACGCAGACCCGCCGAGATGCTTTCGCGGCGTCGCGGTGGCGCTCGTGACGGCGGGGCTCCTCGCGCTTTCGTTCATGGGATTTTCGGGCCTTGACAGGGGGCTGGAAAGGATTATGCAATGACGACGGCCATATTGGCGATAGCGGCGGTAGGCTTTGCAAGCGCAGTCGCGCTTGCGATAGCCGACAGGTACCTGAGCGTGCGCGAAGACCCGCGCATCGGCATGGTGACGGCGGCTCTCCCCGGCGCGAACTGCGGCGGGTGCGGCTTTCCCGGGTGCGACGGATACGCGCG
>JAEEGL011676383.1_pt1 | contig 21249 bp, 22 predicted proteins | sample 9134231 | NCBI WGS metagenome assembly JAEEGL01 (sample SAMN16246548, study PRJNA631951) | gut metagenome | biome: gut microbiome; feature: rumen; material: fiber-attached | host: Bos | place: Iran: Karaj | collected 2018-10 | reverse complement strand
ACGATGGCGAAATAAAAAATTTATTATCTTTGTAAGTTGATAGAAGTTTTTATTTATGGAAGCGAACGAGAAGACAATAAAGCTTGAATACAATACTGAACGTGAAAAGCTTAAAATGCCGGAATACGGCAGATATATACTCCAGATGGTCGAGCAGCTGCGCGATATTCCGGACAAGGTGGCCAGGACAAGGCAGGCATACGCCGTGATCAAGTCCATGGAACGCCTCAATCCGGCTGTCAAGCAGGATGAACACTGGGAGCAGAAGCTCTGGGACCATCTTTTCATTATCGCAGATTTCGACCTCGACGTGGATTCCCCATATCCTCTTCCAAAGAGGGACCAGATGGATACCAAGCCTATGGCGATTCCTCTTAAGAAGCGCCCTGTCAAGGCTACCCATTACGGCCGTAACATCGAAAGCATAATCGACCTCATCGCCTCCGAGCCTGAAGGCGAGCAGAAGACCGCGATGATACGTCAGCTGGCAATCTATATGCGCCAGCAGTACCTTATTTGGAACAAGGACAGCGTTGCGGACGAGACCATATTCCAGGACATCGAGAAACTTTCCGACTATAGGATAAGGGTGCCGGAGGGACTTACCCTTTCGAGGATTTCATCCGATACCAGTTTCGCGCGTCCGGGCCTGAACCTGGACTTCGGCCAGCAGAGAAGAGGCGGCCAGCAGCGCAGGGGAGGTTTCCAGAGAAAAAACAAGAGATAGAGATCAGTAATGTTCAATAATCTGATTACAAGATTGAGAGAGGGTTCGGACCCCGAGAAGAGACGCCGTATCGTAAAGATATGCGGCATCCTTATGGCCGTGTTCACGGTATTCTCTCTCGTGGCCACCGTATCCTACCTCTTCACATGGAAGACGGACCAGAGTCTGCTGAATGATCCGCAGATGATGGATGCATCCATAAAGGTAAGCAACGCTGCCGGCAAGATCGGATACCAGTGGAGCCATCTGCTGGTAGCAAGATGGTTCGGCCTCGGTGCCTTTGCCTTCATACTGGTGCTTGCCATCCTTACGGTCCGGATGCTGCTCGGCACCCGTCCGTTCTCAGTGATAAAGGCTGTGCTGCTCTCCCTTACCGCAGCTTTCCTTTCCTCGTTCATCCTTGCTTTCTTCTCCGGTATGGCAAGCGCCGACACTTTCTTCGGAGGAGGACTCGGCGGAGAATGCGGGTCATACGTAATCAGATGGGCCGGCAACCTTGTCGGATCCATACTCACATTCTGCATACTTGCAGCCCTGGTGGCTTTGTGGACACTTGTGGCCAGCAAGCGATTCTCGGGCTGGTTCCTTTCTCTCGGCGACACCGCTCCCGAGGTTGTCGACAGTAACGACGAGCCTGTCGAGGCCAAGCCGAAGAGAGGCTTCACTTTCGTGGAAAAACTGGGCAGGGAGATAGAGGCTGAGCTGAATGCGGAGACCGCTCCGGAACCGGAAGCGGAACTGCAGTCAGAGCCTGAACCGGCCGAGGAACCGGTTGCGCGTCCTGTCATGGCAGAGCCGGTTGCCGCCGCTGCCGCGCCTGCGGAAAGTGACGGTCTCGAGGTAGTTGCCGGCGAAGAGCTTTCCACTGACGTATATGAGGAGCTTCCGAGGATAGACGTGCGCTCCGAGCTGGAGAACTACCGTTTCCCTCCGCTGGACCTTCTCGATGACTACGAGAACGGCCGCCATGAGGTCCCTCAGGAAGAGCTCAAGAGAAACAATTACAAGATTCGCGCGACCCTCAAGACATACAAGATCGACGTGGACAACGTCAAGGCCGTCGTGGGTCCTACCGTGACTCTATATAAAGTGTATCCGGCCCCTGGCGTGAAGATATCCGCGATCAGGAACCTTCAGGACGATATCGCCATGGCCCTCAAGGCCAAGGGCGTGCGTGTCGTCACCCTTGAGGATTCAGTCGGAATCGAGGTCGCCAACGACCATCCTTCGATAGTGCCTCTCAAGGCCATGCTCAACGATGCTTCGTTCCGTGACAGCAAGGCTGAGCTTCCTGTGGCCATAGGTTACACCATCACCCAGAAGGTCAAGGTGTTCGACCTTGCCGACGCTCCGCATCTGCTCGTGGCCGGTGCCACCAAGCAGGGTAAGTCAGTCGGGCTGAACGTGCTTATTTCATCCCTGCTTTATTCGAAGCATCCGTCCGAGCTCAAATTCGTGTTCATCGACCCTAAGATGGTCGAGTTCTCGGCTTATTCAAGGCTGATCAAGCATTATCTGGCAGTGCTGCCGGATGCTGCCAGCGAGCAGGATGAGATCCAGAACGCTATCGCAAAGACTCCTAAGCAGGCCGAGACTTATCTCAAGTCTCTGTGCGTGGAGATGGACGAGAGATATGAGCTTCTAAGCAAGGCCCTTGTCAACAAGATCACTCTCTACAACGAGAAATATAAATCAAGGCATCTCCGCCCTGACCAAGGCCACAGGTACATGCCTTACATCGTGGTCGTCGTCGACGAGTATGCCGACCTTACCATGTCCGTGGGCGGCGGTCCTGAGTCCAAGACGGTGGCCCGCAGCATCATGACTTCGATCATACGTCTCGCCCAGAAGGGACGTGCCGCCGGCATCCATGTCGTGCTCGCGACCCAGAGACCTTCGGTCGATGTCGTGAACGGACTCATCAAGTCCAACTTCCCGACCCGAATAGCCTTCAGGGTATTCTCGTCCGTCGATTCCAAGACCATCCTGGACGCTCCGGGAGCTGACAAGCTCATCGGCAAGGGCGACATGATCTATCTCTCAGGAGTGGATAACGAACGTATCCAGTGCGCCTATATCAGCAATGACGAGATCAATACCATCAATGATTTCATCGGCAGGCAGCAGGGCTACAAGAAGAGTTTCAACACACCATACTATCTGCCGGCTCCGGAACCTGATTCCGGCGAGGAAGGCGTCGCAATGATTGACATGAAGGCCCTCGACGAGAGATTCGAGGAGGCTGCAAGGCTCGTGGTGACCAGCCAGCGCGGCTCTACTTCAGACCTCCAGAGAAAGCTTGGCATGGGTTATGCAAAAGCAGGAAGAGTAATGGACCAGCTCGAGGCGGCCGGAATTGTCGGCCCTCAGGAAGGATCGAAACCGAGACAGGTTCTCGTGAGCACCTTCGAAGAGCTTGACCGTATTGTTAATGCTTTTAAGAACCAGCAGTAATGAGAATCATCAAGATAATACCGTTGTTGGCGGCCATGGTGATGTCCGTCAGCTCTTTTGCGCAGGATACAGTCAAGGATTTCTCAGCAAAGGTGGCGGGATCCCGCGTTTCTTTTTCCTATGGCTATGAGATGAAGGCGGATGTCCTTGTCAAGGGCAGCGGGACTGTCTATGTGCAGGGAGAAGCATTCCGTGTGGATGTGGACGGCCTTGAGATAATCTGTGATTCCAAGACAAGGTGGACGCTCGACAGGGGAGCCAAGGAAATCGTCATCGAATCTGTGGACGGAGTCGATCTGTTGGACAATCCTGTCCTTCTGGTAACGTCTTTCGACAAAGCCTTCAGGGAGGTCTCGCGCGGCAGTGCGGAAGTCTCCGGCAAGAAATGCCTCAAGGTGGACTTCGCGCCTAAGACTGAATCCGGGATAAGCGCCCTTGCCATGTTTTTCTGCAAAGACGAGCTGGTGCGCGTCCAAGTCAGGATGAAGGACGGAAATACTACGATGTTCGATATTTCTGATATGAAATTTGCGGAACCTGCGGAAGACGGCTTGTTCAGCTACGATGCCGACGCTCTCGACAACTCGTGGGTGAAGACGGATCTCCGCTAGAATCCCGAGGAAGTCCAGGACTGCATTGTCCCGTTATCGTCATAGACCAGATATCCTTCGATGTCCGGTCTTTTTTGTATGAATTCGCGGGCTTCGTCCAGTCCGATGACCATGCAGTATGTGGCGTATGCGTCGGCGGTGGTGGCATCCGGTGCCACGATGGTCGCGCTGAGCAGGTTGTGCGTCACCGGATAGCCTGTGCGCGGGTCGATCGTATGGGCATACTTCCTGCCGTCGCGGACGTAGAACTTCCTGTAGTTTCCGGAGGTGACGATGCCGCAGGGACCGCCGTTGGAGTGCCATGTGTTCACGATGTCGGCTCCCGGAGTCTCGTTGCCGTCGGTCGGCCTGTCCACGGCGATTGTCCATGGCTGCTTGTCAGGGTTGAGGCCGTCGCAGTAGATTTCTCCGATATCGACAAGCATGTCCTTGACTCCGACCGAATAGAGGTAGCGGGCTACGACGTCGCATGAATAGCCCTGGGCGATTGCGTTGTAGTTGAGTTTGCCGATGCTTTCGCCTCCGAGGGTGTCAGGCATCATGTCCATGCCGCAGCTCTCCATCAGGGCCTTTACCTGGGCGTCCGAAGGGAGGCTGTCCTTGGAGAATCCGAAGCCCCATGCGTCGAAAAGCGGGGCTGCAGCTACGTCCAGCGCACCTCCTGTCTCCTCATAGTATGACTTGGAGATCTCATAGATTTCCCTGAACATCGGGGTGACGTCTATCTTTTCGCCCCTGTTGTACCGGCTCAGCAAGGATTTCGCATTGTATCCAGAGAGGGTGGTGTCTATCTCCCGGAGTATCGAATCGACTGCGGCATGTATGGCTTCAGGCTTGACGCTCACCCCGTTCATGTTGATCTTAACGGCGTAGACTCCTCCCTGCGCATATCCCCGCATTACGATATACTTGTCCTTGTTTCCGCATGAAACTGCGCAAAGCAGCATAATAGCTGCGATTACCGAGCATATTTTTGATGATGTAGTCATAAATGGCAAACTATTTGTTTACAAAGGTAGCGGATTTTACAATCAAATTCACGATATTTGTACGATTAATAATATGAATATGAAATTCAGAAGATATATACCCGTATTGGTGATGACGGTCCTGGCCGGAATGGCCATGGTCTCATGTCATAAGGACAAGAAAGAGGAAAAGCCGCTCGCGAAATATCTTTCAGGAGCCCTGACCTTCTCCATTCCGTCATTCGTCCAGCCTGGAGAGACCTATACTCTCCATCCGTCCAAGATTACTGCCGGAGAAGACGGTCCGGTAGGCTATTTCTGGAAAGTTACGATGGTTTCCAGCAAGGCTGATACCGTAAGGCACCAGTCGGATCCTGAGACTGTCGCGGCTGATTATCTTCTCGTCGTTCCTGACACTATGGGAACTACCTCGATTACTTGTACAGCTTTCGCAAAAGGATATTACAATTCTACAAAGACGGTTACCGTCGTGGTCGTGAATCCGGAGAAATCCATTTCCGGAGCAAAGGAAAGCGCTGCCGCCGGAAAGTTCACCGATTCCAGGGATAACCGGGAGTATGCCTATGCTACTATCGGCAACCTCGACTGGATGACTGAGAACCTTAAATATGAGGGAGGCCGCGACTTCGAGTCTTCTTCTGCGCTTAGGTCCGTCTTCGGAGGCTATTATACATGGGACGAGGCTGTGAATGCCTGCCCTGAAGGATGGAGACTTCCTGATGGAAATGACTGGCTCGACCTCGCCAAGTCCCAGAACCCTGAGGCTGCAGAGGCTGCCGACGATGAGTTCAAGGGCATTTCAGGCAAGCTCATGGTTGACGCCAAATTCAACGGCGACAGGCTCTGGGAGTTCTGGCCGGACGTGAAGATTACGGGAGCGAGCGGCTTCAGGGCCCTTCCTTTCGGATATGGCGTGGTCAAGGGAGATTCTGTAAGCTACTACGGATACAAGGAGTACGCCATCTGGTGGACAGCCGACGAGTACAATGCGGATCAGGCTTATTACAGGTATCTCTATGCTGACAAGGGGGACATGTTCCTCGGCTTCGGTCACAAGGATGGCTTCGTCGCCACTGTCAGGTGCGTGAGATAATTTAGAAAAACCATAAATTTAAAGTATATGAAAAAAGGTTTGATTACAATTGCTGTCATAGCAGTCATCGCCCTCGCCCTTTTTGGCTGGGTCAAAAAATCTTACAACGGACTTGTGGCAGGGGAGGAAAAAGTTGAGTCGGCATGGGCCCAGGTTGAAAACGTATATCAGCGCCGTGCGGACCTGATTCCTAATCTTGTGGCTACCGTCAAGGGCTATGCGGCTCATGAGAGCGAGACTCTCCAGGCTGTCATCGATGCTCGCGCAAAGGCTACCGGAATTACCGTAGATGCATCAAACCTCAGCGAAGAGGCTCTCGCCAAGTACCAGTCTGCCCAGGGTGAGCTCTCACAGGCTCTCGGAAGGCTTATCGCTGTCAGCGAGGCTTATCCTGACCTCAAGGCCAACGAGAATTTCAAGGATCTTCAGGTCCAGCTCGAAGGTACTGAGAACAGGATCTCTACCGAAAGGATGAAATTCAACGAGACTGCCCAGGGGTATAACACCAACCTGCGCTCGTTCCCTACGAACATAATCGCCGGACTCTTCAATTTCGAGAAGAAAGGTTATTTCAAGGCTGCCGAAGGCGCCGAGAATGCTCCTAAGGTAGAATTCTAAGATTATATGCGCGCTGCAGATTTCATTTCTCCTGAAGAACGCAAGAGACTTGAGTCGGCTATTGCTTCGGCCGAGCGCAACACATCGGGAGAAATCCGTATCCACATAGAAAGGAAGTGTACTTCAGATCCCCGCGAAAGGGCTCTGAGGTCTTTCCATAAATTGGGGATGACAAAGACCTCGGCCCGTAACGGTGTGCTCATTTATGTGGCCTGCGAGTCCCGCCAGTTTGCGATACTCGGGGACAAAGGAATAAACGAAGCTGTTCCTGCCGGTTTCTGGAAGGATATATGCGACAACCTCGGCAAGGCCTTCAAGGAAGAAAAGTATGTCGAGGGCCTGGAATCTGCCGTGATCCTCGTGGGAAAGAAACTGAAAGCTTTCTTCCCATATATGAGCGACGATGTCAACGAACTCCCTGACGATATTTCCATAGATGAGAATTAAGGGCTTCATACTCTGCTTGCTGCTTGTTCTCGGCATCTCAATGCCGGGACGGGCCGACATTCCGGACAGGCCGGAGCCTCAGCGACTGGTCAACGACTATGCAGGACTGTTCAGCGAGGCCCAGAAGGCTGAACTTGAAAGGATGCTCGTCGAGTTTGACGATTCTACGTCGAACCAGCTCACCGTAGTCACCGTAAGCGACCTTGAAGGTTACGATGTCGGAGATTATGCGGTGCGTCTGGGACTGAAGTGGGGCGTCGGCAGCAAGGACTTCAACAATGGAATAGTAGTTCTCGTCAAGCCTAAGGATGGAAACTCCCGGGGAAGGGTGTCGATCAAGGTCGGATACGGCCTGGAAGGCATTCTGCCGGATATAACATGCAACAGAATCATCGAGAATGACATGATTCCGCATTTCCGTGACAATGACTATTATGGTGGTGTCAGGGATGCGTGTATCACTCTGATGAAATACGCCAAGGGTGAAATCTCCGTGAAAAGAGACCGAAGCCAGGAAGAAGAACTGATAACCCTGATGCTGAAGCTGCTGGTTTTCATGTTCTTGCTCTACGTCCTGGTACGTGTCGTCGGCAAGCATTCCGACAATGACGGCAATCTTGGCGGCGGTTCAGGAGGAAGGCGAGTCATCATCGGTCCTATGGGCGGATGGGGCGGAAGTTCCCGTGGCTCCTCTTGGGGCGGAGGCGGTTTCGGTGGAGGCGGCTTCGGCGGTTTCGGTGGAGGCTCTTTCGGAGGAGGCGGAGCAAGCGGCTCCTGGTAGGGCTACATCGTAGAAATTATCTCCAGAGAATATATGAGGGCATTGGCTATCCAGTCGGTGCCCTTTATCATTATCTCCGGGCAGATTCCGGCCGAAGCCAGAAGGAGACAGCAGACGGCCAGCATTATCAGCATGCTGGAGAGCGGCATCGCAATCAGGTTTGTGATGAGGAAATACACCGGGAAAGTGCCGAACTTCAGCCAGACCAGAGGGGCTGTGAAGAGCTGGCATGAGATCGAGAGCGAAGCCATGTCCCATATCTTTTTCGTGACGGAGAAGCCGGCGGGGGCCGGATACCATGATTTCATCTTAGGGAAGACGAAGGTGATTCCTGCCATCGCCAGATATGACAGCTGGAATCCTGCCGACGAGAATACCGACGGGTTCAGCATCAGTTGTATGGTGAGTGCTGCGCAGAGTATCAGTGCAGGCCTCTGCGGCCGGTTCAGCAGCAGGGAGGTTTCGCGCAGCAGTATGAACAGGAAAGCTCTCACTATCGACGGAGAGGCCCCTGTGGCGATAGCGTATGTACCGGAAACTCCGATGATCATAAGAAACCTGATCCGGCGGGCCGCAGGGCTGAAGCCGATTATCGTCGTCGTCCATAGGAGTATCATGTAGATCACTCCAAGATGCAGCCCCGACAATGCCAGGATGTGGGATGCCCCAGCTGCCCTGAAGGCTGAGCTGACATTCCGGGAGATTCCGGTCCTGTCGCCGGTAAGCAGCGCTTTCACCAGGGGAGCGGTGGTCTCGCCGTCGAACCCGGTCCTGTCGATCAGTGCCGAGATTCCGGAAACATGGGCCCGGCTCCCGGATTCGGCGATGTCTCCGATGCCGTCAGTCGTGGCGCAGAACAGCCCGCACAGCAGGAACAGCATCATGACGGCCAAGGGCTTGCGAGGTCTTCTAAGGCACATCAAACCTGCCGATATCGCAAGGACGGAGCCTGAGATGCCGGCAAACATGTACATTTGAGACAGCGCCTGATGCGGGGCTTCGGGAGAGAGAAGGGCAGCAACAAGATACACGCCGCCCGCGATGCCCGCCACAAACGGAACCGATAATCCCACTATGTCTTCCGCCACGTCCATTGGATTCCTGTTTTGTTTGCTAAAATAGTGATTCTTTTTTAACTTTGCACCTTGTTTTAAGATAATAAGTAAGAGATGATAATTCTTGTAATCAATTGCGGCAGTTCTTCTATCAAGTACCAGTTGCTTGACATGAAGTGCGACGACGTGTATGACCTCATAGCCAAAGGTATAGTAGAGAAAATCGGACTTCCGATGGGAGTCTTCCAGTATAGCCCTGCGAAGGGTGACAAGATCGTCACGGAACTTGAGATTCCTGACCATAAGATAGGCATGAAACTCGTCCTTGACGCCCTTACTGACAAGGAGCACGGAGTCCTCAATTCTATCGAGGACATCGAGGCTGTAGGCCACAGGATCGTGCATGGCGGCGAGTTCTTCTCATGCAGCGCCCTCGTGGACGAGGACGTGCTCAAGAAGATCGAGTACTGCTGCGACTTCGCTCCGCTCCACAACCCTGCCCATCTTCTCGGCATCCGTGCCGTGCAGCAGGTTCTCCCTGAGGTTCCGCAGGTCGTGACCTTCGATACTGCATACCACCAGACTATGCCGGACTATGCGTACATGTACGCTCTTCCGTACTCATATTACGAGAAATACCGTATCCGCCGTTACGGTGCGCATGGTACCAGCCACCAGTTCGTAGCCCAGAAGGGCGCCAAGTTCTGCGGCGTCGACCTTGACAACTCCAAGATCATCACCTGCCACCTCGGCAACGGAAGCTCGATCACCGCTATCGTCAATGGCAAGGTTATCGACACGTCCATGGGCTTCACCCCTCTCGAGGGCATGATCATGGGTACCCGCGTCGGAAACATCGATGCGAACGTCATCCCTTACATAATGAAGAAGGAGAATCTTTCTCCGGACGAGGTGACTACCCTCATCAACAAGAAGAGCGGTTTCCTCGGACTTTCAGGAGTCTCATCCGATGCCCGCGACCTCGACGAGCGCGCAAATGCCGGCGACTACAAGTCGAAGCTCGTCTTCAAGAAGCTCACTTTCGACATCATAAAGAACATAGGACAGTTCGTGGCCGAGATGAACGGTGTCGACCTGATCGTCTTCACTGGCGGTATCGGCGAGCATAACAACCGTCTCCGCCGCCGCGTATGCGAGAACCTGACCTATCTCGGACTCAAGTTCGACTATGAGGCCAACAAGGCCTTCGGCGAGGATGCAATCATCTCTCTCCCGGATTCCAAGGTCAAGGTTGCCCTTATCACAACGGACGAGGAGCTCGTGATCGCAAGGGATACGATGCACATTGTAAATTCAATAGAAGAATAAGATATTATGATCACAAAATTCTCTGACGTATTCGCCGAACTTAAGGCAAACAATATCTGCAAGAGACTCATCGCCGCATGGGCAGTGGACGAGCATACCATCGAGGCAGCCGGCAAGGCAGTCGACCTCGGTTTCGTCAAGGCTACCCTCGTAGGTGACGAGGCTATGATTAAGGATGTCTGCTCTAAGAATGGCATCGACATCGCCAAATTCGAAATCGTCAATGAGCCTGTAGAGCTCAAGGCTGTTGCCAAGGCCGTACAGATGGTTCATGACAAGGAAGGCGATGTCCTCATGAAGGGTCTTTGCTCTACCGACAAGTTCCTTCGCGCCATCCTTAACAAGGAGACCGGACTTCTTCCTCCTAAGGGCCTTCTCAGCCACGTAGGTGTCATCGAGAACCCTAACTACCACAAGCTTATCTTCCTTACTGACATGGCTGTCATCCCTGCTCCTGAGTTCAGGCAGAAGGTCAAGATGACCGGCTTCGTTACCGGAGTTGCCAAGTCTTTCGGAATCTCCAAGCCTAAGGTTGCTTTCATCGCAGCTTCAGAGCAGATGCTCGACTCCATGCCTGCATGCATCGAAGGCGCAATGCTCGCCAAGATGTGCGACCGCGGCCAGATTCCTGGCTGCATCGGTGACGGTCCTCTCGCCCTTGACGTAGCTATCGATGAGGAAGCAGTTCAGATCAAGAAGCTCGTCAGCCCTGTCGCCGGCGATGCTGACTGTCTCGTATTCCCTAACATCGAGTCAGCAAACGTATTCTGGAAAACCAACTCCAAGCTTTGCAACGGAGTGAAGCAGGCCGGAATGCTCGTCGGAACCACAGCTCCTTGCATCCTTGCAAGCCGCGCCGACAGCGCCGACACCAAGCTCAACTCCATAGCTGAAGCAGTGATGTTCGTGAAATAAAAAAATCCCGTTACCTGAACAGGTCTCGGGATGGAATATTAGAGCCATGGTCTCGGCGCAGTTCGCGGAAGAGTGTCTTCGTGTAGCGGGCAAAGCCGGGACCTTTCCATGTACTGGTGTTCGTGAGGAACACCCAGCATTCCCCGTCAGGGAAATACCATACCAGGGCTGAAGTGCCGGAGAACGTGCCGGTCCTTGTCCAGCCGGAGGACGGCTCGGTGTCATTCCAGCCGAGGGAGAATGTCTCCTTGTCGAAATACTCCGTCATCGAGTCCACGCTCTCTTTCGAGATTATGTCCGGTATCTCCGGACGGCCGTCGATCGAAGCTACGAACAGTGCCAGTTCGGCCGATGATCCGACCCATGCTCCTGCTCCTGCGAGAGAGGTGATGTCGTTGCCTCCATAGCATCTTACGACCGAGTCTCCGCTGTTGTTGTATTCTTGTACCAGCGGCTCGTTGTCAGGGACGTAATAGCGTGCCTCGTTCTTGTATTTGTCTTTGTAATAGTTCTTTGCGATATGCATGTCGTAGCATCCGGCCGGCCTCAGCACGTTCTCCTGGATGAAGTCCTCGTATGACTGCCCGCTGACCTTCTCTATGACCATGCTCAGTATCATGTAGCCAAGATTGGAGTATGCCTGCGATGTCCCGGGAACATAGCCGAGCCTGCGCCTGAGCACGCATCGGAGGAGTGTCTCATGGTCCGGAGGAGTAGCGAGTCCGTTGTTGACCATGATCGAGCGTGTGGCGAACATGGGGTCTCCGCCCCATACCTTGAATCCGGCCTTGTGGCGCAGCAGGTCTTCCACGGTTATCCTGTAGTAGTTTCTGTCGCTGATGGAACGAAGGTAGCTCTCGTCGTCCAGTATCCTGCCGGGCCCGAATACGGTGTCTTTGAGAGAGAGCAGTCCTTTCTCCTGGAGGACCATGACTCCGGCCGCGGTGATAAGCTTCGAGACTGAGGCCATCCTCATTATGTTGGATGGCTGCATCCTTATGCTCATCTCTTCGTCGGCCCATCCGAATCCCTTGGAGTAATACAGGGAGTCGTTGCGCATGATCGATAGCTGGGCGCCTTTGAGGCCCCATTGCTGCATATAGTTGCGTACCTTTCTCTCCATCCTTGACAGAGATGAGGTATCGGACATTTCATTTGTGAGTACTTCGTTGAGACTGACCGTAGCCGTCGACTCCGTTGCTTTCCTTCCGGAACAGATGCTTATGACAACCAGCAACATGGCCGCCAGGCTAAGGGTCATCAGGTGGGTTTTCTTCATCGGATAATCCCCATTTTCTTTCCAACTTCGATGATAAGGTCGGCCGTACCCTCGATCCCGAGGATGGAGGAGTCCACGCAGAGGTCATAGTTCGATGCCATGCCCCAGTTGCCGAATGAGAAATAGTTGTAATATGTCTCGCGTGTGCGGTCTTTCTTTGCGATGAGCGCCCTCGCTTCTTCCTCGCTCATGTTCTCACGGCTTGCCACCCTCTTTATCCTGTACTCCAGAGGCGCGCTGATGAATACGTCCAGGCATTTCATGTCCCTGAGTATATAGTCGGAGCAGCGGCCGATTATTATGGCCGAGTCCTTGCTGGCTATCTCGCGGATCACGTCGCTCTGAATCTTGAACAGGGCGTCGTCGTTGACATAGTTCTGGCTGACCTCATATCTCCATGGCGCGAAGAATGATGACATGGAGAACATGCTGCGTTTCTCGTCGCTTCTCTTGAAGAGTTCCTTCGAGAATCCGCTTTCCTCGGCGGCCCTTGAGATAAGCTCGTTGTCATAGACCTTGATCCCAAGTTTTTCGCCTATGGCCTTGGCTACGAATCCGCCTCCGCTGCCGAACTGACGTCCGATGTTGATGATAGTATTCATGACGCTTAGATTTTACTTCCGAGAATAGACGGGTCGTCGCCGTCCTTGAGATTGCGCAGCTTGCGTACGAGTCCTACGGCGAGTATTGCCGTGAGGATTGCTGCAAGCGAGTCAGAGATAGGGAAACTGTACCAGACACCCATCTCCGAACCTGTGATTCCCGGAAGTATGTAGATACACGGGACAAGGAACAGAAGCTGTCTGGACAGGGATAGGAAGATGGACTTGTGGACCATTCCAAGACACTGGAAAAGGTTTGTGGTGACCATCTGGAAACCGACGATAGGGAAGGCGACGTTCATCGCCCTGATGCCTGTTATCGCGAGTTTCTTCAGTTCCGGGTCGTTGGTGAATATCGACACGACCGGCCCGGAAAGGAATTCTGATATTATGAAGCCGAGCAGGGTGAAGATGGTTGCCCAGAAGGCTGTCAGCATATATACTTCTTTAACCCTGGAGTATTGTCTCGCTCCGTAGTTGTAGCCTGCGATAGGTTGCATCCCCTGATTGAGGCCCATCACTATCATTACGAAAATGAATGAAATAGGATTGGCGATTCCGTATGCTCCGATGGCCAGGTCTCCGCCGTACTTGAGCATCTGCTGGTTGATGAAAAGCACCACGATGCAACTGGCAAGATTCATCAGGAACGGTCCCATGCCTATTGCGAGCGAGTCTTTGGCTATCCTTACGTCCAAAGTGAACCTCTTCGGAAGGTGCAGGGCTTTTTTCTGGTCCAGGAAGTAGTGCAGTGTAAAGATCATGGCAAGGGACTGGCAGATCACGGTAGCTATCGCCGCGCCCCTGATGCCCATGCCCATTCCGTAGATCATTATCGGGTCGAGTATGGCGTTGGAAATCACGGTGAAAAGGGTCAGTCCCATCGCGAGTTTCGGGTTGCCGGACGAGCGTATCACGTTGTTCAGGCCGAAGTAGAGATGAGTGACGACGTTTCCGCCGGCTATTATGGTCATGTAGTCCCGTGCGAACGGCAGGGTGTTTTCGCTGGCTCCGAAGAACGTGAGTATCGGATTAATGAACGACAGGGTAAATGCCGTGAAGATCAGGCCGATGATGACGTTCAGGGTTACTTCGTTGCCGAGAACTTTGTTGGCGACGTCATAGTTTTTCTGGCCGAGCAGTACCGAGATCATCGTGGACGCTCCGACACCCACGAGGGTTCCGAGAGCGGCAGAGATGTTCATCAGAGGAAAGGTGACGGCAAGTCCGGATATGGCAAGGGAACCTACATTTTCTATATGTCCGATGAAAGCCCTATCTACCACGTTATAAATCGACGATGCAACCATGGCTATGATGCCAGGGACTGCATAGGATCTCAATAGGGAACTGATTTTCTTCGTTCCAAGCTCTGTAGGAATAGCTCCTGCCGCCATGTTTATTTCTTGTCGACTACTTCTATTTCAAAAATGAGAGGAGAGAACGGTGGGATTGATGCGCTTCCATTGGCGCCATATCCCAGTCCTGACATGAAGAAACTAACGATCTTGGATTCCTTGCCGAGACAGTTGATCGCATGGGCGAAACCTGTGATCACCTTGTTCGATCCCAGGGTCACTTCACTGTCGGTTTCCGCGTTCCTTGCTTCTACCGGTCCATATTTCTTGGACTTTGACCATATGTTATACACCTTTGCGGTATCTTCGATCGTCGTGTCGAATACTTTTCCGTTGAGGAGCCTTCCCGTGTAGTTTACATAGAAGGTGGATCCTTTCTCAAGGTCTCCTGTGCTGGCTCTCAGTATCTTGTGGCCGAAACCTTCGCTGATGGTGACTCCCGGGTAATTCTTGCTGACGAAGTTGTTGAAGATTCCGGTCTCCCATCTGTTTACGTCAGGGCATACCTGCTGGAGCTCGATGGTGTAGATGACAGGGGTCTTGCTGTTCTTGTCCGGAACATGCTTGAAATATTCCTCGGCATTGTCATACTTTTTCTCCGTAAGCAGCCAGCTAGGTATGAGGGCCGTCCTTTCACCGCCTGCCCTCATTCCGTCGAACATGTCAGATATGCCGACCAATGCGGTGCCTTGCTGCATGGAGACCATCTTAGGGCCGTAGTAATTGCTCTCCTTGAAGGTTCCGATCCTCTTGGCGAGTTCTTCCGACTCGGTGGAGATAATGGTACCGTCAAGGGTGCGGATGGTCCTGACTACATAGACATAAGGCTCTCCGTTGTAGGATGATCCGTTTCCGTCCTTTTCGTCCAGGATGTAGATTCCATGTCCGGCCTTCACTGCATCCCCGTGGTTGACCTTCAGCCAAGCTTCGATATAGTTGAGCTCGTCCTCATTTGACTCTTTGTCATTGCTTTTTGCGCAACTTGCGGCAAATACGGCTGCAAGTGCGAGTACGGTGTATATAAGGTTCTTTTTCATAATTCTTTATTCATTGCTTAAACTTTCCACCCATACATGGTAGACCAGTGCTGAATTAGCAGGAATCGTGCCTGACTGCTTGTTTCCGAAACCATATTTTCCGGAAAAGAGTATATAGCACTCTTCACCGCCCTTCACGCCGACCAGTCCGTTCTTCAGTCCGGTGACCATGTCGCCCTCCGAGAGGGTCAGGGTTTTGATCTCGAATGCCGTCGTGTCGGACACGTTCCATTTTACGCTTTCTGCGATGTCTTTGTTGTTGGTCGCAAACATCGCGTCATTGCTGATCGAATTCCCGGAGAACACATATCCTGCATAGTAAAAGGATATGGTGCCTTTCTCGTTGAGCGCCTCTCCTTCTCCTTCCTTAAGTATGAGTCTCTGGCTGCCTTTGTTATATACGACAGACCTGGACTTATCCTGGGCGATCTGGTTCTGGATGAACTGCTCTATCCGTTCCTCCTGCGTATTGTACTTCTCCTTGATCTGCTCTTTCGTACAAGATGCGAGGAGACATGACATGACGGACAATATTATGATGTGTCTTGATTTCATCTGGCAAAAAATTCTTTTGTCACTTTCTCAATGTATGCGGCGGCGTCTTCCGGAGAGGCGATGTCCTTCGGGAAGAACAGCTTGCCGCCGGCTGCGAGCTCATGCCCGCCTCCGTTGAAGCTCTCTTTCGCGAGGGTATTGGCCGAAGTCCCTTTCTTGGAGCGTACGGATACCCGGAAATAGCCTTCGTCCTGCTTCAGCATTATGCTCATCCGCACTCCTCTTATGGCCAGAGGCATGTTGACCAGGCCTTCGGTGTCGCCTTCGCGGACATCGTACCTGTCGAGGGTGGCCTTGTCGAGGATGATATATGATACTCCGTCAGGAGTTATGGTCATGAGGTCTTTCATCGCCGTGCCTATCAGCCTCAGCCTGTTCTCTCCGTAGCACCAGTTGATCTCTGCGACTATCGAATCCCTGTCCACTCCTGCATCGAGGAGTTCGGAGGCCATGCGGAGGGTTGAAGGGTAGGTCGAATTGGCGAAATTGTTGGTGTCGGTCGTCATGCCCGCCATCAGGGCCTTCGCGCTTCCGGCCGGAAGCCTTGATGCCTTTCCTCCTGTTTCCGGCATGGTCATGAGCACATAGTATGCCAGTTCGCTCGCCGATGATACGGCGGTCTCGGAGACGCATACGTCGAAGGATGCGGCGTCAGGGGAGAGATGATGGTCGATCAATATCTTCGGGGCCTTGGAGGAGGCCAGCATTCCGGCAAGTCCTTCCGTCCTGTTGAAGGCGTTGAAGTCCAGGCAGAATATCAGGTCGCTCTCGCCGATGCGGGCTTCGGCACCCTTCGGGTCTTCCGTGCAGACGATGGTGCTCTTCCTTATGTCGGAAGGGAAGATGAACTCCAGGTTGGAGCCTATGCTGTCCGGGAAGATGCATGCGACATCCTTGCCCAGAGACTTGAGCCAGCATGCCATCGCGACACTGCTGCCGACGGCGTCTCCGTCAGGATGAGTGTGCGATACCGTGGTTATCTTGGACGACCTCGAAACCAGGTCGTGGATAACTCCGGACGTATTTGCATCTATCTTTATCATAAGATTTGTTCGACTTGCAAATTTACAAATTATATTGCATTTGATAAATGATTTTCATAACTTTGTCGGAAAGTTTGCTAATAATTAAAAAAACTAATAATAATGAACAAAGCAGTAAAGACAATCCTCCAGGTCGTGCTCGCAGTGGTCGCTGTAGGACTCGTTTATGTCATTGTAGAGAGCATCCAGCAGCCTGTCAGGTTTGAGAAAGAGAGAAAAGCTCGTGAAGCAGTTGCTATCCAGCGTCTTAAAGATATCCGCGATCTCCAGGTCGCTTACAAGAGTGCAAATGGAAAGTTCGCTTCGACAGTGGATTCTCTTATCCTCTTCTACAATACCGGTAAGATGGACATCGTGATGCAGATCGGTTCCAAGGATGACTCCCTCGCAGTCGTAAATACCGACAAGCTCAGAAAGGCAAACAAGAAGATCACCTCTGCAGAGCTCTATCAGCGCTATCTCAATGGTGAGAGACTTGTATTCTCCATAAAGAATCAGGTTAACGTAAAGGATACCCTCTTCCACAATCGTCAGGACTTTGTCGTCGATTCTCTCAAGTACATTCCATTCTCCGGCGGCCAGTTTGTCGAGATGGAGTCAGTCATCAAGAAAGTATCCGGCGTGGATGTTCCTCTCTTCGAGGCAAGGATGCCTTACAAGAAACTCCTCGTGGGTATGGACGAACAGCTCCGCATCAACCTTGATGCCGACCAGAGGGACAAGAACCGTTTCGAGGGTCTTCAGGTTGGTAGCGTAGGCGTACCTAACAACAACGCCGGTAACTGGGAGTAATTCCCGCCGGACGCTGTCCAAATATTGAATATGGAATATATACCAGATACCAGAATATCCATTCAAGTCTCCTTGAGTGGATATTCTTTTAAGACGGGAGCCTCCGCACCTTCAGGGTGGATGGGGGCCGACCGCATTTTTACGACTCCGGAATTCCAGAAGAGGTATGACTCTGTGGAGATATCCCTCCTTACTCCGAAGTTCGCCCTCGTGCCGAACAATTTCTTCGACCCTTCGACGGCGCGCCAGTCTCTTTCCGAGTCGGTTCCCCTCAGGGATGGCGATGCGGTGGAGAATGTCGCGATTCCGGCGTACGGAGCCGTGCTGGTCTATTCCAACTCCTTGGATGAATCTCTCTCCAGGGCTATTTCCCAGACAGTTTATACTACCTCCGGCGACAGCGTGCGCGTGCTTCCGGAGATGTACTATATCCTGAGGGATCTCGGCAGCTGCCCTGATTACAACAAGATCATGGCGTCCTATGTGGACGGCTACCTGCATCTTGCCATCGCCCAGGGGAAGAGCCTCCTTCTCTGCAATTCATACCAGGCGGTGGATTTCACGACGGCCGAGTATTTCATTTTCCTTGCGATGAAGAAGCTCCAGCTCAATCCTGAGCTCTCGACCATATGCTTCCGTACTCCTCTCTCGCAGGAGCAGGAGATGTCCCTTTATCGCTATTTCAAGGCAGTAGAAGTGTTATGAGGATCATTTCGGGCTCATTAAAGGGAAAGACCATCGATCCGCCGGCTTCGTTCAAGGCCCGTCCTACCACGGATTTCGCCCGCGAGGCTCTCTTTGACATGATCGGCAATGAATATGAATTCGAAGACCTTAAAGTCCTCGATCTTTTCGGCGGTACCGGAGCCATTTCCTATGAGTTCGTTTCCAGGGGTGTCGGCCATGTTTGGACGGTCGAGATGAACCCGATCCATGCTGCCTTTATCTCTTCCCAGGCCCGCAAGCTGGGGATAGCCGACAAGATTACGGTGGTACGTCACAACGTATTCGAGTTCCTCCCGCTATGTACGGAGAAGTTCGACATCGTCTTTGCCGATCCTCCATACGCGTTGGACGACCTTGAGACCATTCCTGACAAGGTCTTTGCTGCAGGCATCCTTCATCCGGACTGCTGGTTTGTCCTTGAACACGGGGACGAGCACTCCTTTACGGAACACCCGCACTTCCTCCGTGAGAAGAAGTACGGGCGCGTCCATTTCTCTTTTTTTGCCTGATCTTATTTGATAAGATTGCCGAGCACGCTTCGGGTTAGCTCCTTGGTGATTGTCCTTGTGGCTGCGGAAGCTGCTGAACTAGCTGCCTTTCCGGCTGCAGACTTCGTCGTGCCTGACTTCTTCGCCGTGGTTTTCTTCTTGCCGGTTATGCTGTCTGATACGGCGTTCCCGACGCTTCTTGCCACGCTTGCGGCAACTGCCGTGGCAACTGCTGCGAAGATCTTGCTGCCTATTCCGTTTTTCTTTTTCTTGGCGGCTTCTTTTTCCTTGGCTTTCTGCTCTTCGGCTTCCTGGATGGCTGCCTTTTCGGCCTCGGCGGCCTTGGCGTCCTCTTCCGCCTGTTTGAGCAATACCTCGAATGCGCTCTCCCTGTCCACAGCCTTGTCATAGCGGCCGTAGATGCGGGACTGCTTGATCAACGCGTCTCTCTGGTCCTCGGTGATGGCTCCGATCTGGCTGAGAGGGAAGAGTATCTTTGCCCTTTCGACCATGCTTGGAGCGCCCTTCTCGTCAAGGAAGGATACAAGTGCCTCTCCGGTCTCGAGGTTCATTATGGCCTCGTCCGTCTTGAAGGCTGGATTGGCGCGGAAGGTGTCCGCTGCTGTCCTGACGGCCTTCTGGTCCTTAGGGGTGAAGGCGCGCAGGGCGTGCTGGATTCTGTTTCCCAGCTGGCCGAGTATGGCCTCTGGAATATCGGTAGGGGACTGGGTTACGAAATATACGCCCACGCCCTTGCTTCGTATGAGTCTTACTACTTGCTCTATCTTGTCCACGAGAGCCTTTGACGTGTCGTCGAACAGCATGTGGGCCTCGTCGAAGAAGAACACCAGTTTAGGAAGCTCCATGTCTCCGACCTCAGGAAGTCTTGCATAGAGGTCTGAGAGCAGCCAGAGGAGGAAGGTTGAATATAGCTTAGGATTGAGCATCAGCTTGTCGGCGGCGAGCACGTTCATCACTCCCTTTCCGCCTTCGCACTGAAGCAGGTCATATACATCGAAATCAGGCTCTCCGAAGAACTTGTCCGCACCCTGGTTCTCCAGCGTGAGGAGGGCTCTCTGGATTGCGCCTACGCTGGCTGCAGATACGTTGCCGTAGGCCGTTGTGAGGGCGGAGGCGTTCTTGGCCACGTAGTCGAGCATTGAACGGAGATCCTTGAGGTCCAGGAGCAGCAGTCCTTTCTCGTCGGCGAATTTGAAGACGATGTTGAGGATGCCGGTCTGAGTCTCATTCAGCTCCAGCAGACGGCCGAGCAGCTGTGGTCCCATGTCGGAGACGGTCGCGCGCATCGGATGTCCCTGCTCCCCATATACGTCAAAGAACCGTACCGGGCATGACTGGAATTGCGGATCTTCGATGCCGAACTCCGGGAGTCTCTTCTGTATGAAACCTGAAAGACGGCCGGGCTGGCTGATGCCTGAAAGGTCTCCTTTCATGTCGGCCATGAAACATGGTACTCCGGCCTGGCAGAAGGTCTCTGCGAGCACTTGGAGGGTTACGGTCTTGCCGGTACCTGTGGCTCCGGCGATCAGTCCATGGCGGTTCGCCATTTTTCCTACAATGCTTATAGGCCCGTTTTCACTGTGGGCGACGTACAAGCCGCGTTCTTTGTCTAGCATAATTAAAGATTTGGTCAGTACTACAAATGTAATCAATCCGATTGACATTTAGAGCATTATTGCCCGAAAAGTTATTTCTCCTGACAGGACTTCCGGCCTTTCTCGCTGCGGAACCACAGGCCGAACAGAAGAGCGGAGAGCCCCGCTACAGCCGTTCCGATGGCGATGTTCCAGTCCATTGGGAGATTGAACCCTATCTTGGCCGTACATATATAGGTCGTGCAGACCGAAGTCATCAGCAATGCCGGAATCAGCGTTATCATGTACGCCAGACCGCCCTTGTTTCTTGCCAGATATACGGTCAGGGCCCAAAGCGTGAATATCGACAGTGTCTGGTTGGCCCATCCGAAATACCTCCAGATTACGTTGAATCCGTCCTCATTGGCTATGTTGAACCAGAGTATCAGTGCTGTCGCCAAGAAGATAGGGACGCATAAAACCAGTCTGCTGCGCACGGGTTTCTGGTCGTAGTGGACGGCGTCTGCAACGATGAGCCGGCAGCTGCGGAGTGCGGTGTCTCCGGTCGTTATCGGGGCGGCCACTACTCCAAGTATTGCCAGGATTCCTCCCAGGACTCCAAGCCATCCTTTCGAAACTGCCGTTACGACGGTCGGGGCTGCTGCGCCGAGGGATGATCCAACCTCCTCAGCGCCTCCGGCGAAGAAGAAGTATGAGGATATCGTTGCCCAGATCAGGGCGACGAGGCCTTCGGT
>JAEEGL014612024.1_pt1 | contig 21250 bp, 17 predicted proteins | sample 9134231 | NCBI WGS metagenome assembly JAEEGL01 (sample SAMN16246548, study PRJNA631951) | gut metagenome | biome: gut microbiome; feature: rumen; material: fiber-attached | host: Bos | place: Iran: Karaj | collected 2018-10 | reverse complement strand
GAAGATGTTGGACACCGTCATCGCAATGTTGCAGGCTGCAATCACATGCAGCCCACGCAGGGAAAAGCTCTGCATCAGCATTGCCATGCCGACAGCCCAGCAGACTTCATTGACTAGAAGGGGTGTGCCCTGCTTCAGACCGCCGAGAAGCAGGGTTTTCGGAACATGCATGGAGCAATATGCCTTTTCAAGAAAGCGAAAACGTCCATGACGGAGATGGGCGTAGCCGACGATGATGATCAGCTCCGCCACGCGGGAAATGACCGTCGCCCAGGCGGCGCCTTTCACGCCCATTTGTGGGAAGCCCCAATGGCCGAATATCAGCAAGTAGTTGAACAGCAGATTGATGAGAATCGCCGCAATGCTTGCGACCATCGGCATGCGCGTCTCTCCCACTTCCCGCAGCGAACTGGCGTAGGTCATGGCGAAGGCAAAAGGCGGAATGTTGAAAAGCATGATGGCCAGATAATGGCGTGCCGCCTCCACGGTGGACTCCAGCTCCGCTGGCGTAGCCTCCCCTTTTAGGAAGCATGAAATCAGCGGCTCTGGAAACAGCAGAAACGCCACGATGAACAACGCCGTGGTCACCAGAATCGTAAGCAATTTCAGGCGAAAGCAATGGCGCACGCCCTCGTCGTCTCGTGCGCCGGCGAATTGAGTCGAGAAGATGCCGACTCCCGACAGGATGCCAAACACACACAGGCTGAACACGAACAGCAGTTGATTGACAATGGCCACCGCTGCCATCGCCTCAGTTCCCACGGCGCCAATCATCAAATTGTCCAGTAGACTGACCACATTGGTCAAGGTGTTCTGGACAATCATGGGCACCGCGAGTGCTGCCACCATGTGGTAGAACTCACGGTTGCCGATAAAACGCTGGCGAAAAGAGAAAGACAAGATAAGTATCTCTGCAAGAATAAGTTATAAGAACAGGATAAGAATTTTGGCTAGAATTGGTTAGAAACCAAGCTTGCGGAAGGTCTCCACCTGCCGCTTGATGGAATAGCCGCCTTTCGGCGCGAGCAGATCGCCCGCCCAGTTGTGGCCACTGTCAAAGCAGATTTCCGTCTGGTACTCCAGCATGCGGGGGCAGGCGAAGATTTTCGGCATGAGCTCGTTGAAGTCCAGCACCCCGTCAAAGGGCATGGCATGGAGGTCGCCGTAGCCAGAATTGTCATGGATATGGGTCGTGACGACGTGCGGCTGAAGCAGCTCAATGGCATGGGCCTCTGGAATGACGCCGCCGTCCCACCAGCACGTGTGCATATAGTCCTCGTACTTCGAGGGATCCTTGCCCGGCGTGGGGTCCATGATGTTGGCGTGGCCCGTGTCATAGCAGACGCCGATGGCAGGGTTGTCCAAAAACGGCGTCACAATCCCCAAAACCTCCTTGGCGGAGTTCGGCATCTCGAAGGAATTCTCTACCGCGATGACAACCCCAAGCCGTTCTGCCGTGGGAAGCAGCTTTTCCAACATGTCCTGAGCAAGTGGTCGCAGGACATCAAGGGGAGTCCGCTTGAAGCAATAGTACCATGCACCCACATGCACGGTATACGTTTTGCCACCAAATTCAGAGGTGATTTCCAAACCGCGAATGTGGTCCTGCAGGATTTTCGGCCGATATTCCAGCTCAGGGACATTCAAATCGTTGTACTGCCCTGCAAATCCGTGGGTTGACACAAATTTCACATGGAACTCATCCGCCAGCCGCTTCACAAAGGCGAGCCCCTCAGCTCCTTTGCTGCATCTGCCGAGCAAATCTTCGCTCATGACAAATGTGTCGACGCCCCAGTCCAGATATTCACGGATGACGGAGGAATACAGTTCGTCAGTCAGTTTGTACCACGGAAAATTGTAGCACAACGGCACATTCGGGTTTCTGCATGGCGTGTTCATCTTGTTCGTTCCTTTCATTGCGTTATTTATACCTTATTTGTATTTATTCTGAACTTCATTGAAATCCACAACTTACACAGAATAAACAGAAAAGACATGTCGAATGATTCAAGTCCCTTTTCATAAGACGCGATGATGCAGGGCATTTTGCGAAAAGGAAGGCAGCCGGCAGTGTCTTCTGGGGCTTTCGTGTGTTCTGGGAACTCCTTATGAATCGTTAACCTTATATATATTATATATTGAATACAACATGGCGGTCTCACAGCCATTTCAGGAGCAGACGGCAGCCATGGTCAATGTCATCCGCCGCCTGGACAAAGTCGCCCGTATACCATGGATCGGCCACATCCCGCGGCGATTCATCCAAATCCAGCAGACGACAACACCGCCCTTCCCCCTCCGGCCCCAAAATCCGCTGCATATTGCGGACGTTGGCGGCGTCCATGCCGATGAAGAGGTCATAGTGCCATGCGTCCTCCCGCCGAAGCCGCACCGCGCGGTGGGGAATCACAGGCACTCGCCGTCGCCGCAGTTCCGCCAAAGTCCCCGGATGGATGCCGTTGCCAATCTCCTCTTCGCTGGTGGCGGAGGAGGCTACCACGACGTCCCGTCGTCCCGCCGTCGCCAAAAGCGCCGTCATCATGGACTCCGCCATGGGAGAACGGCAAATGTTCCCATGGCACACGAACATCAGCCGCCGAAGACCGTTTGGAGCGGTAGTCAGCGCCTTGGGACATGGAAATGATGGATATGGATTCGGCATGATTCCTCCTGACAGAAAATAATATAAAAGATAAAGCACAAGAGACAACCTTGTACAAGCTTGCCATCCATCATTCAGCAATTATATTGAATCTGTTTTCCTGAACACAGGCCGCCGGCCTGGGGGGAGAAAAACAAGCCACTCAATCAAACAGAGGTGTGAAATGGCAGCAAAAATCGATAAGGAAAAATGTGTCGGATGCGAGACTTGCGTCGGACAGTGCCCTGTGGAGGCCATCAAAATCGTTGACGGCAAAGCGGAAGTCAACGCGGATGACTGCGTCAGCTGCGGTGCCTGCAAGGACGCTTGCCCCTGTGAAGCCATCGAAGTGGAATAGGACACCCCTTTCCATGACGCGCCCCCGATTCCCCCGAGGAGCCGGGGGCGTTTCTGTCTGCGCCCCATAGCTCCTTCCCTCCGCGGAGACCAACATGCTTCGCTGTTCTCTTTTTGTGTTCATCACAGGGATGATCTGGATGATCATCAGCTTCTGTCAGGCGGCCGCCCGCCACCGCCGATGCCGTTCAGAGCACTTTTATCTGATGGGTGCCGTGATCTGCGCATCCCTAATCCTTTGTTATCAGGTTCTTACACGCACCATCTTTCCCGCCGAATGGTCTTGGCCCGTGGCATGCTGCATGTGCGGCGGCGCCGTCTTTGGGGCCTTCTCCAATCTCTGCTGCATGTACAACATGGGATTTGGAGCAGCGGCTCTCTATCTGGCCCTGTCCGGCCTGGGCTTCTCCATCAGCTTTCTTTGGTCCGTGGCGGTGTGGCACGAGAAGATGAGCTGGATCAACGGAGTCGGCCTGTGCTGTCTCGCGGCCGCCGGCATCCTGTCCGCCTTTGCGGGCCAGACGGAAGAGGACAAAGCCGCCTATACGCAGGGCGGCAGCCTGACCCAAAAGCGCCTTCTGGCCGCCTTGGGCGCCACCCTCTGCGGAGGCGCCAGCCAGATTCTGATTGCCTATCCGTCCGTGGCAGGCTTTGGCGGGACGCCTCTTCCTCAGCTGACAAAGACCCTGCTGATCATGCTGACCTACATCTGCGTCTATTTCACCGTGAGCGTGGTGACCTTTCGCCGTTCGGAGAAGATTGACGTCTGGGCATTGGCCCGCAGCGCCGTCCCGTGGGGTGTTCTCGCCATCCTCTCCTACGCCGTCCTCTTCGTCACCCTCAAATATCTTGGAGAAATTGGACGTGCGGGCATCGCCTATGCCCTTTGCGGCGCCGTGCAGCTGCTCCTGTTCACCGCCGCCACGAGAGTGGTTTTCCATGACAAGCTGAACGCCAAACAGATGGCCGCCCTCGCGTTGATCATCATTGGCATCTTCGCCGTGGAAAGCGGTTGACGCAACATTCCCCGCCAAGCGTTATTTTTTGTAACATATTGAAAACAAGGAAGTTACAATGAAAAATACCCTGCTTCAGAAACCGTTGATGGGCCTCATGGGCCTCTGCTCCGCTGTGGCGATGACCGCCGCACCCCTTCCCCTTCGCTTCGAATGGGACACGTTCCAGGCCAATGGAATCATCAAATACGACGTGCCAGCCGATGCGCCGCAGTCCATCATTGTGCAGACCACATTTGCTTTGGCGGACGGCGAGTTCAAGCCTGCCGCCGTGAACCCCTACCGCAGCGAAACCGCCATCCGTGTGCTCTCCGGAGACATCCAGAAGGCGGAGCGGAAGAGCGGCAAGGTCACCGAGCTCTACGCCGCCGGCCGCACCCGCACCTTGATCTGGCAAACATCCGGCCAGCTGCCCGCCGGCGCCATCTCCAATGGAAAGCTGCACGTGACTCTCGCCGACCCCGCCCAGCCGGAGACTATTCTGGCGGAAAACACCATCGACTTTCAGGCGGATCTTTCTCAAGTCATTATGCTGGATAACTTTGCAAAAAATCCAAACATTTATCCCAACGTGATTTCTGAGGGAGCGCGGACTGTTCCCGGCTGGTGTGAGGAGGACGGCGTCCTTTCCTGCTATGAAAAGGATGACCTGCTGGATCCCATTGTCTGGCGCGGCGAGCTCAGCGGCGACTACGCCATCTACGTGAACCTGCCGCCAAACAGCGTCATCGAGCTGGAGCTCACCGATGACGGATACCCCCAACGCTTCGAACACGCCGCCGGAAGGGACGTCTTCTGGAAAGTCGCCAAAATGAACGGACGCCATCTGGTCTTCCGGCAGTGCTTCGGCACCATCGCGCAAGTCAACGACGCCACACGCTCCCGGCTGCGCCACGTCAAGTTCGTCAAGCTCACGCCGGAGCAGGCCGCTGCATGGAACCGGGAGCGCAATCCCGCGCGGGACAAGATCACCGCCGGCTATTTCGAGCCCTACAGCTGGTCCTTCATCGACCTGGTGGACCGCGACTCCAAGTTCCTCGAAGCCCTGGCCGCCTACGCCGACGCACGGGTGGACATCGTGGACGCTCAGGCGGGCCGCGGCGGCTGCACTCCCTTCTATCCCAGCGCCGTCGAGCCGCCGCTTTTGGGAGTCACTGTCGGCGATCCCGCCCCCGGCAACCCCGTTCCGCCTAAGAGCGAAGGCACGGGACGCATGGCGCGGACCTGCGATCTGGTCACCGCAACCCTCCGTGCCGCACGTGCTTACGATATTCAGGGATGCATCAATTTCGGTGCCGCCATCAACTACAAGGGCGAACCCATCGAGGGGCGCATCTCCAAAGAGCACCCCGAATACTTCATCAACACCTACTACTACGACTACGACAACCCTGCCGCCCGTGCCTATTTCCTCCAATTCTACCGCGAGCTGATGGAACGTGGCGCACGCACCATCTCCGTGGACTTCTGCCGCTACCCCTTCGGCTGCCGTTCCGAAGAGGGTGTCAACCTCTTCTTCCGCGAGCTGCGCGCCCTGGCCAACGGTTTCACAGACACCGCCAAAGGCAAGATAACCATCATGACCCGCTTCCCCGTCCCCGGCAGCTATGGTGCCGACTCATGGAAAAACGTCTGGTTCAACCCCGCCCTATGGGCAGCCGAAGGCCTGGTGGACATCATCATGCCCTCCAATCTCTACGGCGTGTGTGACTTTGACGTAAAGCCTTATGTGGAAGCAGTTAAGGGAACTGGCGTCAAAGTCCTTCCCAATCTGGAGGGCGGCTCCGACGGACTCGCCTTCCCCTACGGACCGATGTTCCAGGCCGCACGGCATTACCGTGACGGGGCGGACGGCGTCTACATGTATCAGTCAGACGCCCGCATCGTCGGCGGCATGACCACAGGAATGTCTCAGGCCCGCGATGTCATCAGCATCTTGGGCAGCAGCCAGGCAACCATCGCCTGGGTCGAGCGGGAAAAACAGCGCAATCGGGAAGAATACAGTTGTGGTGTCTACATGTATGACGCCTGCCCCTACCGCAACCGCCGAGTCGTCTTCTATTTCGAGGGCATTGAGCCGGACAAGGTGGAGTTCTACGTGAAAGGCGAACTGCTCAACACGCGGACCCAGGAGCCATGGATTCTCGGCGAGCTGGGCGATGACCACAGCTATACCTTCACCGGCAAGAACATCCCCTTGAAACTGGTCATCCATTTCGGCGACACCATCTGGGAGCATGAGATTACCCTGCCCCAAATGCTGTGACCCGTTTTTGCTTTAGAAAGGTATTCATCCATGAACGCCAACAGCAAACCCTCCACGTCCTACATCCGCATCACGTGGCTCGGGCAAGGCGGCTTTTTCTTCGTGTCGAAAGCCTGCCGTCTTCTTGTCGATCCCTACATCAGCGACTGCATTCAACGCATCCAAGGCCTTAAACGTTTGCATCCCTTCCCTTTGCAGCTGAACAGCCTACGGCCAGATACCCTGCTGGTCACCCACGACCATTTGGACCATTTGGATCCAGAAGGCGTGGAGGAAATCCATCTCCGCTATCCTGCCTGCCACTTTGCCGGCCCTGCCCGTGCGCATGACCACTTCCGACGGTTGAACATCGCCGAGGAAATGCTGACTGAAATCGCTCCTGACAGCCAAACAACCTTCGGAGACATCACCGTCACCGCCGTCTTTGCCGCCCACAGCGACCCAAGCGCCTGCGGATATGTCATTGAGGCCAACGACCAAAGAATCTACCTCACAGGAGACACCCTGTTTGACGAACGGCTCTTCTCTCCTCAAACCACTGATGTTGACCTGCTGCTCATCTGCATCAACGGCAAACTGGGCAACATGAATGCCGATGAGGCTCTGCGTTGCATAGAGCGGCTTCGCCCCCGCATGGCCCTTCCCATGCATTACGGACTGTTTGCAGAGAACACCGCCGATCCCGCACCTTTCATCGAAGCCTGCCGCCATCTTGGCGTCTCTTCGTTCCCCATGACTATCGGAAAGGAATTCACCCTGTGAAAATCAGTGCCGTCAAAACCTTCATTTGCAATGCGTTCCGAACCAATTTCGTCTTTGTGAAGATTGAGACGGACGGCGGACTCCATGGCTGGGGGGAGGCAACCCTTGAATACAAGGAAAACACCGTGGCCGCCGCCATCCATGACCTGGAAGACTGGCTACTGGGCAAAGATCCTCATGCCATCGAACATTTCCGCCACGATTGCTACCGCGACGCCTACTGGAGAGGCGGCCCCGTGCTCATGAGCGCACTGGCCGGCGTCGAAATGGCCCTTTGGGACATCAAAGGCAAAGATTTGGGCGTCCCCGTCTGCCAGCTCCTTGGCGGAATGGTGCGCACTTCCATCCCTGTCTACATGAACGGCTGGTTTTCCCCCGCAAAGACGCCAGACGAATTCGCCGAAAAGGCAATGGCGCTTCGGAACCGACGGTTGCCCGGCTGTAAATGGGATCCCTTCGGCAAAGCTTGGCAGCAAATCTCCCCGCAGGAGCTCCAACAGGCCATGGAATGCATCGAAAAAGTCTCCGAAGCCACAGGCGGTCAAGTTCGCTTGCTCATCGAAGGACATGGACGCTTCGACATCCCCACCGCCGTCAAAATCGGCCAGCGGCTGGAGAAATACGACGTCTTCTGGTTCGAGGAGCCCATCCCGCCAGACGACAAAGAGGGTATGCGGGAAGTCAAAAACAGAGTCCGTGTCCCGCTGGCCGCCGGCGAACGGCTCTACAGCCGCTATGACTACCGCCAGTTCTTCGACCTCGCATGCACGGACTACATCCAGCCGGACGTCTCCCACGCCGGCGGCATCATGGAATTGCGGATGCTGGCGGCGGAGGCCGAATGCCGCCACTTGGGCTTCTGCCCCCACAACCCTTCCGGTCCCGTGGCCAACGCGGCAACCCTGCAACTGGCCGCCTGCGTCCCCAATTTCATCATGCTGGAGATGATGATGACCGACGTGCCATGGCGGCGGGAACTCTGCAACGAGAACCTCCTTCTCAAAGACGGCGAAATGGTCATCCCCCAACGACCGGGCCTTGGCATCGAACTCAATGAACAGGAACTTCTTAAACATCCATACATTCCGACATCGCTGCGGCACTATCAGGGGAATCTGACCCATATCCGCCCCGCAGACGCCATCCCCTACTACACCATGGAGGTATCCCATGACTGACAAACGTTTTCAAGACAAAGTCGTCCTTGTGACCGGAACCAGCCGGAATACCGGCGTAGGCATCGCCGCACTTTTTCTTCGGGAAGGCGCCAAGGTCTTCATCTGCAGCTCCACCGCCGCCTCCACGGCCAAAGGCGCCGCCCTACTCCATGGCATGGGATTGGACGGATTCATCCAAGTGCCGGCGGACATCGGCGACGAAGAACAAGTCAACCAAATGTTCCAGACTATCGACAGCCAAGCCGGCCATCTGGACATTTTGGTGAACAACGCCTGTGATCAGGGCATCGGGAAGCCCTTTGTGGAAATGGAACCTGCATTTTTTCATAAGGTACTGCAAACCAATGTGTTAGGTACATTTATGGTTTCGCAGCATGCCGCGCGAATGATGCTTCGGCAGGAAAGTCGTGGCATCATCGTCAATCTCGGCTCCAATGTCTCCATGCGGGCCATCCGCAACCGGACGGCATACGTCACCAGCAAAGGGGGCATTGACGCGCTGACCCGCTCCATGGCCGTTGATTTGGGCCCCAAGGGAATCCGTGTCAACGAAGTAGCCCCCGGCTACATCTACACCGACCGATGGGACGCCCTGGACGAGAGTCTGCGTACCCGTCGCCGCATGAACTGCCCGCTCCGCAAGGAGGCATCAGCGGATGACATTGCTCAGGCCGTGGCCTTCCTCGCCTCCGACGCCGCCGCCAACATCTGCGGCGAACGGCTGGTCGTGGACGCTGGCTGCTCTGCTCAACATATGCCAGAAGATGTTGATAAGTAACTGCATCAAAACATGTTATAAAATTCTGGCAACATAAGGATTTGATATGCTATATGATCTCACATGCCCCTACCCGGCCGCAAAGGTTCCGACCATCGTGCGGACGGATGTCCACATGAAATCGGGCCATACGGACTACACGGGGCTGGTCTACGATGTAACCATCCATTCCATGGATGACAGCAGCTACATTGATTTCCCCGGACATATCGTGCAGACGGACGATGGCATGCGGGCGGACAATGCACCGGCAGAGCTGTTCTTCCGAATCCCCTGCACCGTCATTCGGCTGGCGCGCATCGACCACAGCGGAGGAGTCTCCGCGGCTGAACTGGAAGAGGCACTTGGGGGAATTCCGCAGACTCCGACCCTCATGATCAACGCTTTAGGCAACCTGGATCCAGATGAAATCGAATTCAGAAGCGTATGGCTGGACGACAGCGCCGTCGACTGGATTGTCAGCTCCGGCATCCGCATTCTGGTCTCCGACATCTATGAAAGCATGGACATCAGGGGCATTTTCGTGAAATTTTTCAGCAATGGCATTTGCACTGTCTGTGAGCCCAGAGGCATGGGACGACTGAAAAAGTCTCGCAATCTCCTGACCATTTCCTTCCCCCGCATTGCCACCTTGACACAAGTCCCCTGCCAGATACTTGTTGAAGAAGAAGATTAAGAAAGGAATCCTTATCATGTTGAATCGCAATGAAATAGCAAATTCCCTCCGCCAGCTTGGCCTGAAGGAGGGAGACATCGTTCTCCTGCACAGCTCCTATCTGAGCCTCGGCCCTGTGGAAGGCGGGCCGGATGCCGTCATCGCGGCTTTTCTGGATGCCATCGGTGGCAGCGGTACGCTGCTGGCCCCTGCGTTCGACAATTTGGGCATACTGGCGGACAAAATCAAGGAGCTGCCCGGTGCCATCGTCAGCTCCTGCCCCTGCGCCGCCGTTGCGGCCTTTGGCCCTATGGCCGCTGAACTCTGTGTGGACCACTGGAAGGCGGATACCGCCCATGGGGAAAATACGCCCTATACGCGACTTGCGGAAAGAGGCGGCTATGTCTGTCTGTTGGGCTGCGACCAGGACAGGAACACCACGCTGCACAGCGTGGAGGCCATGCTGCACCTTCCCTACCTCAAGACGCGCACCTACGACAGTCTGCAGACGCCGGACGGGCAGACCGTCTCCCACAGCTACCACTTCTTTCCTGGCCCGCACCGCGATTTCATCGGCATTGACAGCATTTTGAAGGATGGCGGCGCCATGGTCGTCGGCAGGATTGGCAATGCGATCTGCCGCCTCATCAAGAGCAAGGACATGATTGACCTGCTCACAGAATACGCGAAAGATGCTCCGGACTTGTTCCTTTGCGAAAATCCCGCCTGCGCGGACTGCATCGGCCAGCGCGCTACGCTGATGGCCGCCGAATTCGCAAAGGAGTCCTTTCAGTTGACGGCCTCCGCCAGATTGGCCGGAAGATATGTGCCGGAAATCTGCGAGAATCTGGCAAAGGCGGGCATTCGGCAGGTCGAACTGGATTATCTGCAAGGGAAGGCGGCCATGGCGATATCAGCGGACAAGCTGGCGAAGGCCGTGGCGGAGTTGAAGGAGGCGGGCATCGCCGTCTCCGCGCTGCGGCTTCCCGCCGTTCCCTTCAATGCAACGAACTTGCTGGAGAAACTGGGGGCGGCGGACATCCAGCGCGTCGTCATGCCGTTGCCGTCCAGCGGCAAGACGGCCGTGGCATTGGCCAAAGAGAACATCAGCGTCTCCTTGGCCAACGCGGCACAGACGGCCCTGTGCGCCACTTCCGATTTCGCTTCCATTCAAAAAGAACTCACAAGTATCGATGGAAACGCCGCTTCCGCCGCCACATTCTGCTTCAATGCGGCCCAGTTTGCACAGGCGGGCGAAATGCCCTTCTTGAATTCATACAAGGCAGGCCATTTTCTGAAAACCATTGGGCAGCTGGATGTTGCGGATTGCCTTTGGGACGGGACACCAACCCGTCTGGCACAGGGCAACGCGGAAATCAAGGAATTGATTTCCATTTTGCGCTGCTCCAGTTTCAATGGTTTCCTCTGCCTTGGCGGCGGGGCTTCCTTCCCTGGCACGCTTCAGGAGGCCACCGAAAACCTCCGCTGGTTGCTTGATAACATGTAACCATTTACGAATAAGATGTCCATGGATAGGAAAAGCATCATCGGTGCCGCTCTTCTCTGCCTGACGGCGCTGATTTGGGGAACAGCATTCGTCGCACAGAAGAGCGGGCTTGACCATTTGGAACCGTGTGCGTTCAATGGCATCCGGAATCTGATAGGCTGCGTGGCGTTGCTTCCTTGCATCCTGTTCATCGACAAGCTGCAGGGGCGCAGGTCGTCCTTTTTCGGCGCCTGCGCAGATTCACGCAGCACGCTTTTCAAAGGGGGAATCTGCTGCGGCGTGATTCTGGCAATCGCGAGTCTGCTGCAGCAGGTCGGCATTGGCTGGACTTCCGTTGGCAAGGCTGGCTTCATCACCACGTTGTATATATTTATTGTGCCGTTGATCGGACTCTGCTTTGGCAAGAAAGTCAGCCGACTCCTCTGGTTTTGCGTCGCCGCCGCCATTTTCGGAATGTATCTTCTCTGCTTCCGTGGCGGCGGAGGCCTGAACAAGGGCGATGTCGTCATCTTCCTCTGCGCCATAGGCTTCTCCTTCCACATTCTGGTCATCGACTACTTTGCGCCGAAGACGGATTGCGTCCGAATGGCCTGCATCCAGTTTGGGACGGCCGGTGTCTTGTCGCTGTTGATTGCGTCCTTCACGGAACATATCACCTGGAGCGGCATTACAGATGCCTGCATTCCACTGCTTTATGCGGGCGTTCTTTCAAGCGGCGTGGCCTATACGCTTCAGATCGTGGCCCAGAAGTATGTTCATCCAGTCATTGCTTCCCTTTTGATGAGCCTAGAATCCGTCTTTGCCGCCTTGGGAGGCTGGATAATATTGGGAGAACGGCTCAATGGACGGGAACTTGCAGGCTGCGCCATTATCTTCGCCGCGGTCATCATCGCCCAATTGTCAGGCAATTCACAGAATGAAAAGGGATGACACCCTGTGATTCTGTAGACCATGCGTTCCGCGCTGCTCGCGGCTTGTCAGCCACCATGACGACGGTGGTGCAAGCTTTTCCCAATGCACAACTTATGGCAATCATCAATTGCTGACGACTGTCAGAATTTGTCCTTCCCCTCGCGGTCATTATGACCTCTGCTGACTTCTCATCGCCCACGCGCATGTCACCATTCGCGAAAATAGCCTCCCGCGCGCCTTTTTCGCCACCACCGACGGCTCGAAACACGACATTCGGGGCGATTGGCGCCTTGGGGGACAACGCCGCGTGGAGTTTCCACAATCTGCCACTATATTAAATAGGTATATAATAAATGAAGATCCATTAATGGGAAAGGAACTCTCATGTTGCAAAAACTACTGCTTGGAGACGAAGCGCTGGCCCAAGGCGCCCTGGACGCAGGTTTGTCTGGGTGCTATGCTTATCCGGGAACGCCGTCAACAGAAATATTGGAGTATATTCAGACATCTTCGGAAGCAGAGGAGAGAAAGGTCCATCGCGAATGGTCAAGCAACGAAAAAGTGGCCATGGAAGAAGCATTGGGCATGTCCTTTGCGGGCAAACGTGCCATGGTCTGCATGAAACATGTAGGAATGAATGTGGCGGCGGACGGCTTTGTCAACTCAGCGGTTACAGGCACGGTTGGTGGTCTTTTGGTGGTGGCGGCAGACGATCCGTCCATGCATTCCTCTCAAAACGAGCAAGACTCCCGTTTTTATTCGCAATTTGCGATGATACCCTGTCTGGAGCCAGCCAGCCAGCAGGAAGCCTATGACATGGCAGCCTATGCCTTCCGCCTTTCCGAATCCCTTGAGGAACCAATTTTGATGCGACTGACCACCCGGCTTTCCCACTCCCGCGCCAATGTGACGACGGGGAAGGCACAGCCAGAGAACGGTTTGAACCCGCCCAACGCCAAACCTGGCCGTTTTGTGCTGTTGCCCGGCATTGCAAAACGCAACTACGAAAAGCTGTGCGCGAAACAGCAGACAATGGTGGATTCCAGTGATGCGTCTCCCTTCAATCGGCTGGAAGAAGGCACGGAAAACCGCTATGGCATCATCGCTTCCGGTATCGGCTACAACTATGTCCAAGAGGCCTTTGGAGGCAAATGTCCCTACCCTATTCTGAAGATTTCCCAATATCCCCTGCCGACACGTCTGTTGTCCCGTCTGCTGGAGCGTTGTGATCAAATCATGGTTGTGGAAGAGGGCATGCCTTTCATTGAGCAGCAACTTCGCGGACCGCTGAACCCAACAGGCAACATCCACGGACGTCTTAGCGGCGACCTGCCCCGCACTGGAGAACTGACCCCTCGCCATGTGGCCGAAGCATTCAAGCTTCCCGTGCCGAACACCACGCCACTAAGCCCCCTGGTCAAGGTCCGTCCCCCGCGGCTTTGCGACGGCTGCCCTCATGTAGACAGCTATAAGGCGCTCAATGCAGCCATCGCGGACCGCCCCGGCGCCAATGTGTTCGGGGACATCGGCTGCTACACCCTTGGTGCGCTGCCGCCCTTCAGCGCCATCAGTTCCTGCGTTGACATGGGAGCCTCCATTTCCATGGCCAAGGGTGCAGCGGACGCGGGAATTGCCCCTGCCATCGCCGTCATCGGCGACTCCACCTTCACCCACTCCGGCATGACGGGCATCCTTGACGCCGTATGGGAGAACTCCCCCATCACCGTGCTGATTGTGGACAACGGCACCACAGGCATGACTGGTGGTCAAGCTTCCATCAACAATGGCCGACTAGAAGACATCTGCAAAGGGCTAGGCGTGGCTCCAGAACACGTCCGCATCATCACACCATTACCCAAGAACCACGAGGAGAACGTGAAAGTCCTTCTTGAGGAAATTGACTATCAAGGGCTATCCATTGTCATATCCCGCCGGGAATGCATCCAGACCCTGCGCCGCAAGGCAAGGAAATAGAGTGGGGATATCATATTCAAACCAAAGCAGCAGAGGCATATATCCATGAAAAATGACATTGTCTTAGCGGGAGTGGGCGGCCAGGGTATTCTGACCATTGCGGCCATCATTGGGCAAGCAGCACTGAAAGCCGGCCTGAATGTAAAGCAGTCCGAAGTCCACGGCATGGCTCAGCGAGGCGGCGCCGTTCTGGCCCACCTGCGCCTTTCGGATGCACCCATCCATTCAGATCTTATTTCCCAAGGCACGGCAGACATCGTCCTAGCCGTGGAACCTATGGAGGCGCTACGCCAAGCGGACGCCCTTGCCCCTCAGGGTGTGGTCCTCGCCAACTCTCGTCCGGTACAGAATATTGGAGACTATCCGGATCTTGAAACCATTCTGGCCGCCTTGCGGGCCTATCCGCGACATGTGGTCATTGACGCGGACGGCATGGCACAGGAGGCTGGTTCAAGCCGTGCCATGAACATGGTCATGCTTGGAGCCATCTCGCCATTTATCGATGTGCCAGCCAATTATATGACGGACGTCATTGAAGCGACCTTTGCCCGCAAGGGAGCAGAGATGGTTGCCGTCAACTTCAAGGCCTTTGAAGTCGGCCGAGCCGCAGGCCTGGCCATTGCCTGACCCCGAAGCCAACCAACGCAAGAAGGAATTCACCCCATGGAATCAAAAGTCCGACAAGCCTTCAAAGATATGTATCATGTAGAACCGGAAGTCATTGCAAAAGCTCCCGGCCGTCTGGAGATTTTGGGCAACCACACCGACTACAACCAAGGCACTGTCCTGAGCACAGCGGTTGACCGTGCCATGACCGTGGCGGCCATGGCCATCCCTGGACGAGAGTGCGAACTGACGGACATCGTGACCAACAGCCGTCGCCGCTTCTCCCTGGATAACCTAGCCAAGCCAGCCAAAGGGGACTGGAGCAACTACATCAAAGGACTAATCGTGGAGATGCGGAAACGTGGAATGGAAGTGCCTGCGTTCAAGGCAGTTCTGGGAGGAACGGTTCCCATGTCCGCTGGCATGAGCAGCTCCGCCGCCTTGGAGATGGCCATGCTTTTCGCGCTGAAGAAATTGGCGAAGTCAGAAATAAGCTGGTTGGACTGCGCTCGCATCGGCCAAGGTTGTGAAAACAACTATGTTGGTGCAAACACAGGACTTATGGACCAATTTAGCTCACTAATGGGCAAAGCTGGGCAACTGGTCTATTCGGATTTTAGGAGCTATGAAGTGTCCAATGTGCCCATTCCAGCTGGCACGGCGTTTGTGGTCGCCAACTGCATGGTCAAACACAACCTCACCAATGAATACAATGAACGCCGTGCCGCCTGCGAAGACGCCGTCAAGGTGCTGGCGGGCATCTATCCGGGAGTCAGCGCCCTTCGGGATGTGAGTCCGGAGCAATTGGAGGCGGCGAAGGACAAGCTGGCAGCTGTCTCCTATCGGCGAGCTCTCCATGTGGTTGGTGAGATTTCGCGGGTGGCAAACGGCGCAGCGGCCTTGTCCCGCGGAGACTGCGAAGGCTTCGGCCAGCTCATGTTCCAGTCCCAATACAGCTCCACCCACTATTTTGAGAACAGCTGCGAAGAGCTGGATTGTCTGGTGGATATTGCCAAAAACTTGCCCGGCGCCCTAGGAGCTCGCCTCAGCGGCGGTGGCTTCGGCGGCATCACCGTGCATCTGGTTCGCAAGGAAACCGCCACGGAGTACATGGCCCTTCTAGGCAAAGCATATCTAGAACGTACTGGCTTGAAGGCGGACATCATGGCCTGTCAGGCGGCCGATGGAGCACGTTATCTATAAATAATTATATATAAATAAGTTATATAGCATTTATCTGCTGTCATCATCACCCCTAATCCAAGATTTGCTCGTATGTTCAACAAATTGACCGATCGATTCCAACAGGCCTTCCGCAGCCTTAGCGGAAAGCGCACCTTGACCGAAGAGAACATCAGCGATGCCCTGAACGAAATTCGTCGGGCGCTGCTTGAGGCCGATGTCAATTTTCAGGTGGTCAAGCAGTTCATCGCAGATGTGAAAGCGGAGAGCCTTGGAGAGGCGGTGCTCAAAAGTGTACGCCCTGGCGACCAAGTGGTCAAGATTGTCCATGACAAGCTGGTGGTTTTGTTGGGCGAGTCCAACGTGCCACTTGAGTTTTCCGGCACGCCTTCCGTCATTATGCTGTGCGGTCTCCATGGCAGCGGCAAAACCACGACCAGCGCCAAATTGGCCGTGCACCTTCGGGACAAGCTTCAAAAGAAGGTGATGCTGGCCGCTTGCGACGTGAACCGCCCCGCCGCCATTACCCAGCTGGAAGTACTTGGACAGGAATTGGATATACCCGTCTACGCCGACCGCGAGCAGAAAGATGTGGCTCAGCTGGCCGTTCAGGCCCGTTCCGCAGCCAGTTCCCAAGGCTGCGATGTGGTCATTCTGGACACAGCGGGACGCCTCCAAATCGACGATGAGCTGGTGAAGGAGCTTATTGAAATCAAACGACGGACTCAGCCAAAGGAGATTCTGCTGGTTGGCGACGCCGCCTTGGGCCAAGAGGCCGTCTCCGTGGCGGAGCATTTCGACAAGGCGCTGGGCATCACAGGCATTATCCTCACCAAACTAGACGGTGATGCCCGCGGCGGCGCCGCCCTTTCCATGCGGCAGGTCACTGGAAAGCCCATCAAATTCGTCACCATTGGCGAACGCCCGCAGGATCTGGAGGTGTTCCATCCAGACCGCATGGCCCAGCGGATTCTGAACATGGGAGATGTGGTCAGCCTGGTTGAGAAGGCAGCGGAGCAGTTTAAGGAAGAAGAGGCTAAGGAGCTGGAGGAACGGCTAATGAAGAACACCTTCGGCTTCGACGACTTCTTGGCTCAAATCATGAAAATCCGCAAGATGGGCGGCTTCGCCTCCCTTCTCAAATTTCTGCCTGGAGCAGGCAATCTTCCCCTTGATCAGCTGAACGACGACTCCTTCAAGTCCCTTGAGGCCATTATCCACAGCATGACAAAAGAGGAACGCCGTCATCCGGAGATCATCGGCACTCCCCGCCGTCAACGAATCGCCAAAGGCTCTGGCACCTCATTGCAGGAAGTCAACCAGATTTTGAAGCAATTCAGCCAAATGCGCCAAGTCATGGGCAAAATCGGCAATGGCGGTGGTTCCATGCTGAGCAAGCTGTTCGGCAATTCCATGCCGGACATGAGCGCTCTCAATGGCATGGGCGGCATGGGCGGCATGGGCGGCATGGGCGGCATGGGCGGCATGGGCGGCATGGGCGGCATGGGCGGCATGGGCGGCATGGGCGGCATGGGCGGCATGGGCCGAATGGGAGGCATTCCAAGGCCCATTAGCGCCAATGAACAAGCTAGAAGAAACGCCCGAAAGAAAATGGCCGAGGCATCAAGGAAAAAAAATCGAAAGAAAAAATAACGAAGGATGACTGGCTAAAGCAATGTGGCCCAATGACGAATCCGCCATTGGGCCATCCATAGTATCATGTTTTAGCACTTAGTTTTTTCTTTTTTCCTTCAGATAGGCTTCCAAAGCCTGATGGGTAACCTCATCAACTTTTTCCAACATCTCTTCCCCTATCTGCGAATTCTCACGATTGCAGATGGCGTAAGCATTGGAGAAATTCTCCATGACTGTATGAATTCTATCAGACATCCGACTTGCAATATCATCGTAGCGAGGAAACTCGAACGTTTCAATCAGCTGTTCGTCATAGTCGCCGTTGATGAATTTCTCGATTCGCGGCCGATAGCAGACATCGCAGTCCTTTGTTGTACCATTCTCCCATTTTCGAAATGTAGACCAGTTCACCCCCATGTAACCTGCCGCCCGATGGAAAGACAATCCCAGCTTCAGGCGCTTCATTCGCATGATATCTCGAATCTCTTGTGTGAATGTTCCGTCAAACTCAATCCGTTCTTTCATTCTGTCCTTTCTCCTTTGTGAATGGAAAAGCCATGCGGTGTTTCCGCCACTTGCCTTGCACCTCTTTGACTGACCAAACTTACTGGAAAAACAAGATTTCCCCAATTCGGCCAGCGGACACAACCCTGTGTTCCGTGAATGCAGTGTTCAGACGACTAATCCTCCTTTTACGTCAGACGACCCAGTCGAGTTGTTTTGAAGAAGCTCTTCCAAAATTATTTGAATAGTGTTCAATATATCTTGAAATTATCTACAATCAAGAAGAGAAGTGACTATTCTTGCAAAGAAAACGATATCATAAAATTCAAACTTTGCAATTCCATACATTTGACCGAATAAATTTTGACTCAGCAGCTTTCTCAAAATGGACTCAACTGCATGGAATTAACTTGATTGTGATAAACATCCATTTCCCCGTCTTTGGTGCTCGCTTTTCCATTTTCAAATAGAATCAGTTCAGCTCGAAAAGCCGTGCAAGCCCCTAAAGGCATGCACAGCCCATAAATTTCATTCTCATTATCAATCATTTATGAATCTCGCTTCCAAAATGCCGCCGGAGAATTCGGGCCGAAGCTTGATATTAAGTCGCAAATACTTGACATTAAACGGTTTGGGGAATTCGACTCTACAGAACTGGTCCTTGGCGACGGGACATTCGCACGGCATGGCCTGCCATGGGGCGTTTTCTTCGGTGCGCCAAAGCACCTGCCACGATTCGGGCAGACGGCAGCGGCCAGTTGGCTCATCATCGAACCAATACACGTCAATGCCCTTGAGGGAAAGCTCCGAATCCGCCGTCATTTCAATCCACTCCTCCGTTCCGAGGTGGGGCCAGAAGGTCATGCGCGGAATTTCTAGATCGTTTGAAGCCATTGGAGACACACCGTCAAAGATGGCCTCAGTCGTGTCGCTTTCATTGCAATGCGATGCCGTCACCATGATGGAGGATGCCGCAATCGCCTTCCTCCGGTCGCAGGGCAGCCAGGTGTGCATCTGACCGGCGCCGCGGTGACACCATGCGAAATACGGAATCAGTCGGATGACGGACTGCTCTTCACGGATGGCGTTTTCCTTCAAATCTGTGAATAGCGCAACTCCCTGTCCGTCAAGGGCGGGGAAGGTCTGTCCACAGATGGTCGTATCCGCCAGTTTGAAGACCGCGTCCTCCGGAAGAATCAGATTGTAGACGTTGTCACCGTTGTCCACGCCTTCCGCACAGTAGACGATGGGGCCCCGCTCCACGGCGAGTCGCCCCTTGTCCGCCGCGACCTTTTCATGGGCGCGGATGCGGCGCACGGGCATATTCATGACCATCTCCACCACATCGCCGTCTTTCCATTCCTGCTCCAACACACAATAGCCCTTTTTGAGATTCAATTGCAACTTGTTGCCGTTCAACAAGATAGAAACATCATTCAAAGAGCCTGGATTGGTCTGGACATACAGATCGCTGGGAACAGGCCGTCCAATAGCCCAGCCGGGAACGCGCAACGCCAGCGCAAAGCGTTGTCCTTCAACGGCAGGCGAGATTCGAATGTGCGTTCGTCCCTCCCATGGATACGCCGTCTCTTGCCGAAGGGTCACAGCACCACTGTCCAGCGGCAACTTCGCCTCGCTGGCGACGAACAAATTCACATAGGCGCAATTTTCGCGTGTCGCGTATGCGAACTGGGGGATTTGCGGGATGAAGCGCACAATGTTGACCGGGCAGCATGAACAACCGAACCATTTGGAACGTGCATAGCCGCCTTTGGAGGCCATGGGATTCGGGTAGAAGAACTCGTCTCCGGAAAGGGAGATTCCTGAAAGAAAGCCGTTATAGATAATTCGTTCCAGCACATCCACATACATCGAATCCCCATGCAAGAGGAACATCCGTTGATTCCACAGCGCATTGGCGATGGCCGCGCAAGTCTCCAGATAGGCGCTTTCATTGGGCAGCTCATAATTGTCGCCATAGGATTCGCCATGAGGTCTGGCGCCGACTCCGCCCGTCAGATGCAGCTTGTGGCCCACCACATTCTCCCAAAGTATGTCGACGGCCTTCCGATAGTCATCCTGCTCCATCAGCGCCGCAATGTCCGTCATACCGCTGTACAAATAGCCGGCGCAGACCGCATGTCCCTCCGCCTCCGTCTGTTGCAGCACAGGTTTGTGCTTTTGGCGGTGCAGCAGCATTTCAGGGGAATCCCCCTTCAGGACACCACCGTCCTCCCATTTCACGAACCCTGGCCGTGCGCCGAGGTCGTTGTGCCCCCGCGTGTCCAGAAGATGCTTTGCCAGTTTGAGATAGCGTGTTTCACCTGTGACGCGGAACAGCTTGCAGAGCGCAAGCTCAATCTCCTCATGGCCGGAGACGTCCTTCAGCTGCGTCTCTCCAGGCCCGAAGGTGCGGTCCACCAGATCGGCGCTGCGGATGGCCACATCCAGAAGCGTGCGTTTTCCAGTGGCCTCGTAGTAGGCGACCGCCGCCTCGTAAAGATGGCCGAGGTTGTAAAGCTCATGGCTGAAGGAGATGTTGCTCCAGCGCACGGGCCCCATGATGCCATAGTTGAATTCGCCGTCTATCATGCCGTTGTCGTAGCCAAGCGTGCGTGCCGTGTACAGATAGCCGTCCGGCTCCTGCGCGGCGGCGATGTGCCCAATCAACTCGTCCAAATAGGCCTCCAGCTTCTCATCAGGATGCGTGGATAGCGTATATGCCGCACCTTCAATGACTTTGAACACGTCCGAATCGTTGAAGGGAGTCCCTTCAAAAGTGCCTTTCGCGTATTTGGCCGCATTGATGAAATTCGCGATGCGGCCCGTCTCCTCGCACTTGTTGAAATTGGTCCAGACCGTCACGTTGCGATTGGTCTCGAAGCGGGAAAGCCAGAAGCCGTCCAGCAGTTTGACGGAGGTCAACGGGGCAGACTTGAACCCATAATCCCCTGCCATGCAAACGCAACAGGACACCACAATCAGGGAGATGAAACGGCTCATATTCACAACTCCTTGAAAAAATTAGCTATAAATAATTACAAATTAGGAAATTGGGACGAGCGGAACAATTGATGGAAAACCCTGTTGTCCCATTCGTCCCATTTGCCGTGCGTTTGGCTATTTGTCCGCCAGTTGAGGCAGAGCTTCGCGGACGGCTTCTCCGAAGGCCGCCGCCAGAGACTTCATGCCGATGTCATTGGGATGGGTTCCGTCCACAGTGCCTTCGCGGTCTCCCGTATACATCTTTGTCTTAGGCAGATAGACTAGATTCTTC
>JAEEGL013942191.1_pt1 | contig 21250 bp, 18 predicted proteins | sample 9134231 | NCBI WGS metagenome assembly JAEEGL01 (sample SAMN16246548, study PRJNA631951) | gut metagenome | biome: gut microbiome; feature: rumen; material: fiber-attached | host: Bos | place: Iran: Karaj | collected 2018-10 | reverse complement strand
CTGCTAGATTTAATGATGGTTATGTACGGCATTCTTCATTCGGTGCCAGTGATATGACTCTTATGAACAAGAATCACTGCACAGCACTTAAGAATACATTTTTCAGTGATGTCGATGCTATACTCGATATCAATGAAAACTATCAGCCTTGGGCTAATGAATTATATAACTGTAGTATGTGGACTAGCGCAGAAGTAAAGCAGTTTGTAAACCCGTACTACACGGATGATTTCCTCAGCAACCTGGCGCAGAGCACACAACAACTTCGTAATAATCTATCCGCTGTGCACGATCTCGGCAGCGTTATGAATAATGAATATATGAAGACCAGTAATTTCCTTAGAGATGCTGGTGTACTTAAAGGACTTTACACAAAAGACCAGCGTGAATTCATAACAAAGCAGATCGCTGCAAATGATGTACACGTATGTAAACTTGTGCTTGATAAAAACAATAAGTATGTTGTAGTAGACTATACTCCGAAGCTTTTCAGCAATAAGACTAACGATGAATTTTTTGAAAAGATTCTTGATAACACAGTAATACTTGATTCAGGTATGATGCTTGAGCTTTCAGACTGGGCTACTACTACTTCCTGTGCACTTAAACTTCAGACTTCAAATGTACCTGAATGGCTTGGCTCAATGTACACTATATATAAAAAGACCATACGTAGTGCTACTGTAGCCACGTACTTATACGGAAGTATTGGTACAGCAGTACGAAACTATGTAGACTCTTCAACGAAGGGTCTTAATGAAGTTATGCAGTATAATGAAGACACACTTACATACTTAAAGCGTTATAGGGATGCTACTGTTGATGTTAATGAGTACAGTAATCTTTGCAGGCAGATAGAAGATTCTAAGGGTGTAGTAAATAAAGAGACAATCGCTAAATATTATTCTGAACATCCCGAACAGTTTAAGAACTTTGGGCTTGATAGGTTCAATATATTCTATGGCTATGAGCATACATGTGGTGGAGATTCATTAGTTTCAGATATGACTATTAGAGAATTACACCAGGCTTCTGAACAGCAGCTTATGGATGCTCTTGATCTTGATGTAGATGTTGCAAAGAAAGTACGTAAAACTCTTGATGGTGTGTATGGTTCTACTAAATACTATGGTATGACTAGCGCACAGCTTGAAAAACATATGGTTGAGATACATGACAAGGCTATGGATGCTGTGTATAAGAAGCTTCATAAAGAAGTTGTGTCCGGTCAGATAGATTTAGATGCGCTTAGCAAAGAGTTTTATAACTACAAGCCTACTGTGACTTCGTGGGGAGATCAGATATCCAGATTCCCTGTGCTTAACTTTAACAGAAGTCAGTTTAATAATGCAGAGACTCGTGCACGACTTGCAATATATCAGACGTTTATTGAGGGCGGTGCTTCAGAAGCAGAGGCTATGAAGCATGTTACTGCTACTCAGTTCCACTATGCAGGTATAGGTAAAGTAGAAGACTTTATGCCGTTTACACAGTACAAGCTTTATAATGCGCTGTACTGGTTTGACCATGCAAACGCTTTTGCAGTTAAGACAGCTTGGCGTGCAGCTCAGTATAACGGTGACGGATCCAATACTACACAGGAAATTCACGATATACTGCTTAAGTACAGACAAAAAGAATATTATTTATATGAGCGTGGTGCAGATAGGGCTTATGATAATTATTATGAGCAGAACATAGCACCTATAGCAAATATGATAACAGATGAAGCAGTAGACAGTTATCTTGGTGTACCTAGAACATTTAGCGCCGGTAACTTAGACTTAAATGGTACACACTATATTAAACTTGGTAATTCATTTATAGAAGAATTAGACCTTGTTGCCACATGTATGATAGGTGCTTATACACTTTCAGCCGCCTTTTCACAGAATGAGAAAGCAAATAAGATGAGTGATAAGCTTAGAATGGCATACCAGGTACTCAAGTGTACACCGTTGTATGATAGTTTTTATAGTCCTTGGAAGGGTTATATAGACTTAGTTACTTATGCGTATGACCATTCAGAGCTTATAAACTATGCTAAGGGAAAAGGTTTAAAGAAAATACCTATAAGTGAAATTACTTCAAAAGACATTGCTGATTTATATGAGGGCTATTTATATAATAAGAGTACACAGAGTGAAGCTATAGCTATGATTCCTGTAGCAGGTGCTGTGCTTTCTAATATGCTTACACGCTGGAAGAACTTTGATTTGAACAGCGGATTACTTGCTGCATTGTACAGCGATCCTGATGCACGCGCAGAATTAAGTTCATATCTTGTTGACGCTGTGTGTGGATTTACAGGAATGCTTATACCTTCAGTAGTCGGCACTAAAGTAGAAGTCGAGGGTAATCCTTATAACTACTATGTAGAATTAGGAAAGAAACTCATAAGAAATAATCCTGCTACGTATCTTGACTTCTCAGGCCGCCTTCAGAGAGAGATGGGATTCACAGCAGAACAGGCAGAAGATATTCTTTCCTCAATGAAACAGAGCTGGGAAGAAGGTAAACTTACAAGTGCTATGAATTATCATGACATGATTCTTGATCTGTTTTCAAAAGGATATGACACAGTAGAGATAACCAATCTATTTAAACAAAATAATCTTCCAGAAAAAGATATCAATAGATTCCTGGCACTCTACTCAGCACTTCCTGATTATATAAAGTATGATAAAGAAACAAGAGACCAGATAATAGCATACTATAAAGCTACAGGATTAACAACAGACCAAGCATGGGCTAAACTTGTTAATCATCCAGCTATGATAGTTAATGGAAAGATAGTAGAACTTACAAGAGATGAAATAAAGAAATATAACGAAAAACAAAATGCTGTACACAGTATGATAACTACAGATAAATCTAAAAGATATTCTACTGAAGAACAGTGGGATGCTTATTGGGCTACTATCAATCAATCTTTTTATTATCCACCTGGTAAATGGAAAGAAGCAAGACAGTATTTACAGAGAGCTGGATATACGTTTGAAGAAGCATGTGATATGTTATTACATGGATATATACTTGATGAAAACGGTATGCTTATAGATGCTCCTGGTAGGATAAGAGCTAGAGTATATTCATATAATACAATGAACGATGCTGAATGGGATGCTTATTGGAATACTGTGCCTGATTATACTAAGTATGAGAAGGGTGCTTTTGGTAGGACTATGAAAACTCTGAAGGGTATGGGATATACTGATGAGCAGGCACGAGCATTAATACAGCAGGGATTATACGCAAATAAAGATGGAACTCTTATGAATGTAACAGGAATGGAACGTCCTGTACTTGGATTCCCTAGCTTTAATGCATACTATCAGAGTCTTCCTGATTATATTAAATATGAAAAGGGAGCTTTTAAGAGAACATATGCTGCACTTAAGGGCTTAGGATTTGATTACGAGACAAGTCTTATGCTTATACAACAGGGTGCTTATCTTATGGATATGTCTATGGCTCAAAGTTTATTACAAACATTAGGAGCCAGACGTAATAAAGATGGTAGTGATATAACTGTAACAGATATTAATACACTACTTGCTAGATATGGTGGACAAATTATAATGTCTAATGAAGGAAAGCCCAGTATTCTTATTAATTGTTCAGGGCTTACCAGACCTCGTAAGACTTATAGTTATTCCCGTAGAGGTCGTAGAGGCGGTGGCGGTAGCGGTAATGGTAGACGTAGAGGTGGTAGAAGATTTTATGGTAGACGTTTTAAGCGTAGAACATATACACCTAAAGCTCCTAAACTGTCGCAGTATAAGCTTAGAAAACCTTTCTTACTTAAGGGTAATGTATCCACATTTAGTGGCATGACAAATTTCAGAGGTTCTAATAAGCTTGGAAAACCTTATGCAACAAAGGGATATGTATCTACATATAGTTCACAGAACTTCCTTAACGGTTCTTCATATGGTATGCGGAAGACTTATAAAATAGATATGCGACAGTTTAAGTCAGGTGCTTTAAGTACTAAGAGCGCTTATCCAACGTCTTATAGAAACATAGCCGTAGCATATAGACGTAATATGTACAAGGATTTATATGCTAAATATGGTATGTCTCGTATGAGGATGAGAGCTAATAAACAGGGATATAGTAATGCTGCTATTACAAGATTACGTAGAAATGAAATACAGAATCGAGAGCGTTACGATGAACGCAGAGATCAAATTACAAAAACAAAAACAAAGAAAAAAGCCAGCATTTAGCTGGCTTTCTTTCTTTCTTTTATAATGTCCCAAACCTGTTTGCTGATATCCAGTAAAGTCATCTGAGTAGGTGTGTCTGCAAATATCTTATACACCAACAGCTCCCAACCTTTATCAAACAATGCTGCAAGATATCCGAAGGGTGCATTGAGAGCAAACAACTGCTGCTGTATCTGTGTGAAGTAATACGGAGGGATCCCGTATGCTTCAGCAGTGTCTTTTATATGTGTTTGAATGTCTCTTCCTGCACAACGTACCGGGAATCCTTCATGAGGTGCTTTGATTGCTTTGCTTTTGTTCCAGTATTTTGTGGCGTAAGTACTTACGAACTTAGCTTCTACAGGAATATAAGTCTGATCCAGGCAAATTATACCATCAAAGTTTACTGTGAGCTGCGGATGTATCTCTAGCTGATACATAGCATCTGGTTTATATGTTTCAAATCCAGACCAATGCTCGAACTTATTCAGGATAAGCGGTTCAAGGTCTGCACCCTTACGTACATTTTCCTTCTCACCAACTTCCAGCTCTTCCTGTGTAACTGCTTTAGCACACTTCTGTTCTATAAGTTTATCTCTGTCTGAAAAAGGATTAACTCCTAAGAGTATTGAACTATCCGATGCTCCGAAAGAATTCCTGCGGATAGTTATGAACTCTTCTTTATTAAACTTAGCAAGCTCATATGCATCTGCGCATACAATCTTTAATCCTAAAGCTTCTAAATCCTGGTCTTTCATTTATGTACCTCCTCATTTTCAAAAGTGTTAAAATGTATTGCATGTCTTATTGAATCACGTTCATGGTCACAGATAACTTGTTTGCTATCTAGTAGCATATAACGTGTACCAACCTTTCTTATAATGTTTTTACGTATAAGTATGTTATCAGACCAACGTGTTTTAACTGCTACTGCAGGTCTTATAAATATTTTCAGATTATTAAAATAACAGAAGTGTTTTATTATACCGAGCAGCTGAACAGTTTCAAGCTGGCTGTTTACCTGAGCCATTGCTGAACTTTTATAAAGGATGTAATCCTCTATGCTTATGGCTAAGCTCTTATAATGTCTACGCACCCATTTGATTTTATCAATGTGTGCATCCCAGTATTCTACTTCAGTATTATAATCTTTCGCAGATATTGTTCCTATACGTAGGACGTTGTTAGTTCGGTTATCCAGTACACACCAACCGGTTGTACCTTTACCTTCTTTAAAAGCGCCTGAAGGATCAATACCCATTGTGTATCTATACTTCTTTGCCATAGAAATCCTCCAATTTTTCTACTTCATATTTTTCAGCCCATGTGGTTGTTGTTACTTCCATGTCAGCAACTATAGGAACTGTTGTATCTTCCCAATCTTCCATGATTTTCTTTATATCAAAGAAGATTTTAGGGTCATCATCCTTGTGTTTCTTAAACTGAAGTTCATCGTGTATCTGCATCATCAGTTTAGATTTACAATGATTCTTTCTCAGGTACTCATCTACTTGAACTATCTTCCATTTCAAGTAATAAGCTCCTGTACCCTGTACAAGCATGTTGATGAGATTATGTCCAGACGCTCCATAATATTTCACACCAAACATATTCTGCATATAAGCTTTCTGGCTAGCTACTGTGTAGCAGAAGTTATGATATTCTTTTACACCTGGGAAAGCTTTATAATATGCATCATCTATTTTGTGTACTTGCTCATCATCATACTCAGGAAACATTTCTTTAATCTTGCTGAACTGTGCTCCATAGTTCTTTGCAAAGTTTACACGTTTTCCTTTGTATCTGAGTGCATGAAAGTCTGGATGAGACTCATCTATGTTAAATGCAATCTTTGTAGTTGCCCCGTGAACGTCTAACGGAGTCCATTTCTCTGTCGGATTCTCATCATAATACCATTCTCGGTCGTACGCATGTTCTATACACCAGTGATTATTGACATCATAAGGTGTTCCATCAGCCAGATGACACTTATAAGGACTGTACGCACGACAAAGGTTTGTGTCAGGATGACCTATGCCTATGGTATAAGCAGCCTGAAGACGCAACTCTATCTGTGAATAGTCCAGATATACTATTGCATCATAGTCACCATCCTGTGCAACTACCATTTTACGTGGATGGAATATCTCTTGACCATCTATAGTTTTGATTCCATCTTTAGGGAACTGCTGAAAGTCTGATGTAACTCTTCCGCTTACTGTACCGGCTTGATTAATGGTTGTGTATATCTTACCATCTTCTTCACGGTAATCTCTGATAAATCTCATGATATATGTACTGTACCATTTCTCAAGTGTACGTAATTCCTGAAGAGTTTCTATGAACTCTATAGCAGGATGCCCGGGAGAAGAGTGCTTCAAATCTGATAGGGTACGTCCTAATTCGTCAGCGTTTGTGGTGTTTACAGGTACACCCATTTCATTTAACAGCTGTAATATTTTCATAGATTGTGTGGCTTTCACATCTGTTCCTGCTAACCTACATAGGTCTTGTCTACGCTGGAGTATGTAGCTTTTTAGACATTGATTTGCGTACACCATATATTTATAATTTATTTTATAACCAACACGCTCCATGCGTACAAGCGGATAGATGTTACTCTCTTCTCGCTTTATGGCATCCATATTTTCTCTTAACTCTACGATTGGACGTAGAAGTAAATATGCTTCTAAAGTCCAGACTATATCTAAATGTCCATAATAGATTACATTATCTCTATTAAGCACATTATAAGGTATATCATCTGAACTTACTGCTCCTGTGATCTTACCTTTCAGATACTCTGGAAGGTCATTCTCATACCAGAGTTCATATGCTTTCTTTTTATTCTCAGGTAAATCCTCCTTTGTATTTACTTTATCATTGAAGAATTCGTCTATGACTTTCTTAGTCCATCCTAGACGTTTCTTTAATAATGCATTAAGTTCTTTAGAAATCTTTGTACGTTCTTCCTGAAGCAACTTATCCATATCTGCTGCACTGGGATCAATGTACTTCTTAGCAAACGGTTTAAGACCTAAAGGACTTCCACCTTTACGTTCAGGAATTGCATCAGAACCAAGTCTTATCCATACCATTGTGTCAGATATATTATTTGCTATATATGGGATCCCAATATTAATCAGCATATGTAAATCAAACTTAACGTTATGTCCAAGATATATAGGAGCTTGCATAGCAAGTACATGCCATACAGAAATAACTCTTTTGCCAAGGTCTGGATGGGCTTCAAGGTCTATGGCATAGGTATAACCTTGCATATCTCTTGTTACCCACCCAAACTGCATTAAGAAAGGAGTGTCATATATGATATGCAGTCCTGTGGTTTCTGTATCAAACCCAACTGCTATCACATCAGATGGATGATAATTAACTATCATATCGCTTAATTCTTTTTCACTTGTAATGGTTGTGTGTGTCCATTTACATTTAAGCATTTGTTTCTCCTATTCTGACTAGACTACCATTCCTATTTATCTTAGCCATTCCAAGCCTGAATCGTTCTGTAGGAAGTACATCCATTCCAGATAGCTTTACAAAACTTCCTCTTATAAGCTGAGACATAAATCCGTTATATGTATTTGCATCTAAGCCTACAGCAGCCATAAGCGAATTCCTTGATGGCTTGGATTCCTGTTCCAACATTATCAAAAGCTGAGGAATTTTTATATACAGTTCCTGTAGTAGCTTTACGCCTGCATCATCTATTCTGTTATACTTCCGTTCATTTTCTACATATTCTTTAAGTCTGAATGTAGAATTATCATAGAGTTCTATGAACATATCGTGTGCATAATCAACATGTTCTTTAGTTACTACTATGTTATTGTATGTGTCATCAGTTGATACTGTGTATCCTGCTATAGCTATTGCAAGTCTGCTGAGCTTCTTCCAGCATTCTGTACCAAATATCTTTATATGGCAGTCATATGTTTTATTCAGCTCATTTGACTTTTCTATAATATAGTTACCTACTTCTGGAGATATTATTATCTGTTCAGGAAGTCTGCTCCATACCCAACGTATCCTTGTTTGGTATGCTTCCGTAGGTAACGGTGATTCAGGTTCCCAGTACGGATCTATTTGAGTATTACCTTTATCACCAAGAACACACATTATATCATACCGAGCTATATCTTCTGCTGTAGATACCAGCTCAGTTATTATTGAAATACCGTTAGGATATGATGCTATTGATTTTATCTCGGATCCTGTTGATTTCACATTACTCAGAGATATCATTCTTACCATAGCAGGCAGTGTAAGTATGCCAGATACTCTGGTTATTCTTACTTCATTACTACTGCGGATATCTGTAAGTTCTGCTGTAATATTACTATTACATTTACCGAACTCTTCAAATATAATCATACCCTTATGATTCTGAGGAATAAGTCCTGCTTTGGTCTGCATACCACCACCAGGAGTTTTATTACTACCACCTATAAGACCGGGTACAGTAGCACTATTTCCTGCGAGTGATGTAAATGTACCAAGCTGATATGTAGTTCTCAATGCTTCTGCTGTACTTGACTTACCTACTCTTGATTCACCTACAACAAGCGTATCAAGATATCCTCTTACATTTTTAAACTGTCCCAGATTAAATGCAAGTGTTGTGTGATAAGCAAGATCAATTACTTTTATCAGCTGGTCATTTCCATTATATCCAAGGATACCTTTAACCTTTTGGACGAGTGTGTGTATTTTTTCTTTAGTAGTTCCTTGGATATCACGGAAAATCTGAAGATGCTGCTTAGCTTCTGTAGTTATTTTGAAGTTACTTACACTGTCATTAGCCGGTACAGCATTCATTATCATCATTATAAGCTGCTGTCCTTTATAAGGATGCGGTACAAGTTTATATGTACACAGATACTTCTTACCTGATTCCAGTCTTGTACCTATTGAGTATGCTGTGTACTCCATAGGCATTGTATCTGTGTTCATGGATTCAAACATATCAGTTACTGTGCCCTTATAAATGACTTCCTTAACAGGTCTGCTTATCCGTATATACTTTTCTGTCATAGGTATATGCATAAGTCTGAGAGAATTCTTACGGATATCTTCCTCCTTAAAACCTCCGTCCATAAGATGCAGGATGTCCTGAACAGTATGTTCATTCATTTCCCATTCTCTTACTTCACCTACGTACATGGTATCTTTTTGTCCTGAGTCTTTCTGTTTCTCTCCTGTGAGGATCGTAGGAGCTACATATTGAGTTTCTGACACAGCAACTACTTGCACGTTTGAACGTACCATTTTGTTGATGTACTTAGGTGTAGTAGCTTCTGCAAGAGTTACCATAGGAAGATTAGATTCCTGTACAGCTTCTTCCTTAGTGAACTGAGGAGTTGCATTCATAAATGCTATAAGCTGCTCACGAGTTCCATGATACTTATTCCAGAAGTCTGTCATATCTTCCTTATCTTCTGTGCATACCTCATGAAACTTAGTACATACTTTTACAGAATGGCAGTAATCTAATAAGTAAGTTGCTAATCTTGTAGCACCTAACTTTCCTGCGTTATCATTATCATATAAGATTACTACGTCCCTATCTTTAAAGAATACAGGAGAGAAGGGCAGTGCCATTTCACCACCAGTTATAGTGATAGCATTAAAGCCATGACTACGTGTAGTTGCCATGTCTTTCTCACCAGCACAGATAAGCGTTGTCTTACGTACAGGAGTCTGCTGCCACAGATCAAGTGGAATTATTTCTCCAGTAAGAGCACCAGGTCTGCTCTTTACTTTAGGACTTCCACCAGGAGTATAAGAGCGAATATCTATAAGCTTGCCCTTCATGAACACAGGAAATAAAAGCGTGTCGTCTGTGTTATTGGCAACATGCAGTTCTTCTAGCACTTCCTTAGATATTCCCAAACTTTCTCCTAGTTGTACTCCGCTGGGATTAAGGTTAGTGTAAGTATTCCATTGTTCAAGCGTTTCTTCATTACTGAATACTTTGCTTAATCTTGTAGCATTTCCGTAAGTTGTATCAAACAGCTTAGTTATCAGGGTAATCTCGCTGTGCCCCTGGTTACAAACCTTACAATGAAATGTACGTGACTTCAGATTGACATGTGCAGAAGGATGCTCCTCGTGATACTGCGCCCCTGATGGAGAAGTGTGTAGGAAGGGGCAGCATACAGCTACCTCTTCCTTACCTTCTACTTCATCAATTCCGAAGAAATACTCGAAGAAGCCCATTAATACTCAACTTCTTCTGTATCAGATTCAGGTACGTCGTTCACGAAGGGTACTTCACCTTCAGGGGCAGGCATGAACTCGTTACCTTCAGGATGTGCAAGATTCCAGATCTCGTCAAACTGTTCTGTAGGATAGTAAGCTTCGCGACTGAACAAGTCAACCTGAAGTCTGGGCTGTGTGCCTGATTCATCGATCGTGGTATCAACAACTATATCCTTGTTGACTACCAGAGTCGCTAAGTCCTTAAGCTCCATCTGTCCCTTACGTGGAATCTTGCAAGCATCAAGGAATCTTCCCAGCTTATACTGGATCAGCTGCTTGTCTGATTCATATTGTGCATCAAACATAACGCCTGCCTTCTTGCCGTTATGTCTGGTCAGCCTGTACTGAAGACTCAAATAGTCAGGCTTGCTGGTATCCTTAGGTGTTCTCATTTCTGCTTTTTCAATGTGTGCCAGATATACATCTGCCTCGAGCTTAAACTCGTTACTGGTGGGTAAAGAATCAAAATTAATCATGTTAACCTCCTTATGCTAATAAAATACCTAATAGTGTCTGAAGAACATCAAGAGGTAAATCTACCAGCTTGGTATCCTTATGACCCTGCTGCTCCTTTAAGGTAGCAAACATGGTCTTCTTACTTACGTCTGCATCCAGAATATTCTTAATAGTCTGGATATAATCCTTACGCTGCTTTTCAAACAGCTCATTAGGATCAGTACCTTCCTTAAGATAGTCTACAAGACTCTGGATGTTTGCATCGGTGAACTGATATATCTCACCTTCCTGGAATATTGCATACCTACTCTTAATTACCTTAGCTACCGGTGCTGTGCCATTCATAGCTCCTGCTTTCTGCATCTGTAACACAAGGTCAGGCTCATACTTAAGATCAGGCATCTGCTGTTCCTGTTCACCGAGAGATGTAAGCGTGTGGTCTGAGTTAATCTCAAACTTTTCCTTAACACGTACTGTGCTGATTACATGGATTCGGGCATCTCTGACCACGTTGTAGATAGCCTGCTTCTCAGTCTTTACTTCGGGTGCGCCCCATGCTGTGTAGTTATTGTACCGCTTACTATCTTTCAGCTGTACCTGACTAACTATGTCAAGCACACCACCTTCCTGCTGCCACATGTGAGTGATCGAGTCATTGATGATTACTTCACCACCGGCAGTTATAGCGTTTTCTTTGCACATTAGATAGTTTGAAGGTGCGTATCCATGTGCAGGGAGCAGGTCTACTTTCTTGAATGGTTCGCACTTAGCTCCATTGCTCATGTTAATACCTTCAAACAGATCGAGCGATCTATTTTCAGTATCAACGGCATATACTTTTGACCAGTTATTACCAGCCAATGCATGTCCGAGCAACAGTGCTAAACCTGACTTTCCTCTACCACTCAAGCCTTCGATTAAGATAGAGGCTTTAGCCTGCTGTCTTGTGGCATCACGGAATGATAACACTCCGCTTAAGTTATTGTTTGCCATTGTTCTTTCTCCTCTCTTGGATATATTTTTTATAATCATTGATGATTGCAGTTTCATCTACGTTGCGCTCTACGAGCCTGTATGTTTGCACATCGTAGGTTCCCTGCAACATCACATGAATCAGTTTTTTAGGCTTCACATTCTCTTGTGAAGTTGCTACCATTCTATCTTTTGCCTGAAGATAATCAGCTGATGGTGGATACACATCCAGGAAGATTGATGTGTCAGCAGCATCTAAGGTTATACCTTCCTTACATGCCTGTGTCTGACACAACAACACCTTCACCTTACCCTTCTGGAAATCTTCTACATATTCCAGGCGGGCTTTAGGATTTACATCACCACATATTAGATGATGCTCCTGTGTAAGCTCTGAGCTTATTAATCTGAGAAACTTTTTAGAGTTACTGAACACAAGGATCTGTTCATCGGGGTAATCTTTTAAGTACTCTTTAAGCCATTCGAGCTTAGGGCTTTTTCCTTTCAGTCCCAATATCTTAGGTGCTGCGCATATCTGTCTGATACGGATCAAGTTATCCAGTACAGTCTGAGTTATTATATCTTTGTATTCAAAGTAATTTATCAGACTGTCAATAGCTTTAAGCTGTTCTGATGTTGCGGGTAGTACTACTTCAGTAGGTTCTTCTTCTTTAGGAAGCCACTTCATAACTTCTTCACGTTTATGCTGTACGCATATATTATCAAGCTGCTTTTGTAGTACGTACTCCATACCTCGTTTAAATCTGGCTGGTTGTCTGTGTGGATTGCCTGCTACCCATATTATTTCTTCTTCAAAGTATTCATTTACGAAGTTCCAATAACTTCTATACTTATCAGGAAATAACCAGTGTAATATAGACCATACATCCCACGGTCTGTTTGTTGCAGGAGTTCCTGTTAATGCTATACGCACAGGAACGTTAAGGAATCGCTGAAGACGATATGATGTAAGGCTCTTACGATCCTTCATCCTGTGTGCTTCATCGACAACTATTGCTTCAGGTTTCCATTTAACTATACGTTCACACACATCATTGTTACTTTTTGTTCCACGGAACTTCTCATAGTTCACAATAAGTGCAGTGTCAGTAGGTATTTTGAGTTCATCTTTGGTGGTCTGCATGACATATGCATTACAGCCTGTCCATTCTTCCCATGCTTTCTTCCATACATAGCACAGGGATGCTGGACAGATTATTAAGATATGTTTCAGTCCTCGCTGAGCTAAAGAAACACAGGTAGTTGGAGTTTTACCTGTGCGCTGTTCACTAAAATTACCAATACAGGGATTCTCCTGCATCTTCAGAACATCTTCGTTCTGATAATCTCTAAGTTGTTTCATCATGCCTCCTCAAATATATCTTCGCTCTCTTTACGTGTATTCGGAGCGAGTGATTCATTAGCATTTAATGGCACATATGAGTATATCATTAAAGTGCCTGTTTTGGCAACCTCATTTTCTATAGATTTTCCAAGAGCGTTAATCATCTGTGCTGTACCTACAGATTTATCATGAGTTGTCGCACGTGAAATAAGCTTACGCTGCTGTGCTTCCTTGTAGATTGTAAGCTCCTCGTTGATACTGTCTGCAACACGGGGATCCTTGAGGAAGTCAATCCATGGTTCTATCTGGTCTATTGCTGTGTGCTGTGCCAGGTCAAAGTGAGACATGGTTATACGTTCTTCAGGATCGAGTTTGTTGTATTCCTGTTGGCACATTACCATGCGTGGGTCTGTAAAATTTATATTCATTTGAGTTCTCCTCCTACAAAAATATCATTAGTTTCTGCAAAGAACTTTAATACTTTCATCATCTCAGTATATTGAATAGTGTCAAATTTAGGTTCTGAATGTATATCTAATATACTCTTATCATAGTAAGTACTGTAACTGATGTGTGCCATATCTATTACTTGGCGTACAGGCAAATCTGATTTACGCAGTAAACATATGTACTCTCGCTTTGTTGCCATATAACGTTTATCATTATTTAAGATAATAGTAAGTACGTTATTAAGTATGAGAGTATTTGCTCCTATAACTTCAGCTAGTGCGTTTATAAAATCATACACTTTGATAGGATTTTTATTTGTTTCTAGTAAGCCTTTGAAAAAGTTACAGAATATTATTTCATTGAGCCTCATTTTTTCTCTTGTTGTCATTGGGGTACCTCTTTGACATATTTTACACTTTACATTATACTCGTGTCAATTTCCGGATCTTCTTGTCGTACACCAGCTGCACTTTCTCGCGTGGAAGTTGCAGGGTGTAACCCTGTGACGTTACGCGGGAAATGCAGCTGGGTGTCGACGTAGAAGATCCGGAAATTGCTGATTCCGACATTGTGATCGTCTTAGCTTAGCTAGGACAACTGAGGAGAGATGGTTTCCTCGGCAATGTTATTTACTAAAGTGTCAATTATAAAATACCTGTAACTATTATATGTTTTCACATAAACGGGTAAGTGAAAACGAACCATATACACGTTGTGTTTCTTTCTATATAATAGAAAGATAAATCTTCTTACAGGTAGTATGCACCACCATTATACTCCATACATTCCAGAATTACGCCCAGGGCTGTAGTGCCTCCTGAACTTGTTCTGTTACTGGAATTTACAGAATGGAAATTCCAGTAATGAAACTAGTTCAGGGAGGCTTACAGCCTGGGCGGTTTCTGGAATGTATCATTCTGACGTTGTGGTACTTATGAATTAATCATAAGCTCTTTATGGTAAAGAAATTTACTGGTGCATTATATACTAGGCAGGCTGAGCTGTCTTTAATACTTCTAAGTACTTATTGAAGTATTGAGGTTCGATGTAGTTGCAGTAACCAACGATACCTATTAGCTTATACCAATTTTCGTATGTGTGCTGTTCCTCCTTTGTCATGTAATTGTGGATCATGTTCTTGACGAGCTGCTTCTTTTTATGACCGACTGTAATCTCAAACTTATTATTGTACATAAGTCCAAGGTTCCAGTTACGTCCATTGAATGAACCATACCTGGTCTTTTCTTTCTTAAGGTTATACTCACCAAGCATATTCTGAACATCTTCCTGTACTTGCTGCCAGTCAAATGATATCTTACTGCTGATTAAGATATCATCTGCATATCTTGTATAAATCAGGTCATGTTCTTTACAGTACTTACTAATCTGTACATCTTTTGGTACCATTACCATATTGGTTATCATTGGAGATGTAGGTGCTCCCTGTGGTGTTGTACCATTTAATGTACATATATTTGCTAATGCTATTGGGTCTGTTACCAGACAAAACGGATATACTTTTTTCATACCTTCTACTATCATTGTGGTAGTAGTACTGGGGAAAAAGTCCTGTATGTCAAGCTTTAAGAACCAACGTGATCCATTACGCCTATGAACTTCAAGTGATGTTTTGCAGTTACGTTTTTTGGTAAACCCATGTGCTGCATTATGCGGCAGGAACTTAAGTTTTTTGGTGAACGTATCAGCTATATATCCTTGTACATTTTTCAGATTATCGTCCGGTGCACATATTTCTCTGAAACCACCACTGTGCTTAGGGATCTGGAATGTATGATACATATCAGTTATATTTGGATTAGTATATGTAAAACTCCATATATAAGAGTTTAAACTTTCTAAGGCTGTGCTGACATCTCTACTAACCTTAATCCTTTTGGTGTTAGTTAATGTCTTTGTTGCTATGCGTCCTTTGTTGTATTCAAGTTCTCTCTGAAGTTCTTCAGGAGTCATTCCAATCTTATTACGTACTTTAGATAAGTAGTTAAGATAAATCATAGTCAATCCTTTCCAAGCCCAGGGGGTGGCTTTAAATTTCAAATATACCAGGTACTTAAAAGATTACCTATACCGAAAACGTATAACAAGCCTCACTGCTGCGCAGTGGGTTGAAAGTTGGCAATCTGTTTTGTGAACAGTTCAAACATAGATTTCTTTTTTCTAGGCTTTGCTTTGAAAGCGTCTATTGTGAACGTATCCATGTTTACGATTGCCATTGTTTTGTAATCAGTACCTTGTAACCATTTTACCATGTTCGCTATTCCAAAAGCTGTTATTGCTTTAACTGTGTACACCACACTCAGTTCTACACCACATGCTGATGTAGGTGTTGCTTCGTGTGCTTCTTCGTGTGTGAAATCCATTGTGCTCAGCAGAGTATCTTTTTCAAATGGATCTTCTCCATTTGCAAAGTAATGCTGTGCATCTGTTAACCGCATTCTGAAATCCAGGAATGCTTTACAGTATGGATTGTAGTAGTTAGCTTTAACTATAGCTCTACGTAAATCTATATTATCTACACAAAGGATACAGATTCCATTTATTATGTAAGGTTCTTGTAAACCTTCTGGATGCTTGTGTATCTTTATGTCTGGATTGATACCTTTCATAGCTGCTTCACAGGCATCTACTTTAGACATTCCTATATCTGTGTACAGGAACATCTGATTGGTTATATTGTGTGCATCTACTGTGTCGAAGTCATATATGTGTATTTCAGGAACTCCTATTCTTGCAAGCTCTTCGCACACATGGGAACCAATCGCACCACACCCGATAACGTGGTATGCGTGCTTGTATGCAGTTGCATCAAAGAATTCAAGTACTTTACTTCTATCCATAGTAGCCTCCATAGTAAGGATATCCGTAGTAGTCTTTCATTGACGGATAATCTGAATCATCTTGGTCATAATACTTTGAACTGCTTGGATTATATAGATCTTCTTGCAGCTCTTCAGCTAAGGTTTTCTTTTTTGATGATGTAGTAGCTTTAGTAGATATGAATTTTCCTGTACTATCCCGCTGCTGTGTTACTTTTGTTTCCGGGAACTTGACGAAGTTTTTGATGGCTTCTTTAGCCCAGGCTGTGTCTCCTGTGTTAGGAGTAATGAGTTCAATATCCGTATTGCTGTACGCAATATTATCTTTAATATCGTATATAGCACACCAGTGATCTCCTTTCTTATTAAAGATTGCAAAGATGTAGTAATCCTGTAAGTTCTTGAGGATATCATCCTGATATGTTGTGTCTACTCCTGAAGGTGTAACACCCATGTTTACGTGAGAGTGTCCATGAAACCTGAGATTATTGAATACGTTATCAGGCTGGTTTGCCAACCATAAACTGTATTCAGTATCATCTGAGGTTACTGTGCAGCCTGTGACGGTCTGAGGAAATATTAAGATATCTGAGATCGTGTATGTGTTGTTTGTCTTAGTAACAATACCATGCCAGGCTATTTCTTTATCACATTCATCTATAAGTGCTATCATCTTTTCCCAGGCTGTCTGAAGGATAATGAGTCGTGCTTTTTCCTGCTTGTTGCAGGGCAGTTTTATATCCAGCTGGAACTTATCTGCTACGGTCTTTATGTTCTTCAGGTGCTTGCGTACCTCTACCAGATATTCTTGTATTTGTTTATTCGTTAGCTTCATCTGATGCATCTTCAAATCTCCTTCCATAATCTGCTACAGTTATAACTTCACCAGTCTCTTTATTTTCGAGACATGGAACGTGACTGTATTCAACAAGCTCTTCTTTTACAAATCTTTCCATAACTGCTGTGTCTGATATATTTAAACCTGACATAGCTGCAAATACCTGAGAGATCGCTGTGATACAATCTTTTTGTACAAGCGCATTTATTATGTTAGGTTTATTATCTCCCCAACAGTTATAATATTTATGGTGTGGATTTGGCATGCCTACTAAGTTTTCTGTCACAACATTTTCAGGAGGCATATAACCTACGTTGTTATCGCGTATGTATATAATAGCGCCTGATTCAATAAGTAAGTTATACTTATTATTTAAGAATATATCTTTTAATAAAGCCTGCATGTAATTCGGTGCAGTGTTTACACAATTGGTTCTTGTGGAGTCAAAGTACCTCTTGAGTAACTCAGGCTCATAATATACAAGCTTTGTTCTGTATACTATACGTAATTTATAATCGTGATAGCTTACGTGTATTAACTTATCACCGATAGACTTGAAGAAAGCTTTGAGTTCTTCTGTTTTCTTAGTATCATCTTCAAGCTTATATAACAGATACTCCCCTTTTACTATATTCATCTGATTCGTATATGATCTTATAGATCCCATCAATGATTCTATTTCACCTTCTATACCTTCTATACGTCTCTTGAATTCCTGTTCGCGATCTGTTACCATGCTTTTACTAAGCGCTTCAATAGCAATCATTCTTTCTGCTATAGTTTTGTTACGCTTATATTCTGCATAATAGTCTGTTACTACGTTATATACTGTATCAGCATTTCCGTTTAACCATGCATTTGCAAATTTTTCTGTGTCATTTCCAAATACATTAAGGTCAAGCATTATTGCTGTTGCTATCTTAAATATTACACCGGGCGTATCAAGATTATTGAGTATAACGTATGTTGTACTATTTTCCAGTACATATTTGTACATATGGATCTTGTGTGTAGCTGAACTGGTTACAAGAGTTTTTACATCTAACTCAGTCCACAGATCTGAGCTATCAAAAAACCCTTTAATACAGTTTGATGCTGCAGCTGCTGTACCAGTGTTTAAGGTTATTATATTAAGTGGTTTTTCTCTGTGTATTGTTGTATATACTGTATCTTTTACAGCATCTGCTGCTTGCTGTTCTTCAACACCTCTGGGTACTGCTATTGTTTTGTACATTGTGTACTCGTTTTTAAATACATTGTTTACGAGTTCATTATTTACTATAGTAGGAAGTCTGAGCCATGCAAATGCTGTGGTGATATGGTCATTTGTAACTTCTGTACGGCTTCTATATCTATCTATCAGCATGCGTCTTCTGCTTAAGCTATCTGCATGGATTAATTCATTTGGAATTGCTTGCTGTGTAGGTGGAGTTATCCAAGCTAACATTTTATACCTCCTTAAAGATTAGAAAAGAGCGTGCACACTTTGACATGTGCACGCCCTGAGTGTGAGTAATCAGGTTAAGCTGCTGAATCAGCCTTAACCACTGCAATGAGCATTGCCTGTGTGTCATCTTCGACACCGAGCTCTTCAAACGACTGATCGAGGTCACATCCGGGGATGAGTGAACCATTAAGATGAATTGCTGCAGATGCTGTGTTTACGTTATTCTCTTCGAGCACGTCACCCAGGATCTCTGTAGGCTCAACTATTACGTTCTTTCTTTCTGTGTTAGTTCCGATTGTCAGATTAATCATTTTGTTTTCCTCCTTAGAATGTGCACAGCAGTCATATTTCAAACTGTTTCATATTTACTGCTGTGCTGTGAATGGTTAGTAACTACTCAGCCTCACCGAAAGCTGCATCAAGCAACTCTTCCTCGGATGCTGCTGCTCCTGTGATGATCGGGCAGAACTTCTGTGCTGCTACAACACCCTTGCCGTACTTCTTGATGAAGTTCTCGCGGGTGAAGCCAACCTCTTCAACGATCACTACTGCCAGCTTACCATCTATAATGGTGTTTGCTGAGAGACCGAACTGGCTGATGCTGCCCTTACCGTCCTTATTGAGCTTGATTGCGTACAGCGGATTCTTCTTATCGTCATATGCGGTAAGATCTGCGATGCCGCGCTCAACTACTGCTACAGGAATGTCGGTTTCAATTGTGAGTACATTGGAATTAATAACTACGCGCATGGTTTTTTCCTCCTTTTTCATGCATGGTTAATAGTTGTATATACAACGCTTATGCGTATGTATCAGTGTTTACTCTTCTGAGATGCTTGCTAAACAAGTTAGGGAAGTATCTACTACACATATTGTTGGTGTTGTGTCTTGGGAAGTACAGCTCACCTGTATCTTTATCAGATGCGATTGCTGACTCAAACAATTCGTTTATGAACATCTCACATTTCATAAGATATTCAAGCTTCTCGTAAGGAATTTCTGTGTAGTTTACAGGAAAGCCTTGGTGAGATAGTGACGAGTCCTCCGACTGCATTGCTTCGAGTTTTTCAACCGGTGGGTCGTATAATCCCTGTGCAATCCTTGCTACTGAATGATCGCTGATTCCTACAAGTCGAGATATCTCTTTCTTAGAGAAACCTCTGTCGTCTTCGAGATAGCCTTTAACTCTCTTGACTATCTGTGGTGTGATTTTCGTGTACATTCGCGACATCTTTAACCTCCTTCCATGTCCAGCCGCCTGCTGTTTTTCGAACACCGTGTATCGCTTTACTTATTGCTGACTTCGTGATGTAGTTTTCTTTCGCTGCCTCCGTCAACGACCTATACACCCTTCCATCACCTCTAACAACCATCTTATCCGATGTTTTTAATGTAAGTCCTGTGTCGAATGCATGCTGTACATTTTCTTGCTGTGTACACCATTCCAGGTTACTGACATCTGGATTCTTTTTGTTACCATCTATATGGTTAACAACTGGTAGGTTGTCTGGGTTCGGTATGAATTGTTCTGCGACGAGCCTGTGTACTCGTCTTGTGTAGTTTTTTCCATCTTTCCAAAGTGTGATTTTAAGGTAGCCCTCTGAGTTTGTTGTAGGTCTTATGATCTGGTCTGTGAGCAAACTGAGGATTTTACCTTTTCTGGATATTGCGTAATCATGTTCAAACCCTTTTAAAGGTTCAAACTCTTTACGTTCTGTGTAGAAGTCATGCATCTTTTGGCTCCTTTGATATTACGTACTTTGCGTACTCCTGTACGATATCCAGCTTGAATGCTTCTTCTGGTGGTATTCCTGCTTTCTTACACCAGGCACCGACGTACAGCCTGAAGTCCATACTTGTGTCATAAAGTTTTTGTAGATCCATGTGATTCACCTCCTATAATATGAATGATATGCAGATTGCAAGGATTGCTATCCATGCCGCTGTCCAGCAGATTGCGTCAATGATAAGGTCTTTCATATGTACCTCCTAGCAGTGTTCGATTGCATGTATGCAATTCATTAATAGCATATCTCCGAGTGCTTTGTCAATCATGCTGTGAATTGTTAAGCATGTATTGTAGAGTGACTTAGATCCGCGTTCTGCTGTGCGGTCTATCATTGTTTCAAAGATGGTACGAACTGAGTCAATGTCCGGGTCTGTTGGGTCACTGCTGTACGCAGAACCATCATCATCATAACGATCGTAGTCATTTGCTATGCACATCTGTCTTTCTTCGTTCTCGCAGTATGTGCGATTGGTACATGTATCACATAACATTTGTATCACTCCTTTCATTTACTGTGTCAACAGGGGTTACACCCTCCCCCTACCCCTTAAATTTTTTTTCTGGGAGGGGGTTTTATGTAACTGAAAGCGAAAAAGAGCTAAGCTCCTATCCCACCCCCAAAGCCT
>JAEEGL010050928.1_pt1 | contig 21250 bp, 16 predicted proteins | sample 9134231 | NCBI WGS metagenome assembly JAEEGL01 (sample SAMN16246548, study PRJNA631951) | gut metagenome | biome: gut microbiome; feature: rumen; material: fiber-attached | host: Bos | place: Iran: Karaj | collected 2018-10 | reverse complement strand
TTTGATTTCCTGCGTAAGCATTGGCCGCGCCTGGGCCGGTTCGTGGATAAGATGGAGGAAAAGGCGGAAAACAAAAAGCCGCTGGTACAGAAATATGCGGTTTTCGGCCTGGTCCTGCTGGTGGCGATCCCCCTGCCTGGTACCGGCGCATGGACGGGCGCATTGGTGGCGGCTATGCTGGATATCCGGCTCAAGCGGGCCATTCCCTGCATTTTCCTTGGCGTGATCATCGCTGCCGCAGTCGTTACCATGCTGAGCTTCGGCGTGCGCCTCGGGATCAACGCTGTGAACTGATCCATAAGCCCCGCGGCATAGGCCCTGGGTGACCTGTGCCGCGGGACTGTCTTTACAGGAGCTCCTATGAACGAACAACGTTTTGATTGGCGGGATTTCCTCCGGAAGGTGGCGGTGATCGCCATTCCGGTGGCCCTGCAGAATCTGCTGACCACCACCGGCTCCATGGTGGATACCATGATGATCGCTTCCCTGGGGCAGACAGAGCTGGGGGCTGTGGGCTTGTGCGCGCAGTTTTCCTCCCTGATGTTCAGCTGCTATTGGGGGTTTATCGGCGGCGGGATGCTGTTCATTTCCCAATACTGGGGAGCGAAGGACCATGACGGGATCAACCGTTCCTACGGCCTGACCCTGACCTGCATGATGACCGTTGCAGTGATCTTCTGCGTCCTGGCAACGGTGTTCCCGGAGGCGGTCATGCGCCTGTATACGGATAAAGAGGCCATTCAGGCGGTGGGGGTCCGGTATCTCCGCATCGTAGGCTTCAACTATCCCTTGATGGTCGTTTCCATGGGGATGGCGACTCTCCTTCGCTGTACGGAGCGTGTGCGGATACCCCTGTATGGGTCCATCGTCTCCGTGGTGGTGAACGTCGCACTGAACTATATCCTGATCTTCGGCCATCTGGGATTTCCGGCCATGGGGGTCCGGGGCGCTGCCTTGGCGACGGTCATCGCCCAGGCCTTCAGCATCCTGGTGATCGTCCTGCTGGCCAAGCTCAACGGGCATCCCTACCTTCTTGCCATCCGCAGGCATTTCCGCTGGAATGGAAAGCTGGTGAAGGAATACTTCCGCAAGTGCTTCCCCATCATCATGAATGAACTGCTCATCGGCGTGGGGAACATGGTGATCAATATCGTCCTGGGCCGTCAACCGGAGGAGGCCATTGCGGCCATCGCTGTTTTCCGTACCCTGGAGGGACTGATCATCGGCTTCTTCGCGGGCTTCTCCAACGCGGCTTCCATTCTGGTGGGCAAGGAGGTGGGGGCCGGGAACCCGGACCTGGCCTATACCCGAGCCTGGAGGCTGGTTTATCTATGCCAGGGGATCATTGGTATCATCGGCCTCTGCATCATCGCCCTGCATACGCCCATCCTGCATCTGATGGGCATGGAAGGGGAGAGCTTCCGCATTGCCTTCGGCCTGGTGGGCATCTATATCGCCGCCGCCTTTATCCGCATGGGGAACTGGACACAAAACGATACTTACCGTGCCGCAGGCGACGCTTCCTTTGGCACGATCCTGGAAATCGTGTTCATGTGGGTCATGGTGCTGCCCTGTGTGTGGCTTTCCGGCATGGTCTGGCACATGCCAACGCTGGCGGTGTTTGCTTTCTGCTATGTGGACGAGCCCATCCGATATGTACTGATGCAGATCCACCTGTTCAGCGGGAAATGGATCAAACCGGTCACCCCGGAAGGGGCAAAGGCCCTGGAGGGATGGAAGCCGCCGAAACAGCGGATCAGGGGATAAGAAAAAAGCGGGATGCCTCCTTGCCGGAGGCATCCCGCTTATCCATGCTGCGTTTATTTCTCGAAGAGGGAAGCGGCCTTCTTCATATACTCAGTGATCTTCAGATGCTGCGGGCAATGCTCCTCGCAGGAATGGCATTCCACGCAGTCGGAGGCCTTGCCGCCCCTGCCGGTGGCCATGTTGTAGCTGAATGCTATGCCGCTGCTGTTCTGATACTTGGTATAATCGTTCAGGAGATTGATGATCATGGGGATCTGGATCTTCTGGGGGCAGCCGTCCACACAGTAGCGGCAGCCGGTGCAGGGGATCAGGGGGATCTCGTTGAAGGCCTTGACCGCCCGGTGGATCACGTCCATATCTGCGTCGGACAGGGGCTTGAGGTTCATTACGGTCTTGGTGTTGTCCTCCACCTGCTCGATGGTGGTCATGCCGGAGAGAACGGTGATGATGCCGTCAAGGGTAGCGGCGAAGCGGATGGCCCAGGAGGCAACGCTGGCGTCAGAATCGGCTTCCTTGAAAATTTTCGCCACGTCGGGATGGGGATTTGCCAAGCTGCCGCCCTTGACAGGCTCCATGATGGTCACGGCGACGTTGTGCTTCCGGCAGGCTTCCCAGCACTTTCGGGACTGGACCTGCTCGCTGTCCCAGTCCAGATAGTTGATCTGGAGCTGCACGACCTCCACCTCGGGATGCTTGTCCAGCAGCTCGTCCAGCTCGGCGGCGGGGGAGTGATAGCTGAAGCCGATATGCTTGGCCAGGCCGCGCTCCTTCACGCTCTTCAGCCATTCCCAGCCGCCGGTGGATTCGATCACCGGGAAGGTGTTGGTGCCGATGCCGTGGAGGAACAGGATATCCAGGTACTCCAGACCGGTGCGCTCCAGCTCCGTCTTCAGGATGTTCTCATAGTCCTCGGTGCCCTTGATGTTCCACAGGGGGATCTTGTCCACCACCTGGAAGCTGTCCCGGGGATACTTGGGGACCAGGCACTTTTTGACGACCTCTTCAGAGTGGCCCTCATGGTATACGAAGGCGGTGTCAAAGTAATGGAAGCCCCTGGACATATAGAGATCCACCATCTCCTGGACCTTGTCGAAGTCGATGTCCTTCTGGGTGCCGCCGGGCAGCGTGGGGAGACGCATGAGGCCGAAGCCGAGCTTGGGCATGTCTTTGTACAGATAATCGGACATAAGTATACCTCCCATAAATCGTTCGATATTGCTTGCTTTGATGATAAGCGGAATAGGACGGAATGTCAATATCCGGCGCTGAAATCCACAACACCCTCCAGGGGCTTTCCGGCCAAAAAGCGGTCCAGCTGGCGAAGAAACATCTCATTGCGCCGGGAATTGGTGGTCTTGGAAACGGCGGAGCAGTGGGGGGATATGACCACATTGGGCAGGTCCCATAGGGGGTTCTTCGGGTTCAGCGGCTCCGGTTCCGTCACATCCAGACCGGCGCCGCCGATTTCCCCGCTGCGCAGGGCTTCCACCAGGGCGGGGGTATCCACCGTTCCGCCGCGCCCCATGTTGATGAGGATCATACTGGATTTTGCCGCCTTGAATTCCTCGGTGCTGAGGAGGTTTCTGGTGGCTGGGGTGTAGGGCAGGGTGTTGAAGAGATAATCCGCCTGGGGCAGGACCTTCTTCAGGTCCTCGATGGGATAGACCTTATCCACACCCTCCGGCGCAGGCTTTGTGCAGTCCCGGCGCACACCGATGATGCGGCAGCCGAAGCCCTTCAGACGCTGAATGATATCGCTGGCAAGATAGCCGGTGCCCAACATCACTACGGTGGAGTTGAACAGTTCGACCCTAGCCACCTCAAAATGCCAATCGTGCGCCTTCTGGTGTTCATACAGCAGGGGGAAATTTCGGCTCACCGCCAGGGCAAGACCGATGGCATGCTCCGCCATGGTGGGCGCATGTACGCCTGCGCTGCGGGTAAGAATGGGCTTGGGATCGGGAAACAGGTCCGGGTCTGCGTAGTTATTGACTCCGGCGGTCATCAGATGCATCCATTTCAGGTTCTTTGCTGCCTTCAGTGCTGCGGGCTCCGGCATGCCGTACAGGATCTCCGCCCAGGCCAGATCAGCTTCGGTGCAGTCCTGATAGCTGCAGAAGCGCCATTCACATTCCGGGTGCGCGGCGATAAAGGAATGTCCCTCAGGTGTATCCGCTCCAAACCGTTCGGAATAGATGCTGGAAACGACTAAAACGCGCATATCGTTCATCCCTTTTCTCGTTATATGCAACAGAATTATAACGGAAACAACGGTAAATTGCAATCATCCCGGATTTGACATCGGGAAGGGATAGTGGTAATCTACAATAAAAGTCGGCGTGGCGGAACTGGCAGACGCAGGAGACTTAAAATCTCCCGGCGGAAACGCTGTGCGGGTTCGATCCCCGCCGCCGGCACCAAAAAGCCGCAAACGCGGCTTTTTGCATTATCCGGAGGTGAAAGTATGCTGCTTACCATTCATATTATTATCATCATAGTATTCGTGTTGCTGGGGCTTCTGTTCCGCGCAGGAAAAGGCAAATTTCTGATCGCCGGGTACAATACCGCGTCGAAAAAAGAGAAGGAAAAGATTGACGAAAAGAAGCTCTGCCGGTATATGAGCACGTTGATGTTCGTCCTGGCGGCATGCTGGGCGGTGATCGCCTGCTGCGAAATTTTCGGTCAGATATGGCTCCTTTGGGTGGGTTTCACCGCCTTCCTGCTGGCCGTGATCATCGGCGTGATTTACATCAATACCGGGAACCGGATCAAAAAATGATGGCAGAAACACCCCATGGGATATCCCATGGGGTGAATGCTGTTTACGTCAGTCCGCCCGCTCGTCCCCGTAGAAAAACACGGCGACGGTACCGGGACCGCAATGGGAAGCGATAATGGTGCCGATATCGCAGATGCGGATATCCCCGCTGATGTTCGGGAATCGTTCTTTCACCGCGATCTTGGTCTGCTCCGCGTCCTCAAGGGAATTGGAGTGGCAGATGAAGCATTTGCCGGAGTAGTTCCTGCCGCCCTGGGCGTGTTCCTCCATGGTATCCACGGTGCGGCGTATGGCGTTCTTCCGGCCCCGGACCTTGTCATAGGCGATGATCTTGCCTGCGCTGTTCAGCCGCATGATGGGGCAGATGTTGAGAATGGCGGCAACGGTGGCGGCGGCGCCGGACATGCGCCCGCTCCGTCGGAAATACTTCAGATCAACGGAATAGAACTGATGATGGACCTTATTGCAGTTCTGGCGGACCCAGTTTGCGATCTCCTCCAGGCTCTTACCATCATCCCGCATATCCGCCGCGGTATCCACCAGGAGTCCGTAACCGGAGGAGCTGCAAAGGGAATCGATGACCACCAGCTTCCGCTCCGGATACTTTTCCTTGAGCTGCTCGGCCGCTTGGATGGCGTTTGCCACAGAGTTGGTCATACCGGAGCCGAAGGCAATGTGCAGAACGTCTCCCTTGGGCAGCAGCGTCCCAAAGAAATCCAGGTAAGTTTGAAGGTTCAGTTGGGAGGTGGTGGGGATCTTTCCTTCCTCCAGAAGGGAGTAAAATCTGGGCAGCGCCTCCGGATCCCGGCCCATGTCATCCATGTACTCCTGGCCGTCCACCGTATAAGGATAAAACAGAACTGGCATATTCCTTCCGTTTACATAGGAATAGGGCAGGTCAACGGTGGATTCACAAGAAAGGATAAAGGGTTCCGCCATTTTGATTCACTTCCTATATCGATTTGCGAATAAACAACACACCAAGGGTGCTGGGGCCGCAATGGGTGGTGACGGTGGCCCCGGCGGTGGTCTCCAGTACCTCCTGAAAGTCCGGCGCCAGTTCATGCACCTTTTGCAGGGCGGCCTCCACCCACTCCGGCTCACAGCGGGTATGGGTGATGAAGATCCGGCTTTGATCCAGGTCCTGCCGTCCCGAGAGCTTATCCGTTATGTAATCCACGATCACGTGCTGGATCCTGCCGCGATACTTTTTGGCTGGTTCCATTATTCCGCTGCGGACCTCAATGCAGGGCTTCAACTTCAGCAGATTCGCGCCGAAGGCGGCGACGCCGGAGCAGCGTCCGCCCTTGACCAGATACTCCAGATCGTCCAGAACGAAGCTGGCCTCCACATACGGCGCCAAGTCTTCACAGGCTTCCGCGATCTCCCGGGCGGAGAGACCCTCCCGGGCCAGCTCCGCAGCCCGCAGTACCAGAAGGCCCTGGCCGGTGGAGAGGTTTTGGGAGTCCACAACATATACGTTTTCAAACTGTTCCGCAGCGATCCGGGCATTCTGACAGGTGGAGGAAAACATGCTGCCGATGCAGAAATGCACAAGGGCATAACCATCGTCCGTCCATTTTCGGAAGAATTCCTCATATTCGGAAATGTTCAGCGCACAGGTCTTGGGGAGCATACCGGTCTCTTCGACATACCGGTAAATATCCTCGGGGGAAGTATCTATGCCGTCACGGAACGCTTTTTCGCCGAAGGTGATGAGCAAAGGCAGAATGCCGATATCGTATTGGGAGACGAGCTCCGGGGAGAGGTCACAGGTGCTGTCCGAGGTGATCTTGACTTTCATTCGCTTCCCTCAATTTCTGTAAGATGGATCATTCAAAAGATCATACTATTATAACACGATTCATCTGGTTTGAATAGCGGAATAATCAATTAAATCCCTGCTGTTTACTCTTAAGAGCGATATGAAAGGAAATGCGCTCTTCCTGCTCTTGCAAAGGCCGATCATGACAGATATAATCGGATCAAGGTAAAATGAGATATGGGAGGAAAACGCGGATGAAGGAAAAGATCGTTCAATGCAGGGAAGGACTTCTTCGGGGCCGGACGGATGGAGAAGTAGCCGTTTTCTGGGGCATTCCCTACGCGGCGCCTCCGGTTGGAGAACTGCGCTGGCGGGGGCCGCAGCCCGCATACCCCTGGATGGGGATCCGCAATGCGGCGCTGAAGCCGCCCATGCCTGTACAGGTGCTGTTTCCCAACAGCACCCTGGGGACTCATGAGATGAGCGAGGACTGCCTTTACCTGAACATTTGGGCGCCGGATCATCCGGCGGAAAGCTGCCCTGTACTGGTGTGGTTCTACGGAGGTGCGCTCCAGGGAGGCAACGCGGACAGCCCGGTTTGCGACGGAACCGTTTACGCCAAGGACGGTGTCATTTTGGTCACCGTGGGCTACCGTGTGGGCGTCTTCGGCTTCATGTGCCACCCGGATATGCGCCGGGAAAACCGGCATGAGTATGTGGGCAACTTCGGACATCGGGATCAGCTTGCCGCGTTGAAATGGCTGCGGGAAAACATTGAAGCCTTTGGGGGCGATCCGGACAGGATCACCGTTTCCGGACAGAGCGCGGGAAGTGCCAGCTGCTGTGCGCTGATGAATGCTCCCGCCGCCAAGGGGTATCTAAATGGGGCGATCTGTCAAAGCGGCGACATCTTCCAGCCGGAACGGGATGTTCCGGTGCAGGAGGCGGAGGAGTGGGGCGCGGCCCTGGCCAGGAGCTTCGGCTGCGAATCTCTGGAGGACTTCCGCCGGGTGCCCTTCAAGGAGATGTATAAGGAAGGGGACCCCATGATGAAGCGGGTCCATCAAATCTGCGCTGCGGTGATCGACGGTGCGTTCCTCCCCGGACCCCAGGGGGAATTGATGCTGCAGAACAAGAGCCTTCCGATTCCCATCATCCTTGGCAGCAACCTGGACGAAGGAAGCCGCTCCGCTGCGGAAGCCTATATCTCCACCGTGACCAAGCGTCTGCAGCTTCCTGAAGGCCTGTATGACGGTGAGGCGGACCTGAACAAAAAGGCGGATGCCATCGCCAGGGATTACTGGTACGGGCGTCACCTGGCCTGGGCAAAGATCCGGGCCTTGGATCAAAGCCTGCCCACCTGGCAGTATGTGTTTGCCCGGCGGCTGGGCCCCATGGGAGCGTCTCACGGCGCGGAGATCCCCTATGCCTTCGGCAACCTGGACGCGAAGCCGGACTTCGGTTTTGCCCATGAGTATACAAAGGAGGACCGGGCGCTGTCCGACCTGATCCACCGGTATTGGGTGAACTTTGTGAAGCGCGGAGACCCCAACGGAGAGGGGCTGCCCGTATGGCCGCAGAAGGGAAAGGAAGCGGTGCATATGCAGTTCGACGTCCAGTCCGGCATGCATGGGGATGTACTGCGGGACTCGGATGCCATCACCTCACCTCTTGTGGAGAAGTGGATGCGCAGCAGAATGTGAGATATGCAGAACGTACCCCGGAAGCCGCGGCTTCCGGGGCACGTTTTCTTCATCGGTTTTATTCGTTTTTAGCCGTCTTGTCAAGGACTGCGGTGAAGAGGAAAAGCAGCGCCGCGCCCAGAAATACGCTGGCCATGATATCGGTAAACCAATGCACACCGGAGAACAGACGGCCGAATACCATGAGCAGGATCAAAACGCCGCAGACGACCTGGATCAGGCTTCTCAGACTGCGGTTTTTGACGTATTTGCCGATGACCGTCATGATGCTTCCCAGGATCACAAAGGTCAGCAAGGTGTGGGAGGAGGGGAAGGAAGCCTCCGGATGGACTTCATCGGGAAGGATGACGGGCCGTCTGTTGATGACCACAAACTCAAAGAGAACATAAAGAACGGCTAGAATGATATAGAGTCCGCCCATCACCAAAAGCTCACGGTCCACCTTCATGAGGCTTTTCCGCCGGATCAGCTGGACGAGTCCAAAACCCGCAAAGCAAAGTCCGGCCAGGATGGAGAGTATCCCCAGGTAACCGGTGAGTTTGTACAGACGCATGTTCAAGCCCGTAGCTTCATGGATGGGGCTGTTGATCCCTGCCAGGCCGATGCTGGTATCCTCGGGACCGATGGGCGCCACGTCCACGGTCTTCACCGCGACCGCCGTCAGCAGGAACAGGATCAGGCAGACGATCGCGGCAATGGATTTCGTTTTCATGTGTATTCCTTCTTTCTCTGTTTGGTAAGGAAACCGGTCATTCCACCGCTTCCATGAAATACATGCGGGAGGAGAAGTCGGTCCAGAAGCGGACCTTTTCGTCATAGCCCGTTCCGGAGAAACCGGGACTGAGCTTGACACCCGCCATGAGCAGGGAACCGAAGGCGGTGTAATCTTCGGTTTCCCCTGGCTGGCGGACAAAGTGATCGATGATCCGATGGATCAGGGAACCCTGCTTCACGTGAAATGGGGTCTGGGTATTGATGAGGCTGCCGAACCGGACCACATCGATCTTCTGTTCAAAGCTGTAGAAATGATACCGTTTCTCCGGGTCGAGGCCACGGGGAAAATATCGCTCGTTGGCCGCCGCAGTCTCGGAGAGTTCCTGGAAGAGAAAGCCCACCGCACGGCTGCCGTCCTGGGAAACACAGGTCCATTCGTGCAGCTTGCCGGTCCTGCCCCGGTAAAATCGTCCGTATTGCAGGACGTCTCGCCACTTTTTGTATAACGCGATATCCTCGGCGATCTGCTCCCTCTGACGTTTCGGCAGGTCCCGGAGGTCACATTCATAGCCCAGTACACCGAAGGCAGCCACATGGAAACGGGTATCCAGGGGAGTCTCCCGCAGGGTCTGGTGGTTGGGACTGGCGGAAACATGGGCGGAAACGGTACTCAGAGGATAGCCAAAGCTGTACCCCTCCTGGATGCGCACCCGACAGAGGGCGTCCGTATTGTCACTGCCCCAGATCTGCGGGAAATAGGAGAGTATCCCCAGGTCAAAGCGGTTGCCGCCGGAGGCGCAGCCCTCGAACAGAACATCGGGAAAGCGCTCGGTGAGGGTGCGCATGACCCGATAGACGCCGAGGATATAGCGGTGTGCCGTTTCTCCCTGCCTTGCGGCAGAAAGGGATGGAGAGAAAACGTCGGAAAAGACCCGGTTGAAGTCCCACTTCACATAGCTGATCTCTGCAGAGGAGAGAAGATGGGAGAGGGTATCGATCAGGTGATCCTGCACCTGTGGGTTTGCCAGGTCCAGGATGCGCTGGTTTCGCCCCTCACTATGGGCACGGCCTGGAACGGCCATTGTCCAATCCGGATGCTGCGCGTACAGGTGGGAATTGACGTTGACCATCTCCGGCTCCACCCAGATGCCGAAATCCAGCCCCAGGTCCCGGACCTTCTTCGCCAACCGTTCTACGCCGCCGGGGAGTTTTTTGTGATTTGCCTCCCAGTCCCCCAGGGACTGGGAATCGTCGTTTCGCTCGCCGAACCAGCCGTCATCCATGACAAAGAGCTCGATCCCCAGTTTTTTAGCGGCCTTTGCCAGGGACAGGAGCCTGCGCTCGGAGATGTTGAAGTAGCAGGCTTCCCAGCTGTTGAGGAGCACGGGACGGGGCTTATGCTTCCATCTCCCCCTGATCACGTGCTCCCGCACGAAAAAATGCATCTGTTCGCTGATCCCGGAAAAGCCCACGTCAGTGCGGCACAGGACCGCCTGGGGGCTGGTGAACGCATCGCCGGGCGCCAGCGTATAGCGGAACCCCAGAGGATTGATGCCGGTCACCACACGGGTCTTGCCATATGGACTGACCTCCACCGCTTCATAGTGGTTTCCGCTGTAGATCAAATGAAAACCGTAACACTCCCCTCGTTCCTCTGCGGCGTCAGACGCATGGAGGATGAAGAATGGGTTCATATAGCTGGAGCTTGTCCCGGCGCGGGACTCCATCACAAATTTGCCCGCGGGGAGGGACAGGGTGCTTTTCTGCATCTCCTTTGTCCAGGCTCCATGGAAGCTGGTAACGGAATACCCGCTGCTTGGAAGGTCAAGCTGCAGGCTCATGAGCCGATCCAGCTCTACAGCCGTTTCCCCGTTATTTCGCAATACTGCGTTTCGGCAGATACACTCTCTGAAAATGCAGTAGTGCAGTTCCAGCGTCAACTTCCCAGCAGCTTCCTGATAGAAAACCGTCAGGTGTTCGACTTTGCCATCATCCCGGTAAGCGGAGGGAAGGCCGCCAAGATCGGGGGGCGTGTCGGTGATCTCGGCCCGATCGAAGCGGAAATCCGGACTGCGGCTGCCGTCCTGGAAGGTGACCTCCACAAAAGGCTCCCGCACATCGCCCTTGCCCAGGGAGGAGAACTCAAGGCATACGTCCTCCAAGGTGTATTCCGGGTGCTCCTGGTCATAGAGAAGTGTGTTCCCCGGCGGGAAAACATGCTTTTCTTCCATTGCCTCCAGGTCCTTCAACCCATCGACGGAGATGCGCGCACCATAGTACAGGTGTTCCGGTTGACCGGTGGGGAGGATGCGGAACACATAGGTGCTTTTCTCCGTTTCCAGGACGAAGGCAGGGCGGGCATCATCCAAACGGCGGATCATTTGCCGCTGCCTCTTTGGGGAAGCTGCTTGGTGACGGACATCTTCTCCACCGCTTCATCCGTGAGGAAGAACTTCTTCCGGAACCAGAAGATGGCGACCAGCAAGCCAATGATGGGAACGACCGCCATGGTCAGCCGCAGGCCGGTCCTGGCGGAGGCGGTGACGTTCAGGGACCAGTCCACCAGCTTGTCCGCTTCGCTGACCTCGGTGCCGGACTGCAGATGGTTCAGGGAGAGGCAGATGGAGGCGATGAATGCTGCAATGCCGCTGGCCAGCTTCACCACAAAGGTCTGCATGGAGAAGATGACGGACTCATCCCGGCTGCCGTTCTTCAGTTCCCCGTAATCAACGGTGTTGGCCAGAAACACGGTGGTCAGGATGCTCAGCAGACCGTTGGTGGAGAAGATCAGGAAGGCGGGAATGAAGAGAACGAAGACGTTGCCCATACCCAGGAAGGCCAGGGCCAGGAGGACGATATAGCCGGTGATGCCCATACCCAGACAGACGTAGAAGATGCGGGTGTTGGACAGCTTGATGCCGCTGCGCATGATGGGGTAGAAGAGCATCATGCTCAGGATCTGAATGGCGCCGCCGAAGATGTTGAACAGCGTGTAGCTGTTGAACCAGTCGGTCCCGCCGAAGTCATACTTGAAGAAGTAGATCACCAGGTTGCTGGTGATATAGATGGAGCAGTTGATGAGCACGATGGACACCACGATGGCGACAGCCTGATCGTTTTTCAGCAGCGCCCGGAACATCTGCTTGACGGATACCGCTTCCATCTCCGCAGTGGACTTCTCCTTGACGTTGATGCAGGTTAGGATGGAGAAGATCACAAAGAGTACGGCAATGATGAGGGAGAACCACTTGAAGCCGATGATCTCGATCTCCTTTGCGTTGCCGCCGCCGAAGGCTGAGCCCAGGAACTGCACGGCCATCACCGTGGCGATGGTGATGATGGCGCTGCCCACACCGGCGCAGGAACGGGCCAGGGTGGTCAGCCCCTCCCGTTCACGTCCGCCCTCGGTGAAGGCGGGGATCATGGACCAGTAGGGGATATCCATCATGGTATAGGTGACGCCCCAGAGGATATAGGTGATGGCGGCGTAGGCCACCAGTCCGCCCGCATCCAGGCTGGGGGGACAGGAGAACATGAGGAACAGCACAACGGCATTGGTCAGGGTGCCGATGAGCAGCCAAGGGCGGAACTTGCCCCAGCGGGTCTTGGTGCGGGCGACCACGATCCCCATAACGGGATCGTTGAATGCGTCGAAGATCCGCGCAGCCAGGAGGATGATCCCCATGGCCACGGCGCTGACGCCCAGCACGTCCTGAAAGTAGTACAGCACATAACTGGCGGAAAGCATGTAGACCATGTCTTTTCCGACTGCACCGAGACCGTAGGAAATCTTGCTTTTCAGAGGGAGTTTCGTCTTTTCCACAGCATTTCCTCTTTCCTTAAGTATTCTGCTTCAGCCCCATGGCGATCCGTACCGCGTTGTATGCGCCGTCGTATACGCCCTGGGCCTTGTTGCCGATGATCGCGGAGCACATGGACTCCAGTATGCTGCCCTCCCGCAGGAACAGATCCAGCATCTGCAGGGTGTGGGGAATATCCTCGCACTCCAGGGAACCGTCTCCCATCTCAGCGGAATGGATGGCGCCCCACCGCTCATGACCGCCGATCCTCTGGATGAACAGCTTGGGGATGGGATAGAAGGCCAGCTCACTGGGCTTGGTGATCAGCACGTCCGCGGCCCGGATGAGCAAGTTCGTGCAGTATACTGCCTCAAAGATATCCGGATGCCAGAAGACGTGGACGCCCTTGACGCTGCCGTTCAAAGCGCCATCACTGAATCCACGGGTGTCATCCCAGTTGTCGAAATGGGTCTCTGTCTGGGCGGGTAATCCGGGAACGGCCTGACAGAGGTAATCCCAGACCTCCCGATAGTCCCCTATGTTGACGAATACCGCCGCTTTCTCCTCCTGTACGGCCGGAAGCAGGTGCTTCAGAATGGAGGCGAAGATCTCCTTCTGGGCCCCCGCTCCGCCGATGGTGAGCAGGAAGCGCATGGGAGAGCCGGTCCTTTTGCGTTCCAGACGTGCGGCACAGTCCGCTTCGATGTTAGCGGTGAGCTCATGGTCGATATAATGACCGGTGTATACCAGCGCATGGTCAGGCATGGGCTTGAGGACTTCCTTGCCCCGCATGCCGTTGAGGATCCGGTAGCCCATATAGGCCTGGTGGGTCTGAACGGTATGCACGCTGCCCTCCGCCAGATGCAGGGCCATGGGCCAGTTGTCCGGTATGGCGTTCACCACATAGGGCATGCCGGCGTGGACTGCGGCCTGGGCCGGCCAGACGTGGGTTCCGATCACCGGAAGCTCCCTGGGGATATTCCGGAATACCGGAGCCATGAGCTCCGCGTTTTTCTGGTCGGAGGCATTGTAGCTCAGCTTACGGAATCCCTCGTAATTCATCGGTTCCCAGAAAAAGCGGTTGAACAGTCTGGACTTCTGGGAAAGGCGTGACCCCATGGAATACAAAGCGTTCTGCGCGGCGATCACCTTGGTGCATGTGGTCTCCGGGAAGGAATTCAGATCCATCCAGTAGGGAGTATACCCTAAAGCATGGGCTGCGGAGGCCATGGCGATGGAGATGCGATAATGCCCGAAGCCCATGCGGATGTTGCCCACGATCAGTCCCTTCTCCAGGTCGAAATCCGCAGGGCCATTGCCTTCGGCGACCCGGATATCCCGGACGCCAAGGGCAGGGAAAAGCACCCGATTTTCCCGCAGGAACACGGGATAGTCCGCGCCGGAATCATCCCCGTATTTCTTCGCGTACTTTGCTTTGGAACGCAGGGCCTTTTTGTAGTCTCCCGGGTGGGTCTCGTTGCCGAATATGGTCTTTGCTCTATCCTGCATCAGATCTCTCCTCTCACGCTGAATGCGAGCTTGACCGGCTCCGCTCCGGGAGCGGAAAGGGTAAGCACAGCATCACCGCTTTCCCCGACGGTCCTGACGAATGTGCCGCCCATGCCGCCCCGCAGCATGGCCTGTTCCGGCCCAATCAGGCGGATCGGGCCCTCTGTTTCCAGCGTCACCGCTTCCTGATAAAAGGGGAGAAGGTTCCCGTTCTGGTCCCGCATGGTGATGCGTACAAGGGCGGCATCATAGGTTTCCCCATCGATCAGAATGGAATTGCTCACCTCCGCCCGGAGACGGATGTCCTGTACGGCGGCTTTGACCATGCTGGCAACGATTTCTCCGTCCTTTACCGCGTCAAAACGGTATTCTGCTGCGGCATCGCCCCAGTTGTTGGTATACTTGTTGTACAGCACCTCGGCGTCGCTGAACTTCATGCCGTAACGAAGCTTGAGCCAGAGCATTTTTCGTTTCAGCTCCATGGGAAGGTGAGAATAGCCATACCGGGAAGCATAGTTGATAAGCTCGGTGATGTATTCGGCCTGGCGTGGGGCAAAGTGTTCCTTTTCCCGGATCTCGTCTCCGATGAAATCATCGATCTCCAGCGGTGGATGTGGGAGGTGGGGAAAGGCAGAATCCTCCGGCCTGAATTCCCGAATAAACGTACCGTTGCGGTGCATCCGCACGCTGTCCGCGTTGGTGAAGGCCAGTACCCGGCCTCGATATGCCGCTGGATGCTCGCCGATATTCATGGAGGTGCTGACGGAAAGCACAGGCTCCCGCAGCCCTTGGGAGGCGTATACGTCGGCAGCCAGCTTATGGTTGCGGAACATATCCAGAACACCGTGATAGCAGATCCGGTCACCGCTGCCGAAATCCTTGTGGGTGTTATAATCGAACATGCACCAGCCTGTGGAACCGGCAATATCCTCCTCCGCAGCTATGGCGTCCAGAACAACAGCGTGACGGACGGCATGCTCCAGCCGGTGTTCCTCCGTGTCAAAAGCCTTGGTGGGGAACATGTGGCCGTTGTACTCAGTGACCATATACGGCTTGTTCGGTTCAGAGGTGACGGCCTGCTTCTTTTTACAGCCCACAGCTTCTCCGTCGTGGATAAAGTCATTGTAGGTATAGACGTCTTCCAACAGACTGCTTTTAACGATACAGCGGACACCGCCGGTCTGACGGCTGGGGTCCAGCGCATGGGCCAGAGCATTGGTGCGGGTATACAGGGCGTCGTCATCCCTGGACTCGTTGATCCGTACGCCCCAGAGGATGATGGAAGGGTGGTTCCGGTACTGCTTTACCATGTCCTCCACGTTTCGGACTGCCTGTTCCTTCCAGGCCTCACCGCCGATGTGCTGCCAGCCGGGGATCTCCGTGAATACCAGCAGACCCAGTTCATCACATCGGTCGATGAAGTGGGGAGACTGGGGGTAGTGAGAGGTGCGCACGATGTTGCAGCCCAGCTCGTTTTTCAGAATGTCCGCGTCGTAACGCTGGACGGAGGCGGGCATGGCATAGCCCGCATAGGGGTAGCTCTGATGCCGGTTCAGGCCCCGGAGCTTGACCTTCTTCCCGTTGAGGTAAAAGCCGTCGGTGCGGAACTGCGCGTCCCGGAACCCGATGCGGGTCTCCACATGGTCCAGCACATGGTCGCTCCGGATAAGCTCGGTCACCAATGTATACAGCTTTGGTTCGTCCAGGTCCCAGGTGCGGACATTTGGAACACGGAAGCTCGTTTCCTCCGTTAACGGGAACTGCTTGTCCATCAAGGCGGTTTCACCATCCAGGACCCGCTGGCGGAGGGATAACCCATCACCTTGCCCCTCCACCGTGATGCGGCAGGTGAGATCGCCGGAAAGAGCGGGGATTGCAAACACGTCCGATATATGACTCTGCTCCCTGATCTCCAGCCAGGCCTCCCGGTAGAGACCGCCATAGGTCATGTAGTCGATGACATAGCCGAAGGGCGGAATATCCTGATCCTCTCGGCTGTCCACCCGGATGACCAGGTCGTTCTCTCCGCCGGGACGGAGAAAACCGGTCAATTCAACGGTAAAGCCGGTATATCCGCAATGATGCTCACCCACCTTGCGGCGGTTGAGATAGACCTCGGCGCTGTGTCCTGCCGCGCCGATCACCAGGAACACCCGCTTCCCCGACCATTCCGAAGGAACATTGAGCTTCCTGCGATAACCGCAAACCATTTGATAAATACTTTCGTCAAAGTAATGAAAGGGCGTTTCCCGGCAGGTGTGGGGAAGCTCCGCCTGGGTGATGCCGCTCACCGCTTCTCCCGCGAGAAAAGCCTCATCGAAATGCTCGGTGAATTCCCAGCCGCGGTTCAAGGGAATCTGCATGATTTTCGCTCCTTTCCCGGAGTGATCGTCACGGTGTTGATAAACATATATTTTTTATATTGTATCGCAATTCGCCGGGATTGGCAACCGTAGTTTATTCTGTTTTATCATACATGGACTGCTTATGTTCAGAACGTGCCGCGCTTTACAATTCCCGGTCAATCTGCTATGATGCATGGGATAGTTTAACGAAGGACTGGGTCAGATTTATGGGATATCCAAGTCTGTTGTTTACCGGAAACGCATCGGGACACCAGGTCGCGGCCTCGGTGTTTGAAGATGTGAAGCTCACCCTGTTTTTCTCCAAGGAAGCCATTGACGCCATGCGGGTACTCTGCCCGGCGGGGGACATTCCCGTGCGTCAGGCGCTGGTGAAGCTGCTTCTGGAGGATCGGGATTGCCGGGACCGTTTCTCCCGTCTTGCAGAGATCACCGCCCATATCCACCATCTCAGGGAAGCTCTGGCGGATGTGAAGTGCGAGAATGAACGGCACTATATCTTCGTCTGCCTGATGGCCGCCGTGGCGGATTTTTATCAGGAGGCCGCCTCCGGCCAGGATATGGGCGGTATGCTGCTGCAGCGCTTCACGGAATGGTTCCGAACCGCCTGCGGGGAGAAGGAATGGAGCGAACTCAGCAGAGAAGCTCTGGAACTCCGGGAAAAGGCCATCGCGGCGCAGAAGATGGCTTTCCGTACCGCAGGGGAGAACCTCTGGCTGCGTCTGGAGTTTGGGGAGAGCTATGTGGAAAGACTCCAGCGCTGCGCGGAGGACCTGGGTCTGCCCCCCACACGGGTACAGCGGGACACCATGATCCGGCTGGATGCCCGTATGGTGAATGCGCTGGCCCGTCTGCATCCTGAGGAGTTCCTGGCGTTCAAGGCCTTCTACGGTCGGTATGCCCAGAGCTTTGACGAGAGCATTTTGAGCTACCGTTACGAGCTGAATTTCTACCTGGAGGCGGCCAAACTCCTGGACCGGATCAGGAATGCCGACCTGCCCCTGTGCTGGCCGAAGATCAGCCAGGAGAAGCAGTTCCACATCCAGGGCCTTTATGACGTTTCCCTGCTCCACAAGGAGACGGATATCGTTCCCAACGACGCGGATTTCACAAGGGAGGAGCCGTTCTTTTTCCTCACCGGCGCGAACGGCGGCGGCAAAACGACCTTCCTGCGCTCCCTGGCCATCGCCGTTCTGCTCTTCCTGTCCGGCTGTCCCATCTGCGCCAAAAGCGCCGTGCTCTGGCCGCCGGAGAACGTCTTCACCCACTTCCCCCAGGATGAACGCTTTGAGGCTGACGGCCGATTTGCGGACGAACAGCGGCGGGTGAAGGAGATCCTGGAGCAGCATAACGGCAATTCCCTCATCCTGCTGAATGAGACTTACTCAACTACAAACGAGGAACTGGCGGTATCCTGTACCCTGGAGCTTGCGGAAAAGCTGAAGAACAGCGGCAGCTTTGTCTTGTATATCACCCATCAGCACGGGCTGGAGGCGGCGGAAGTGCCCTTCCTCAGCGTGATCGTGGACGAAGGGGACGATAACCGCCGCACCTTCCGCATCGCCAGAAGGAAAGAGGCGGCAGGTTCCTATGCCGCCGATATCCTGCGCCGCTATTCCCTGGATCGGGACGGCCTGAGCAGACGCTTTGCGGGGAAGGAGGAAGAGGCAGTATGAAGTTCAGCCTCCTGTACCGGAATTATATTGAGACCAGAGAATTCACCGTGAATCCGCTCCAGGCACAAATGGAGGAGACGATCTACGACCTCTCCATTGATAAGGCCATCCGGGAGCTCAGCCGGGACGCGGACAGCAGCGCATATACTCTGGAGGTGATGAAAAACCCGCTGAAGACGGAGGAGGAGATCCGTTACCGTCAGCAGGTGCTCATGGATTTCGTCGCCATGCCCAAGCTGCTTGAGGAACTGCGGGATATTTTCAAGAACTACGACACCCTGCAGTCCGACTGGCGGGAAATGCGCGCCGGGATCTATACCTACGGCGTGCCTCAGACCTCCGGCGGTATCCTGGATGCCACCTATGAAAGCCTGAAGATCACTGCCGCTTTTGCTCGGAAAACGGTCAGCTATTTCCGCTCCATCTATGATACCGTAGGCCGGTATGAGGTGAAGTCGGAGGGACTTCTGGGCATTCGGGAATACTGCAAGGCTATGATGGAGAACCGGTCTCTGGACGAGATTTCCCACATCGCCGGGTTGTTTGAACGGGAGAGCGTTTCCGCATACCGGTTCAAGGTCCGGGCAGAGTCTGACGATACCCTGAGACTCATTGCCGCCAGTCTGACGGAGGCAGTGGAGGAAGAGGAAAAGAGCCTTGGTACGCGGATGAAAAAGCTGGCTGCCAGGCTTTCCGGCAACGGTCCCAAGGAGGACACGACGCCGGAGGTGGATATGGGCGAGTTCCACCTGGAGACGGCCAGGAACATCCTGAATGAGGCGCTCTATGAGCTGTATACCGTCCTCAGCGGGATCACCGGGAATATCTATGAATTCTTCCGGGGCCTGAGCGGGGAGCTGGGCTTCTATGACACCGGCGTGCGCTACGTCCGCCGCCTGGCTCAGGAAGGGGCTCCCATGTGCATCCCCACACCGTTGCCCATGGAGGACGATTGCTTCCGCACCAAGGGCATCTACGATCTGCATCTGCTCCTGGAGGGTATGCCCATCGACTCCATCACCAGGAACGACGTCACCATCGAAGACTGCGACGGTACGCTCATCCGGGGCGCAAACTCCACCGGCAAGACCTGTACCATCCGCAGCATCGGCACAGCCATTCTCTTTGCCCAGGCCGGATTGCCTGTTTGCGCGGACAGCGCGGAGATCAGCATCCGGGACGCCATCTTCTGCCAGTTCTCCTCCGCGGAGAAGGATTTTGACGCCTCTGACGCCGCGGGTCGGTTTGAGGGGGAGGTCAAGGAAGTGGCCGCGATCCTGGACCTGGTGACACCCTGGTCCCTGATCCTCTTCAATGAGACCTTCCAGACCACCGCCTATGCGGAGGGCGCCGCCGGGATGAAGGATATCCTGGAAGCCCTTCCCCGGGCCGGATGCCGGTATATCTTCGTCACCCATATGCCCATCTTTGATAAGATGCAGGGGGATCGGATCCTGAAGCTGCAGTTCGGTAAGGATTACCGGATCACCAGAGTTTGATGCTGAGCCGGGAGTATCGGAAGGAGCTGCTCCGCAAATATGCCCGCAGTCCGGAGGATGACGCGCTGTTGGCGCGGCTTCTGGATAAGGCGGAAATATGGCAGCGGGACGGGAGAACGCAGTACACGCGATTCCTGAGTGAACGGGACAAGCTGTGCTGCGCTCCCGTTCTGCGTGATTTGGGAGCGGATGAGGCGTTTTTCTGGGGCGGATACCCGGAAGCGGACCGCACGGTCCTGGTTTTCCCGGCGGAATGGCAGGAGAAGGAAAGCCTGCTGTACGGTGAAGACAGTCCCATTGCAGTGATCCGGGCGGTCTGGAAAAGCGGCGAGGAGCTGAGCCATCGGGATCTCCTGGGTGCCCTCATGGGTTTGGGGATCGAACGGGAGCTGATCGGAGACATCCTGCCCAAGGAGGGGCGCTGTGACATCCTGCTCCTGCGGGAGATCGCCCCCTATGTGCTGCAGAACCTTGCTTCCGCCGGAAGAGCGGCCCTTACCCTGACCGAAGGATACGAGCCGGAAGTGGGGGAGGCAAAATTCCGACTGATCAAGGATACCGTTGCTTCCCTGCGTCTGGACGCCATCGTGGGTTCTGGTTTTTCTCTGGCTCGGGAAAAGGCGGCGTCCGCCATCCGCTCCGGCAAGGTTTCTCTGGATGGGCTGGAGTGCCTCAAGCCGGATAAAGTTGTGGAAGCCGGGAGCAAGGTGTCCCTGAGAGGCCTGGGAAAGATCGAACTGACGGAAGTGGGCGGGCAAAGCCGAAAGGGCAGGACCGTTGTGGTGATCAAACGGTATATTTGAGGATCGGTATATGCTAAAGCTTGGTACGGTAACGCTGGAAACAAAAAGGCTTATCCTCCGGCGGTTTACACCCAACGATGCGGAGGATATGTATCGGAACTGGGCGTCGGACCCGGAGGTCACTCGATTCCTCACCTGGCCCTGCCACTCTTCGCCGGAAGCGACGCGGGTCCTCCTGGAAGACTGGGCGGCCAAATACGCAGATGGCGGGTATTTCAACTGGGGGATCGAGCTGAAGGAGATCCATCAGCTCATCGGGAGCATCGCGGTGGGGAATCTCAATGAGGACATAGGCTCTGTCGAGATTGGTTACTGTCTCAGCCAGAAATACTGGGGGCAGGGACTGATGCCAGAGGCCCTCAAGGAAGTGATACGGTTTCTCTTTGCCGATGCGGGAGTGAACCGGATCTCTGCCTATCATGATGTGAACAATCCGAAATCCGGAAGAGTGATGGAAAAATCCGGAATGAAGTATGAGGGTACGCTCCGACAGGCAGGCAGGAACAATCAAGGGATCTGTGACATAGTCGTCCGCGCCGCACTCCGAAGCGAATGGAGAATACAGGAATAACAGAAGCTCCCCCGCCGTTCTCGGCGGGGGAGTGTCATTATGCCAGTGCTGATTTATGAAAGCTTGCTGCCGCTGGGGATGGCGTCGTCCACGAACACCACCTGGGCCCGGTCGCCGACGGTGGCGGCCAGGATCATGCCGTTGGATCCCACGCCCCGGAGCTTCGCGGGGGTCAGGTTATAGGCCATGAGCACCTTCTTGCCGATCAGTTCCTCCGGCTGATACCAGGCGTGGATGCCGCTCACCACCTGCCGCTTTTCCACACCCACCTCCAGCTGGAGACAGAGGAGCTTGTCGGATT
>JAEEGL012940737.1_pt1 | contig 21251 bp, 23 predicted proteins | sample 9134231 | NCBI WGS metagenome assembly JAEEGL01 (sample SAMN16246548, study PRJNA631951) | gut metagenome | biome: gut microbiome; feature: rumen; material: fiber-attached | host: Bos | place: Iran: Karaj | collected 2018-10 | reverse complement strand
TGCATCTATTTCATCAATAAATATAAGACAAGGCGCTGTTTGTTTTGCTTGTTTAAACATATCTCTAACACGTGATGCTCCAACTCCTACAAACAATTCAACAAAATCAGAACCGCTAATATAGAAGAATGGCACTTTTGCTTCACCTGCCACTGCTTTTGCAAGTAATGTTTTACCAGTTCCCGGAGGACCTACAAGTAATACACCTTTAGGAATTCTAGCTCCCATTTTAGTAAATTTTTTTGGATTTTTTAAAAAATCTATTAATTCTTGTACTTCTTCTTTTTCTTCTTTAAGCCCAGCTACATCTTTAAATGTTTTAGTTCCACCATCTTGTGATAATTTTGCTCTACTTTTTCCAAAATCAAAAGTACCTTTTCCATTATTACCTAATTTAACAAACATTATATATAATAATACACCTATCATAAGAAGTGGAAATACATTTAATAAAATGCTTAACCACACACTATTCTCAGGATTATTATTAGTAGTAATTTTTAAATTATGTTCTTCAGAATATTTATATAATGAAGAAATAATTGTATCTGTATATGGAACTGTCACTATAAATGATTCTTTCTTTTGATAATCACTTAATTTACCGGTAATAACATAAACATTAGAACCACTTCTTGGAACAACATTTAATTCTGTTACTTTGCCTCCATTTAATTCATTAGTAAATTCATTATAAGCTAATTTATTAACCTTATTTCCTAACGTATTAGCATATAGGTAAGCAACTAAAATAATAATTGCTAGTAGTAAATATGGTAAAAAACTCATATTTCTTTTTTTCTTTTTTATATTCATTTTTTCTCCTCCTTTTAATAATATCTTAATATTATATCATACTCATTAGATCCTGTCTTGTCAAACTTTGATTTTTTTATACCAGGAATCCAAACTATATTATCTTTTGAATCCAACACTATTGGCCACATTTTTCTATCTGTAGCTTTTATTTTTTCATCTATAAAAATATCACTAACTTTTCTATGGCCATTCATATTTTTTATTTGTATTTTATCTCCATCTTTTCTATTTCTAACATAAAGTGGCATAGATAATTCTTTACTATTAAGCCTTATTGTGTAATTAGATTTATCATTTATATCTTCTATTTTTTCAATTATTTTTCCATTAGGTAAATTTACTAACTCATTGATTTCTATTTCATAACTGCCATATTCATCTTCATCATAATTAAATGTAAGTTCATTATATGCTTTAATTACTATTACATTATTTGGTAAATGAACAATGCTATTAGACTTATTTGAATTTATTAAATCAAATATTAAATCGACATGAGCATCTCCTATTATTAATAAATCATCTCCATATATTTTTTCAAGAATACTATAAATTATTTTAGTTTGAATCACATGCTCTAATTGATTAAATCTGTCTATATATAAAAGCCCATCTTGAAATACTTTATTAAATACTTTTTTAGCTTCCGCATCTATATATGAATTATTTTCAAGCAGAGTTTCACTAAACTTAAGAAATTTTTTATGAACATTCTTATCTTCGTTTTTTAAAAATGGTAATACTACATGTCTATATCTATTTCTAGTATAATGATCTTCATTATTAGAAGAATCAATTGCGTACCAAATATTATTTTTTTTATTAAAATCTAATATTTCATCTTTTGTAACTGTAATCAATGGTCTTACTATTTTATAGTCACCTTTATCAACTATTTTATTAAATCCACTATACCCTTTTAATGTTGAACCACGAACAATTCTCATAAGTATTGTTTCTATTAAATCATCACCTTGGTGTGCAGTCATTAAATATTTTGCACTATATTTTTGAACTAATTCTTCAAAAAAACTATATCTTACACTTCTTGCTTCATTATGGAAGTTATCATCTCCCCAAGATTCTATTTTAATATACTCGAAAATAATATTGTTTTCATTACAATATTTTTCTAAATTTCTTTTTTCTTGCTCACTTTCAACTCTTTTATTATGATTAACATGAGCACAAACTATCTTAAAGCCTATTTTATTTTTAAATTCATTCAAAATATATAGAAGAGCCATTGAATCTGGGCCACCAGACACACCAACAACTACAACATCATCGCTTTTAAGATTAATATCTCCACTAATAAAATTGTATACTTCTTCCATATCAAGCCTTTCTATATTTATTCTTCTATTTTTATTACTATTTCACCTTTTTTAGAATATAAATATTTTTCTCTAGCATACTTAGCCATATATTCTGGATCTTGTAGTTTATTAATTTCATCTTTTAATTTTTCTTCTTCTTCTAATTTTTCATTATAAGTTAAATTCAAATTATCTATTTCCTTTTTATTCTTAATAATTTGTGAATAATAAGAAAATGCAGTAGATGCAAAAACTACAATAGATATTATAAATGCTATTGATAAAAAAGTCACTCTAAATTTTGTTTTTTGACTCATTTTTTTCATACTCTACCCCATCTTATTATCAATATCAATTATAAAGATTAATAAAAATAAAAACAATCATTTAGACATATATTTACATTTTTTTTGTAAAGATAAATAATTTAAAATTAAAAATGTCAGTATAGTTAACAAAATAAAAGTTATTTTAATAAAACCACCATTTATTTTACATATCAAAATAAAATATATAATTGTTATATCTAATAAAAACAATAATGAATTAAAAAATGAATATATCTTTTTTTTGGAATATAAATATTTATAAAATTTTTTATACAATAAATAAATTATATATCCATATAAGATAGAAAATAATATAGATAATATTTGCTCAATTATATTCATTATTTGAATAGCCTTGAAACTATACTATCACTTTTATTTTTTTTGTTTCCATCTAAATATATAATTGAATCTATTCTTCCTTTAATAGATAGTTTACCAGTATGTGTATCTAAATTTATTAATTCTAACTCTTCTCCTTTTATTAATATAGAACCCAAAACTGAATCTATAAAAAATTCAGTATCATCAAAACTATTAAGTTTTTTAATACCTGTTAAATTAATATTTTTCCTCTCATATAAAGTAATATTATGTCCACTAATAACTTCTTTAATATTTTCCATATTTTCACCAATTAATAATATGTTTTAATTAAAGAAAAAAGACCTTTGAGGTCTTAATTTTATTCTTCAGTTTCTTCTTCTGTTTGAACATCTTCTGCATTTTCATATGCATCTAGAATTGCTTTTTCAAACATAGTTCTAACTTCTTGGTTGATTGGATGAGCAATGTCTCTATATTCACCAACTGGAGTCTTACGACTTGGCATTGCGATGAATAGTCCATTATCTCCTTCGATTACTCTAATGTCATGGATAGCAATTGCATTATCTACAACAACAGATGCAATTCCTTTCATACGAGAGTTTTCTCTTTCAACCTTACGAATTTTTACTGATGTAATTTCCATAAGTACCTCCTTAACACTGCTAAATTAATTATAATACAATTTATTTTTAATAGCAACATTTTTAATTAAAATTCACTTAATATAACTGTTTTTGTTATTATATCCGAAAAAGTAAAAGATTTCATTCCATTGTTTGTTTCCATTGTAAATAAATTTGGATATATATCTTTTATACAACCCTCTAAATATTCATACTTATTTCTTCCAATATTTATTTTTATTTTAAGTTTTTTATTCTTTAATTTATCAATTTGTTTTTTAACTATATCTATATTCAATTTTTATCCTTTCTTGGATACCCCATTAACAGTGTACCATTTATAATTATTCCTCCAAAGCCATCACATCCATATTCAGTTTCATCAAGTACCTTTTCTAAATCAATTATTTTATTTCTATCAAGTAATGCAATATTAGCGGCGATTATAGCTGGATCCAATGCATGAATATTAATGTGTTTAGGACTTGATGCAAAAGTAGCCCCTGCTTTAATAAGGCCATCATAGTCACTTTGACATGCTCCTGAAACAATTAATACATCTTCATGCTTACTATATTTTTTTCTTATTTCATTTACAGTATTAATGTAATATTCACTATTTTTATAAGTATTTGTTTCTTTATAATATGCATCATGCCCTGTAATAACTATTATGTTTGGCTTATGTTTATCTACCAAATTCATTATTTTGTCTTTAAAAATATTAGGCTCAAAGAAGTAACCATGAGCTTTAATTTTTTGATTTTTATAATAATTTAAACACCTATTTAAATATTCTTCATCTGTATCAAGATGTAATATTATTCCTGGAATATAAAAATATTTATTTGTTTCAAATTTTCTTATTTGATTATTTATTTCTTTTTTTTTACAATTTGTACACTCCACTAAATCTTCTTTTTTAGCATCAGCAAATAATCTTAACTCTATTCCTTTTAAATATACTTTGTCTTTATCAATTTTTGTTATTCTAAAAACTATATCATTACCATATTTTTTTCTAGTAACTAATGAACCTATTTTTAGCATATTTACCCCTATTAAATATATGTAATCTATTTTAAAATATTCTTTTTTATGTTATTATTAATATGTGATAATTATGATAATAAGTATATGTAATAATTTGAAAACTTTATCTGTTTTAAGAATAGTTAATAATATTATTGATATTATTAAAATAAGTGTACCAATATTATTGATTTTTGTTTTGATATTCAAATTAATAAAAGCAATTACAAGTGATGATACAAATTCATTAGAAAAAGTTAAAAAAACAGCAATATCAAATATACTTGCTGCAGTTATTATATTTTTAATACCTAGTTTAATAAAAATAGTAGTAAATATTACTTTTCCTAATAGTGAATATACTAAGTGCATAAATAATTCTTCTTTAGAAAGAATAAATAGTATAGCTTTAACTGATACTAATGAAAGAATACAACAATTAAAATATACTCTTTCTAATATTGAATATCATGATATAGTTAGTGATTTAAAATATTTATCTGATGAAGATAAATATACAAAAAAAGAAGAATTAGATGAACTATATAAATCAGTTGTAGTAATGTCTAGCATTAAAAACATTAAAAAAGGAGATAGAGATAAGTACAATCAAATTGCTCAATACATTAATAATTTGAATGATGAAATAGTTAAAAATACATTACAAACAGCATTAAATAAGTACTATAATTCAAGTTTAATTACTTATGATGTTATTAAACCAAATCCAAATGAAAATGTAATTAGATCGGAAGAAACTGATACATTAAAAGTATATATTACTAAAGCAGATACTTATTATTTAACAAGAATATGGGTTGAAAATGCGAATGAGCAATTGAATAAAGAAGATTCTCCTGAGTATGGAAGAAGAAGATATAAACCAAAAGAATTACTTCAAAATGCTATTAACAATAATAATAGACAATCTGAACTATTAATAGGTTTTAATGCAAGTGGTTTCTATTTAAAGGATATTTATGATGATAGTAGCGTTAGACATTATTCTGGTTTTAATCAAACTAGTGTTGGAACATTAGTTATAACTAATGGAAAAGTAGTAAGAAATTACTATGAAAGAGGAGATATAATTACTTGGTTTATTACTGGTATTAATAGTGATAATGAAATGGTAGTTTTTGAAGATAAAAAAATGTCATTAACAAATCCAACTGAAAAAAAAGAATGGGCTGATTCAATAATTAATTCTGGAGTAAGAAATACATTAACTTTTGCTGCTCCTGTAATATTAGATGGTCAGAAAACAAATTACACAGATAAAAATTCAAGAATGCCTTCAAGTAATAGTTCTAAACGACCTTTGCAATTAATATGCCAAATCAATGCTAATAATTTTGCATTATTTACTACTAGTGGTGAGACAAGAAATACAGCAATAGATCTATTTATGGATTTAGGATGCAAAACTGCAGTAAATTTAGATGGCGGTGGTTCTATCGCACTATTATACAAAAGTAGTTCATCAACACAGGTAGAAACAATAATTGGTAATCAAAGAGCTCTTTCTGAAGTTGCATATTTTTCACAATAATAAAAAATATCTAATCCAATTGATTAGATATTTTTATAAACTCTTCTATGCTTAGCTGTTCTGCTCTAAAAGTTAAATCTTTGTTAAATGATTTAAGAATATTATTTATTTTTTCTAAATCATAATCTTTAAGATTATTTCTTAAATTTTTCCTTTTTTGCTTAAAAGAGTCTTCAACTAACTTATAAAATTTTTTTTCATTTTTAACACTATTTTTTTCTTTTTTTATTAATTTAATTACCATACTATCAACATTAGGAATAGGAATAAAACAATTTCTACTTACATCACATACTTTTTTAATATCGAAATTATATTGTAAAAATACACTTAAAGAATTATATTCTTTATTATTTGGTTTAGCCATAAATCTTAAAGCAACTTCTTTTTGAATCATTATTGTAATAGATTCAGGCTTTGATTCATTAATAATTTTATTTATAATAGCGGTAGTTATATAATATGGTAAATTTCCTACAAAATAAATATTTTTATAATCTTTTTTAATATAATCTTTTAAATTAATTTTTAAAAAATCATCATATATTATTGTTAATTTATCAGAATTTATTTTATTTAATTCACTTTCTAATCTTTTATCTATTTCAAAACATATAATATCTGATTCTTTCTTAACAAGTTCCTTAGTTAATGCTCCAGATCCAGGACCAATTTCTATAATTAAATCATCTTTCTTTGAATCTATTGAATTAACTATTTTATTAATTATATTATTATCTTTCAAAAAGTTTTGGCCTAATGATTTTTTAAAATTAAAAGTTGTCATTTTCCCCATCCTTCTCTTAATACTTCAAATTTTAAATTTCTTACTCTACCAACATATTTTCCTGCCCATGCTTCACTTTCAGTAAGTAAATCTATTACATTTCCTCCGACACCTCTATCAAGTATAATAGCTATAATAGGTTCTTTTGATAATTTTTTTACATTAAATCTTAATATGGTCCCACATGGATATTTTCTACTACTAGCAACTATCCTTACTGTACCATATGTTTTATCATCGTAGTATATACCTTCTTTATTAACATTCATTCTAGGAGGACATGCAACTCTTCCAGAGCAAACAGGGCAATCTCCACCATATCCAGTTAATTCTCCTTGAAATGTATATATTGGATTATACAAACCTTCTTTATATAATTCAGTTTGAGATGCTTGTATTACTTTAACATCAACATTTTTATTACCTATATCATTATTTACTGCAAGTAAAAAACTAGAACTCTGTGGAGCTTCTTTTAACACAAAAACAAAAACAGATAAAATTACTATTTCAATATACATTATTATTTGATTCTTTATATAATTTTTCATAATATGTGCTCCTATGAAAATTATATACTATTTGTGTATTAAAAGTCAAAAAGTTCCTTGCAATTCTGTGTGGTTGTTTTAATTACTTCATCTACTTTAACATTTTTTATTTCAGCTATTTTTTTAGCAACATAATATACATTAGCTGGATTGTTTTTTCTTCCTCTAAATGGTTCTGGAGATAAATATGGACTATCTGTTTCAATAAGTATATTTTTTAAATCTATTTTTTCAATTAATTCAAATGTTTTTGAATTTTTAAAAGTTACTACTCCTCCTATACCTAATTTAAATCCTATTTTAATAAATTCTTTTGCCATTTCAAAACTTCCATTAAAACAATGGATAACACCTTTTATTTTTCTTGATTTTAATATATCAAAACAATCTTGTATTGAATCTCTAGTATGAACAATTATTGGTAAATTATATTTTTCTGCTAAATCTAATTGTTTATTAAAAAGAATTTTTTGATTTTCTCTATTATCATTATTATAATGATAATCTAATCCAATTTCTCCAATTGCATAAACTTTATTATTCTTAATAATATCTTCTAAATCTTCTAAATCATAGTTATCAGTAAACTCTGGATGAATTCCTACTGCAGGTAATAAAAAACCATCATATTTATCATATGATTCTATTACTTCGTGTGCAGATTTATTATTATCTGAACAATTAATTACATTTATAATATTTTTATCTTTAAGTTCTTCTATTAAAGAATAAATGTCTTCATAATAACAGTTAAAAATATGTGCGTGTGAATCAATCATTTAAAACACCAAACATTCTTAAGTATATATACTTAGATATATAATAAATAACTAACAACAGATACAAAACTTTATAATTAAATGACATTAACAACGAAACAAATAAAAACAATAATATTGAAATACTAATTATAGATTTTTTTAATTTTTTCATATATAATCACATTTTAATATTATCATTTATTTATTTTTTATTTCAACAAATAAGACAAAACTATATTATATTTTACATTTTTTTACATTAAATATAATAATTTTTAATTATTTTATAAATTATTTTTGCAGTTTTTATCATATTTTTTATTTCATCATTTGAAATTAATATTATTGCTCCAAGTAAATCGCTATCAATCACTATGGGATAAATAATTAGTCTTCCTTCATTATTAAGAGTATTTGATATTTTATTATTACTTATACTATCTTTTATAAATATTTTTCTTTCTTGAATAATATTAATTATTTCATTTGTTACTTGCTCATTATTATTAATAAGAACATTGTTATTAACCAAATATATATTATATCCAGTTTCTTCTTTAAATATTTCTATTATTTTTATTGTTTCATTTTCTTTATTTTTTAAATAAGAGTATTTTTCTAATATTATTTTATCATCATCTAATAATATCTGGAAATCATCTCCTGGATTTATATTTAAATATTTTCTTAATTCTTTAGGTAACACTATTCTACCTAAATCATCTATTTTTCTTATTATACCAGTTAAATTCATGATATCACCTAATAATATTTTGATTTTTAATAATTATTTTATACCATAAATTTTTCCTTATATATTATTTCTAATAGTTCTTCAATATAATAAATATAATTCTTTTCTAAATTTGCTTTTAATAAAGTTATTATTATAGATTCATTTTTATAATTAAAATTAAATTTATTAGATATTTTTATTGATTCTACAAATAAATTTTCAATAGATAATGATTCATAAGCTTCTTTCTTAATTTTTAAAACACACTTTAAATTATCATTATCTATTATTTTAACAGATGTCATTAATAATAATTTTTCAACATATTTTTCATGAGCATACAATTCTAAGTCTTGATTTGTATATCCAAATCTATCTTTTATTTCATCTAACACTGAGATTAATTCTTTCTTATTAGTAATTCCATTTATTTTTTTATGTAAATCTATTACAATTTCACTTTCATCAGAATAATTTTCATCTATATGGGTTGCAACGTCTATTGGAATTACTTCTTTGTTGTCATTATCTTCACTTTCAATTCCTTTAACTTCTTCATTAATTAAATCTAAATACATATTAACACCAACAGAATCTATAAATCCTGCTTGTTCTCTTCCTAATATATCGCCTGCGCCTCTTATTGATAAATCTCTAAGTGATATTCTATAACCACTTCCTAATTCTGTAAATTCCTTTATTGCTTCTAGTCTTTTAATTGCAGTACTATTTAATACTTTTTCTTTTTTATACATAAAGTACGCATAAGCAATTCTATCACTTCTTCCAACTCTTCCTCTAATTTGATATAGTTGACTAAGACCAAAATGATCACTATCAATTACAATTATTGTATTGGCATTTGGAATATCAATACCATTTTCTATAATAGTTGTACTTACAAGAACATCATATTTTTTAATAGTAAAATCATATATAATATCCTGCATTTCATCTTTAGTCATTCTTCCATGAGCAAAACATATTCTTGCTTCAGGAATTAATTTTTTATATTTTTGCACTAAACTAGCCATATTTGAAATATTATTATATAAAATAAATGATTGACCATTTCTAGACATTTCTTTTAATATTGCTTCTCTAATCATCATTTCATTATATTCAATAACATATGTTTGAACAGGATATCTATTTTTAGGTGCACTTTCTATTAATGATAAGTCTCTTATGCCTACTAAAGACATTTGCAATGATCTAGGAATTGGTGTTGCCGAAACTGATAGAACGTGTACATTTGATTTAATTTTTTTGATTTTTTCTTTTTGTTCTACACCAAAGCGATGCTCTTCATCAATAATTAAGAGACCTAAATTTTTATATTCAACATCTGAACTTAATAGTCTATGAGTTCCAAAAATAACGTCTGTTTTTCCTGTTCTTAAATTATTTAACTTTTCTTGTATTTGTTTATTTGAATAATGTCTATTTATAATATCTATATTAACTGCATGATTTTTAAATCTTTCTAAAGCAGAATTATATTGTTGATGTGATAACAAAGTAGTTGGACATAAATAAGCAACCTGTTTACCATTCATTACTGCTTTAAAAATTGCTCTAAAAATTACTTCTGTTTTGCCATAACCAACATCTCCACATAATAGTCTTTCCATTGGCCTACTTTTTTCTAAATCTTTTTTTATTTCTATAGAGCATTTTAATTGATCAGTAGTTTCTTCATATTCAAATTCAGATTCAAATAATAATTGCTCTTCATCATCTTTTTTAAAAGGTTCTATAGTTGCTTTATTTCTTTCTTTATATATATTTAATAACTCATCAGTAATATTTTTAATTCTCTTTTTAATTCTAATTAATGTTTTAGTACATTCAACACTATTTAATTTATTAAGTGTTGGTTTTGCCCCTTCTTTAGCTGAATATTTATATAACTTAGAAATATCTTCTACTGGTAAATATAATTTATCATTTCCTTTATATTCAATTAATATATAATCTTTTTTTAAACCTTTTTTTTCAATTGTAGTTATACCTTTATAAATACCTATACCTGATTTTTTATGTACAACATAATCTCCAATTTTAATACTATCAATTGAATTTAATTTGGTACCTATTGTATTAGAATTAAACAATTCTTTTTTTTGTTTATATTCATATAAATCAAACTCTGAAAAATAAGTTTTTTTCTTATAAATAAATCCATGATTTAGTGGTTCATTAATTATTTTTATTTTTTTATTATATTTTAATAATTCATTATTTAAGTTTTTATTTTTACTATAAAGAATAGCATTTTCTTTAAGTAAATCATTAATAAATTTATCTTTATTTGAATTATAATTATCTATTTCTTTTGCTTCAATTGTTATATCAGAATTTTTATTATTAATAGTATCTATAAATATATTATTGTTTTTATTAATTAATTTTTCAACTTTATATACTTCTTTTTCTATATCTAAATATTTAAGCTGAGGTATTATTAATTTTTCTTGATTTAATATTTGATTATAATTATATATTATTATATTTTCATCATTAAAATAATCCTTTATCGATATATTATTATCTTTATAATCATCTTTTATTGGGCATATTTCAATATTATTGATATCCTTAATTGTTCTTTGAGTAGTTATATCAAAATATCTAATTTTATCTATTTCATTATCAAATAATTCTATTCTTACAGGAAATTTTTCACCAATAGGAAAAACATCTATTACAAATCCTCTAACTGAAAAATCTGAAGTTTCATATACTATGCTTTCTTTTTTATATCCTATATCTATTAATTTTTTAATAAACTTTTCTCTATCTATATTATCTTTTATTTTTATACTTATTTTTTTACTTAATAATTCGTTAGAGTTTGGTACTTTTCTTATAAAACTATTTAAATGAGATATAACTATTTTTTTATTATTATCAATTATTTTATTTAAAATATTTGCTCTTTCAAATAATAATTCAGGGGAAGTTGCTATTGCTTTTTTAGTCATAAAGTCATCTTCTGGAAATATATAAACTTCATCTAAATAATTCTTTAATTCTTTATACATTTCAGTTGCTTCGTTTAATGTTGGAACAACTAACAAAACATTATTATTTAAACTAAAAAATATATATAATATTAATTGATTATATATCTCATTTTTACTGATGCTTATTTTTTTAATTTTTTTTACATCAAAATTAAATAATTCTTTATATAAATTATTAGTCATCTTTTTTATTATATTTCTCCATTAATTTATCAATACTATAAATTGAAAAATCATTTATAATATTAGATATTATAGGAAGTATAGATTCTATTTTTTTATTTTCTTCATCATTAAATTTACTTAAAACATAATCAATTAATGGAATATTATTTTTAGAAATACCTATTCTTATCCTTTGTATATTATTAGTTTTTAATTTTTCTATAATATTATTTATTCCATTATGTCCACCAGATGATCCACCTCTTTTTATTTTTAAAGTACCAACATCAAAATCTGTATCATCATATATTATTAATAAATCTTTTAAGTCTATATTATAATAATTTACAAATTTATAAACTGATTCACCTGAAAGATTCATATAAGTTAAAGGCTTTACTAACATTATTTTTTCTCCATTAATAATTGTTTCCGCATATAAACTATTAAATTTTCTTTTATATTTTAAATTATTATTAGAAACATAATAATCAATAGCTCTAAATCCAGAATTATGTCTAGTAAATTCATATTGTTTATCTGGATTACCTAAACCAACTATTAATTTCATAATATCACATCCTTTATTTTATATAATCATTATATAATTTATTTTTACTAACATTATATCTATCAGCAACTTCTTTAATAGCATCTTTCTTTGAATATCCTTTAGATATAAGTTCATCAATTAGAGAATTATAATCTTCTTCTTTATTATCTTCTTTGTATCCCTCAACTACTATTACTATCTCACCTTTTATTTTATCACAATATTCAATAATATTACTAATATTATCTCTAATTACTTCCTCATATAACTTAGAAATTTCTCTAACAATAGCTATTTTTCTATTTCCTAATACTTCCAACATTAAATTAAGTGTTTGTTTTATTCTATGAGGAGCTTCATAAAAAACAAGAGTTTGTTTTATTTCTTTTATTTCAACTAATTCATTTTTTGCGATACTTGTTTTACTATTTAAAAATCCATAAAACAAGAATTTATCATTAGATATTCCTGACATATTTAAAGCAGGTAGTAATGCACTAGCACCAGGTAAAGATATTACTGAAATATTTTCTTTAATAGCATATTCTACTATTACATTTCCTGGATCACTTATTAAAGGTGTTCCTCTGTCAGTAACATAACCTACATCTTTACCAGATTTAAGAATATTTATAATTTTGTCTTTGTGCATCATTTCTGAAAACTTATGACAAGATTCTACTTTTTTTGTAATTTTCAAACTTTTAAGTAAATTAATTGTCTGTCTTGTATCTTCAGCAAAAATAATATTTACATCATTTAATGTTTTAATACCTCTTAAAGTTATATCATCTAAATTTCCTATCGGCGTAGGAATTAAGTATAATTTTCCATATTCACTTTTTTCATAGCTTTTTTGAATCATATCTATCACTTCCCAAACATTTTTAATACTTCATTTGTATAACTTCCATCACTATTATGAATATATAGAGGTGGTAATATTTTTAATCCTACACTACCATTCTTTTTTCCATCTATCATAAATAAGTTAGATTCTTTATCAATCTTTGGATATATAAATCTTATTCGCTTTGGTTCTATATTGTTTCTTTTCATTATATCCAATATTTCTGAAAATCTATCTGTCCTTTGAATAATACATAAAGATCCTCCATTTTTTAATAGTTTTTTACTAATTTTGATGATTTCTTCTATAGTAATTGTTATTTCATGTCTAGCTATAGATTTGATTTCATTATCATTAAGTATACTGCCCTCATTTTTTTTAAAATATGGAGGATTACAAGTAATAATATCAAAAGTATCTGTTTCAAATAACTTATCTATATTTTTAACATCTTCTTTAATAATATCAATCCTATTTTCAAGTTTGTTTATTTCTATACTCTTTTTTGCTAAATTGTATATTTCATCTTGTAATTCTATTCCAATTATTTTTGACTTTGTTTTTGTCGAAAGTATTATAGGTATTGGAGCATTTCCAGTACATAAATCTAGTATTTTACTATTGTTATTAGTTATATTAACAAAATTTGGTAATAAAATTGAATCCAAACTAAAATTAAAATAGTTTTTATTTTGAACTATTTTAATATCCTTAAAATATACTAAATCATTAATTACATTTTCTTTTGCATTCATTTTTAAATGGCACCATCACTTCAACCTTATTACCACTTTCAGTAACTAAAACATATTTTCTGTTAGGTATATCTATGCTAACAACTGTTCCAGTTTCATCATTATAATTGACATTATCGCCTACTTCAGGCAAATCTTTTCTATATTCTTTATATAAATCATCTTCATAATTTAAACAACATAATAATCTTCCACATATTCCATTAATTTTATTAGGATTTAATGCAAGATTCTGATTTTTTACTTGGGCAATACCAACAGAATCTAAATCATTCAAAAATGTTGAACAACATATTTTTCTACCGCATGCTCCTAATCCAGATATTTCTTTAGCTTTGTCTCTAACACCAACTTGTCTTAATTCTATTCTTGTTTTATATATAGATGCTAATGATTTAGCTAATTCTCTAAAGTCAACTCTATTATCAGCTAAAAATTGAAATACTAATTGTTTTCTATCAAAAGTATAATAACAATCTAAAAATTTCATTTCTAATCCATATTCATCTGCTAATTCTTGTGCTTTAATTAATGCTGATTGGGCATCTTTTATATTTTTATTATTTTGACTTATATCTTTTTTATCAGCAACTTTTACTACAATAGAGTGTTCTTTATTATCATCAAGATTATTATATATTGTTTTTACTGTACCAAATTGTAATCCTCTTTCTGTTTCAACAATAACATTATCAAGTTCACTAATCTCTAAATCATTTGAATTAAATATATATTGTTTACCTTTATTTTTAAATTCAACTCCTACGTAGCTCATCTATAACATCTCCACATCTCTATCAAAAATCTATCAACTGTTAAATTCTTATTTAAATAACTATCAAGTAAATTGATAAACTTATCAACAACTAATATTTTTTTTGACAATGTTATTATATCATTATTAACATTTTTTTCACAATTTTTTTTATTATTTTCATTTTTTATAATTTCTTTTAATTCTAAATTATATTTGTTTTGTATTATTAAAAGAATATCTCTAAAAATATTTCTGTCTTCTATTAAATCATATATTTGAGGATCAAGCGCTATTGTTTTAATATTATTATTTTCTATATCTTTAATTAATCTTTCAGCTATTTCGTTTAAATTTTCATCATATTCTTTTTCTTCAAAAGAATTTAAATATATTTTTTGACATCTACTTTTAATAGTTTCACTTATATTTTCTATATTTTTTGTTATTAAAAATGCATATATATTACTTTCTGGTTCTTCTAATGTCTTAAGTAAAGAATTATATACAGAATCTGACATTTTTTCAGCACCATTTATTATATACACTTTTTTATTATTAAATTGTGATGTTAATGATAAATTATTAATTAATTCTTTTATATTATCTTTTGTAATTAGTTTATCATTCTCGTCAAATATAAATATATCAGGATTTTCTCTTATTTTTAAACTATCAGTTTTAAATATTTTGTCTTTCAATATTTTTTCAAGTTCAATTTCAATTTCATCAAAAACAACATTTCCTATTAGAAATGCATGTGAAATGTTTTTTATTTTATCAAAATAATCTGATAATTTATTCAATTTTCCTCCTTTAGCAATAATATTTTAAATAAATTATTAATAAGATTGCAAAAACATCAAATATATATACAAATCCTATTGTATAAATATTTATTGGTATATATTTACCAAGTTTACTTATTACTATATTAACTGTATATAACAAACATAATGTATAAACTAGTTTTTTTATAAGAAACATAATTATCCCTCAAAACAATGTATGTTTTTATTTATTAGATATTACTTTTCTATCATCCCATGCTTTTGATATCATTATTGGATCTAAATATTCAATATCTCCTCCCATTGGAATTCCATATGATAATCTAGATATTTTTACATTTTTGTTTTCTAGTATTTTTTGTATGTACATAGACGTTACGTCTCCATTTATTGATGGATTTAAAGCAATTATTATCTCTTTTAATTCAGAATTTATCCTATCATTTATTAATTTATATAAGTTTAAATCTTCTGGATTTTTCCCGTCTATAGGAGATATTAAGCCATTTAATACATGATATAAACCATTATATTTTTTAGTTTTTTCAATAAAAAATACACTTTTAGAATCTTCAACAATACAAATTGTAGATTTATCTCTAGTATCATCACTGCAAATATCACAAATATCATCATCAGTTAAACAACCACAAATTGAACATTTTTTTATGTTCTTTTTAAATTCTATAATTGAATTAACTAAATTATCTACCTCTTCATTTTCTTTTTCAAAAAGAGTATATGCATATCTTTCTGCAGTTTTTTCACCAACACCGGGTAATATTGTTAAATTGTTAACTAAATTAACAAAACTTCTTGGAGCTGCCATTTATTAAAATAATCCTCCAAGACCATTAGTGTATTTTCCTAATTTTTTTTCTTTTTCTTCTTTGACTTTTTCTAAAACATTATTTACAGCTACCATTAAAACATCTTCTAATAATTCTTTATCTTCGACAATGTCATTATTTTTAATAGTTATTTTTGTAATTTCATTTTTACCATTACATTCAACTAGTATATTCTCATTCTCATAATTAAAAATAGTATTTTCTATTTCTTTTGTAGTTTTTTCTAAATCAGCTTGCATTTTTCTTGCTTGAGCCATAATTGCTTGCATATTCATAATAATCATCCCTTTCAATTTACTTTTATTATATCATCACCAAATAAATTTTCAACTGTTGATTCCAATTCACTTTTTTTTGATTTTGTTTTTTTGTTTTCTTCTGCTATATATTCATATTTAATACCATTTTTTATATCTTTAATATATTTTTCTTTTATTTCTTTCCACTCTTCTGTTGTTAAAGCAACTATACTATATTTTTTGTTGAATAATTTCTTTAAAAATTTTATTATTTCTTCTTCATTTTTATCAAATAAAACTGTTTCAAAGTCATTTTTAAAAGTAAAAATAATATTTGATTTTGCGACAACTTCAGGTATAGCTTTTGAAAGTAAGTTCGCTATTGAATTATATTCTTTACTTGAAATGTATTCACTAATTGTATCATATTTTGTTAAAAATTCTTTTTTTAAATTTTTATCCGCCTCTGCTAATGCATTATTTATTTTAATTTCTTTATTTTTTTTATCATTATTATCATTAAGTTCATTCAATTCTACAGTTTCTTTTTTTTCTTCTTTTACGCAATTAGATGCGCTTGTTTCAACATTTTTAATGTCATTATTAAAAATTAATGCCATTTTTAATGAATATATTTCCATTATTATTTTTTGATTGGTTGTTTTCTTTAAATTATTAATCAGATCAAAAAATATTTCGGATAATTTTAATAACGAATCCATATTCACTTTTGAAAATTTATTTAATTTATTTTCATATGTTTTATCAAAATAATTATTAGTATTATCATATATTATTATATTTCGAATTATTAACTGAAGTCTTTCACAAATATTTATAAAATTCTTCCCTGATTCATAAAATTCACTTATTTTATTTATAATACTTTTAATATCTGAATTAGTAATCATATTTAAAAAATCAAACAATTCTTCATCACTTATTCCACCAATTAAATTATAAACATCTTCAGTAGTAACATTATCTTTTTGTAGTGATATAACTTGATCAAGTATATTAATTGCATCTCTCATACCACCATCACTTATACTGGATATTAAATTAACAACACTTTCATCTATTGATTTATTTTCTAATTTAATTATATGTTCTAATCTATTCTTAATTTGACCAACGGTCAATTTTTTGAAATCAAATTTTTGGCATCTTGATACTACTGTAGCAGGTATTTTATTAAATTCAGTAGTAGCTAGAATAAATATAATATTTTCTGGTGGTTCTTCTAATGTTTTTAATAACGCATTAAATGCACTAATTGATAACATATGAACTTCATCTATTATGTAAACTTTATATTTTAAATGAGCAGGTAATAATTTAACATTGTTTCTTATTTCTCTAATTTCATCAACGCCATTATTACTAGCAGCATCTATCTCAATAATGTCTATTTCATCATCTAAATTTACTTTACATACTTCACATTTTCCACAAAGATCTCCATCATTATTAGACAAACAATTTACAGCTTTTGAAAATATTTTAGCGATACTCGTTTTACCTGTTCCTCTAGGCCCACTAAAAATATATGCATGCCCAATTTTGTTGTTTTTAATACTGTTTTTCAATATTGTAACAACAACTTCTTGACCTACAACTTCAGAAAAATTTTTAGGTCTATATTTTCTATATAATGATATGTATGCCATGATTTTCCTCCAAATTAATTATATCAAATATATTGGTGTATATCTATCTTTTATTTACAAAAAAACTTCTAATTTCTTTTTCAAAATATTCTTTTTCTTTACACTCTAATTTTTTAACAATAATTTTATTATTTACAACTTTATTTTTATCTAAAATATAATAAATATTTTTAATTTTAGATTCTTTAATAATTTCTGTACACATATTACAAGGTTTTAGAGTTGATATTAATGTGCAATCGCTTAAATTCCACCTATTCAATTTTTTTGCCGCCTTTTTTATAGCAATAAATTCTGCATGTAATATAGGATTTTTGTATTTTTCTCGCATATTATATGCCTTAGAAATTATCACATTATCTTTAATGATAATACAAGACACAGGCACATCACCATTATTTGCAGCTGTTTTATTCATTTTTTTTAATATATTAATATAATTATTCATAGCAAACACCTTTTCGCTTTTATAAATTTAATAAAATGTGCACACAGAGCATCTGCTTAAGGCTGCTATTTTCCAATTCTGACCTGATTCACATAGTTCTGTTGCACAAATTAATTATATCATTTCATCAAGCAATAAATCAATAAAAACTGTTGTTCATATATTTAATGTTCCACGTGGAACATATTTTTTTAATTTAATTAAATAAATAATTATATTCATTTAATATAAATTGTTGTATTTAATTATTGATAATTATGGTTTTTGCTTGTACATTTATTATTTATATTGTGATGTTCCACGTGGAACATATATTTTAATATTATATTAATAATTATTATTTTAATAGATTCATTATAATATTCATATTTATACATTATTATACTTATCTAATGTTTCACGTGGAACATATGTGTTAAATGTATTCTGTTTTTTTATAAAATTATTTCCCGGGAAATAATTTTATATATGCATGTAGCTAATTTATTTTATTCTTAATGTTCCACGTGGAACATATTTTTTTATTTATTTAAATAAATAATTATATTCATTTAATATAAATCGTTGTATTTAATTATTGATAATTATGATTTTTGCTTGTACATTTATTATTTATATTGTGATGTTCCACGTGGAACATATATTTTAATATTATATTAATAATTATTATTTTAATAGATTCATTATAATATTCATATTTATACATTATAATACTTATCTAATGTTTCACGTGGAACATATGTGTTAAATGTATTCTGTTTTTTTATAAAATTATTTCCCGGGAAATAATTTTATATATGCATGTGGCTAATTTATTTTATTCTTAATGTTTCACGAGGAACATATTTGTGAATTTCATCAAATAATAATTATTTATCCGTTGATTTTTAAATATTAATAATATTAACTTAAAGATGTTCCACGTGGAACATCTTTATTATTTTAATTTTATAGCATATTTGATCAAAATTATTTCCCGGGAAATAATTTTAAAAGAGTAATGTTCCACGTGGAACATTACTCTTCAGTTTCTTCTTTGTCAATTATAGAAATAGATGCTACTTTATTTTCGCTTTTTAAATTTATTAATTTAACACCTTTTGTTACCCTGCCCATTTCTGAAATAGATCCTACATCCATTCTAATAATTACACCATCATTAGTTATAATCATCAAATCTTTATCATTAGTTGTTGATTTGAAACTAATAATTTTTCCATTCTTCTCACTAATGTTTAGTGTTTTAACACCTTTGCTTCCTCTTCTTGTTTCTCTATATTCTTCAATTGCAGTTTTCTTTCCGTATCCGTTTTCAGTAACAACAAGTAATAGTTTTCCTAGCTCAGATATTTCCATTCCAACACAAACATCATTACTTAAATTAATTCCTCTGACACCAGATGCTGTTCTACCCATTATTCTAATCTCATTTTCATTGAATCTACACATTCTACCATTTGATGAGCACATTAATACTTGATCGTTTCCACTAGTTTTCTTAACAGAAATTAATTCATCGTTTTCTTTTAATGTTATTGCTATTTTACCATTTTGTCTTATATTATCAAATTCACTAATCATTGTTCTTTTAACAATTCCGTTTTTTGTTGCAAATATCAAACATTTGTTTGTTTCATTACTACTTATTTTAATTAATGTATTAATTTTTTCATCTTTTTCCAATGATAATAAATTTACAATTGGTAATCCTTTTGCTGCTCTTGAATATTCAGGAATTTTATATCCTTTTAATCTATATACTTTTCCTTTATTACTAAAGAATAAAATATAATCGTGAGTATTTAAAGAAATTAATTGTTCAACAAAATCTTCTTCAGTGGTTGACATTCCTTTAATTCCAACGCCACCTCTATGTTGTACTTTATATGTGTCTTTTGAAATTCTTTTTATATAGTTTTTATTTGTTAATGTAACAATTATTTCTTCTTGAGGAATTAAAGATTCATCTTCAATATATTCTATTGCGGTATTATCAATACTTGTTCTTCTTTCATCCCCATATTTATTCTTAATTTCTAGCATTTCTTTCTTGATAATTTGTAATACTTTTTCTTCACTAGCAAGTATTGATTTTAATTCTTCAATTTCAGCTAGTAATGCTACTAACTCTGATTCAATTTTATCTCTTTCTAGTCCTGTTAATCTTCTTAATTTTAATTCTAATATAGCTTCAGATTGAATTTGATCTAATCCAAATTTTTCCATTAATTTGTTTTTAGCTTCTTCATCAGTTTCAGCATTTCTTATTATTTTTACTACTTCATCTATATTACTTAAAGCAATCTT
>JAEEGL011702518.1_pt1 | contig 21251 bp, 16 predicted proteins | sample 9134231 | NCBI WGS metagenome assembly JAEEGL01 (sample SAMN16246548, study PRJNA631951) | gut metagenome | biome: gut microbiome; feature: rumen; material: fiber-attached | host: Bos | place: Iran: Karaj | collected 2018-10 | reverse complement strand
CAACCGTATCGTTTATATCACTCTCAAACTCACGTCCGACGCCCATGAACCAGTAGTGCTCCGCTCTGTGGGAAGACGTTGCGAATACGAGACCTTTTTCATCGCAGGCCTTTTTAAGCTCGCCGATAACATCTCTGTGAGGTCCCATCTCGTAAGCATTCCATCTTGAAAGCTCACTTCTGTACATCTGGAAGCCGTCATGATGCTCAGCTACGGGAACAATGTAACGTGCACCGGACTTTCTGAACACATCGATCCATTCGTCGGCATTGAACTTCTCCGCCTTAAACATGGGAATGAAATCCTTGTAACCGAAATCCTTATGAGGTCCGTAGGTCTCGATATGGTGCTTGTAAACCTTGGAATCCTTCTCGTACATCTCTCTGGAGTACCATTCGTTGTTGAACGCAGGCACGCTGAACACACCCCAGTGGATGAAGATACCGAACTTCTCTCTCTCGAACCAGTCGGGTGTTCTCCAATCCGTGAGGCTCGCCCAGTCTGCGCTGTACGGACCACGAGCGATCACGTCATCTATATGTTTTAAATATGCAGCTTTATCCATTTTGTCTCCTTACTGCGCCATATAGGCGCACACAAGGATATTATATCATCTTTACGGCATTTGGAGAATAGTGTAGCGGGATTTTGTATAAAAACGTAAAAAAATAAATGCCTATTCCGGAGGTAATTATGCTCCGACAACTGCACTATTATGGTGACAGATCAGCTGTAGCGGATGTAGCGGATAACTGTTCACAGATGTGCCGTTAATAAGGCGTATTTTTGAAAACGTGTTTTCAAAATACGCCTTATCGACGGCATATTCTGCTTCGCAGAATACCGCATGCAAACGTGTTTGCATGCGGCGTGAACAGTTATCCTCTGTGAACAGTTATCCCCAAAGGCTGTTGTATGTATAAAATACCACAAAACTCTAGGATCTTATAAAATCTTATATAACCCTATAACGCTGTATCTTTCTTCATAAGCTTCGCCAGTGTTATAGTCAAATTTCCGTTCCTTGTCCTGATCTCGTCAAGGAACTTCTTCTCGTCGGCATCCTTTTTAAATTTCACGTTGTAGGACAGTTCGTAAAGAGTACCCATGTTCGTGGTCTTCACTTTTTCAAGTTCGTGTGAAAGCGTGAAATTCTCAAAGATATCGTCAAACACTCCGTTATAGTCCATGTCCTCGGGTATCACGATCTTTAGTGCCTTGATCTCGTTGGAAAAAACGTTGTTTCCGAGCCTTGTAACGATCACGATGATAATGCAGGAAATGATGACTGCCACCGCTGCGATGGAGAAATAATTCATTCCCGCTGCAAGTCCCGCTGCCATGGTGAGAAGGATGAAGCAGAGATCCCTGCCCTCTCCCGGTTGCGATCTGAAACGCACCAGGGTGAAGACTCCCGCTATGGACAGAGCCTTGGCTGCATCACCGCTGACAAGGACAATGATGAGACTTACGACTGCCGGCAGGATGACCAGTGTCAGGAAAAAGCTTACCGAAGTGCTCTCCTTACGTGACGTAAATGCGTATGTTGCTGCTATGATAAAACCGAATATAAGGGCTACCGTCAGGCAAATAAGTGTTTCGCCTGTTGTGATGGTGCCGTCGTTTGTGACTTTGAATAATTCTTCGAGCATAATGCTTCCTCCGTATCGGATAGTATTTTTGCTTCATTTGCCGCACATCCCAGGACAAATGCTTTGTATTCCGTGCCGTATTTTGAAAAGCTCGTCTTGTATATCTTCTCTTCCGAAAGGATACGTGTCATCCACAAGGGCATGGCCTTGTCTATCTTGATCTCCATAATCCACTCGTCTTCGCCGATGAGCTTATCGCCGTAGACACCGTAGTGAAGGCCGAGGTCGTATCTTCTCGCGGTAAGATTTTTGTCAAATGTAACTCTGAAATCCCTGTTCTCCCTGTCAAACATCGCGCACCTGTCATAAGAGATGAACACCTTCGGCACAAGGTTCAGGCGATCCTTCATGTGATCGATCTCCTTAAACACCTGTCCGTTCATAAAGGGAAGTATCTCCGGCCTTAAGCCTTCATCAAAATAGCCGTACGCATCTTTTAAGTATATCTTCGTCCTGCGCTTGTTGACTATTCCGTCATACTTCTTTTTGATCTCAAGAAATACCTTTTGATCGGCACTTACCGTTCCGTAGCTCCTTAAGCGCATCTTTTCCTTGTAGATGCCGCCGTCGACGGACCTTCTGATCAGGTCATTGTTCTCCGTGTCATAGTAGATGTTGCAGATCGTGTAAAACTCGCCGTTTCTGCTGTGCTCATCGGATTCCATATGATCGGAAAGCTTTTCTCTGAGCCTTAAATACTGTTCGTTTGTAATACGATACTTCATCTCGTATCGGTTAAAAACTTCTATTGCCATAGGTTTCCTTTCGTTTATCAATGACCATGGCTTTATTCTAAATGCTTATTGTGTGCACTTTGTGTCCAAAAGAGCACAATTCTGTGCCCAAAATATATAGAATGTGTGTTTAGAGCACAAAAGTCTCCTTGTATTCCATGCCGAAGCGTTCGCCCAAATACTTTGCAAGCACCTTTGCGGCAGTGAGATGGCCAAGATAGGAAGGATGCGAATGGGCGCCTAAAAGCTCGGCGGGAGTATCGGGTAATGAAATGTATGTCACATTGTCGTCCCCCGTCTCTTTACTGTATCTCTGCACCGCATTTTTCAGTACCTCTTCCATTCCATGCCCCATCATACCGTAAGCCCAGATGATATGAGAAGAAGGATTCTTCCTTCTTAAAAGCTTAAGGAAATCCACCGCAGCAGCTCCTATGGCCTTAAGATCCTCCGCATTCCTCGTTCCGTCGGGATTTGTCCTGCTCTTGCAAAAGCCTAACCCCTCCACCTCCATGCCTGGGGTGTTGAAGGAACTGTCGTCGTTCGTACCGAGATTAACTATTATCGCATCGGGCTTCCAGCTCAGATTATCATAATCCCTGTGAGCGCCGAGATCTTCGTTTGCACCGCTTCCCGGCAGGCCGCAGACACCTTCGTATATGCTCGGGATGTTGTTCTTTCTGTTATTGTCCCATCCGGTATATACGCCCCAACCACCTTGGGAGATCACGCGGCACTCGGCATCGAACATGCGTTCAAGAATATTGGAATAGGTGCGGCTTGAACACATATACATGGAAAGCCATTCGGTGTCATCGGGACAGCCGTATGCGCCTTCTCCCGATGTGATGGAATCGCCTATGAATTCAATTTTAAGCCTGCTCTCGTGAACGGGCAAGAATTCCCCGTCGGTCCTGAGACCTGTGATCTTAAGGAACTCCTTCGGAGTGTCGTTCATTGCCTGCAGTTCTCTGTAGAATCGCACATTCTTCGCAACACCCGGTACCATGCTCCTGAAAAGACAGATACTGTTCTTGCCCGGATATATCATCTGGCGGGACATGAGGGCGCGGTTCACTTCGCTTGCCACCCATATCTCGTAGAAATCATAATCGCACTCGAGATCGACCCAAAGTTCGCTTCCCGTGCAGTTCACTTCGATACCGGAATGATTCCAGAACAGAGGAAGCGGCGACGCGTCCGCTATCGTGCGTCCCAGTACCTTAAGTTCCTTTATTTCCTGAATATCATACGATCTTAACATATAACCCCCTTGACGTTCTTCGTCACCTTCAAAAAAAGTCATAAGGTATCTCCCCTTTTTGGGACAATCCTTATGACAAGACAGTGGAGCATAGGGGATTCGAACCCCTGGTCTCCTGATTGCGAACCAGGCGCTTTCCCAGCTAAGCTAATGCCCCGAACTTTTCGATCAGCTCTTTTTCCCTGCCAGAAGTCTTTTGATCAGATATTCATAAACATCCGCATTTGCTTCCTTCCAGCGGTTGCATATCGTGTCCGCTTCCTCCGGGCTTGCTACGAGGAGATTGATGTGTACAAGCTCGCTTCCGCGTTCCACCACCTTCAGCTCTACGATGTACTCATTCTTGTTCACCTCGTAATAGTCGGCAGTCGACGCCGCAAGGTCTCTCAAATGGTACTGCTCCTTGGAAAGGCATTCGTCTATGTCGTCGCGGAGCGGAACGGACAGGTTCTGATAAAAGAAAGACAGCGTCTCCCTGCCCTCACCCGTAATGCTGTAAAGGTGGGAATTCCTGTTTTCCGAAACCGAAATATAGCCATCACCGACCAGATCCTCAAGGGCTTCCTGAATAGACATATACTGTGCTATGTTCCTCTCAAGAATGATCCTTGTAAGCTCTGCATTGCTGATGGGTGTTTCCAAGCGATCCAAAATATATAATATCACAAGTTTGTAAAACATTAAAGCGTCTGAATCCATTTTTTTACATTCCTATGAAAGAATCTATAAGTCCCCAGATCTCGTCTTTGCCTGATTTCGTAACAGCCGAAAAAGGTATGATCACCGTTTCGGCATCCGCTCCCAGGCCCTTTCTCACCACCGAAACCTGTTTCTGTATCTGACTTCTGTTAAGCTTATCCGCCTTGGTTGCGATCACGATGGGTCGGAAGCCGCTTTCCGTCACGAAGTCGAACATGAGTTTATCGTTTGCCGAAGGCTCATGCCTTATATCCACGAGCAGGAAGATCGCCTTTAACTGTGCAGAAGTCTTCAGGTAGTTCTCGATCATGTCTCCCCACTTTTCCTTGGTATCATGGGAAACGCCGGCATATCCGTAGCCGGGAAGGTCAACAAAATACAAAGTCTTTTCCACATTGTAAAAGTTGATGGTCCTTGTTTTGCCCGGCTGGGAGGATGTCCTCGCAAGGGATTTCCTGTTGATCAGGGAATTGATCAGGGAGGATTTGCCCACATTCGATTTTCCCGCAAAAGCGATCTCCGGAAGCTTCGTAGCGGGAAGCTTGCTTGTTATCCCGCATACGATCTCCAGCTCGACATTGTTTACATTCATAAAAGTGCTTTCTCCAAAACCTGCTTCATTTCGGAAACAGGGATGATCTCCATTCCTTCGGTGATCTCGGCGGAGATCTCCGAAAGATCGGCTTCGTTGTCCTTTGGTATCAACACAAGCTTTATACCTGCCTTTTTGGCGGCAAGAAGCTTCTCTTTGAGTCCTCCGATCTCCATTACCTTGCCACGGAGCGATATCTCACCGGTCATGGCAACATCGGCCCGAACCTTTTTGCCGCTCACTGCGGAATATACGGCCGTAGCCATGGTGATGCCGGCTGAAGGACCGTCCTTGGGCGTAGCGCCTTCGGGCACATGGATATGGATATTGTTCTTATCAAAGAAATCGTTCTTAAGTCCTATCTTCCTGGAAAGGGAACGTACGTACGAAAGCGCGATACGCGCGGATTCCTTCATAACGTCTCCGAGGCTTCCCGTAAGGATCAGCTCGCCCTTACCGGGCATGGTGTTCACTTCTATCTGAAGCGTGTCGCCGCCCACCTCCGTCCATGCAAGGCCGCGTACTATGCCCACATCCGCCTTTGCATTCGCCTTGAGATCATGATATTTGACCTTACCGAGGAAGTCGGGAAGGTTCTTATCCGTCACTTTAATGGCCTCTATCTCCTGCCCCGCCTGTTTTGCCTCAAGTATCTTCCTTGCAGCTTTTCTGGATATATCTCCGAAACGGCGTTCGAGATTTCTTACGCCTGCTTCTCTCGTATATCCGGAAATGATCAGCTTCATGGCTGCGGGAGAGATCTTCAGATCCTTCTTTGTGAGTCCGTTCTTTTCAAGCTGCTTTGGATATAAAAAGTCCTTCGCGATATGAAGCTTCTCGTTATCCGTATAACTGGATACCTCTATAACTTCCATACGGTCGAGCAAAGGTCTCGGTATGGTCTTCGTGCTGTTGGCCGTACAGATGAAAAATACCTCCGAAAGGTCGATGGGTATCTCTATATAATGGTCGTTAAAATGCTTATTCTGCTCGGGGTCCAGAACTTCAAGAAGAGCCGAAGATGTATCCCCCTTGTAATCGGAGCTTACCTTGTCGATCTCATCAAGGAGCATAAGCGGATTCTTTGTTCCTGCTTCTCTTAACCCCTCAACTATCCTGCCGGGCATGGCGCCGATATATGTCTTTCTGTGTCCGCGTATCTCCGCTTCGTCACGCACACCGCCGAGGCAGATGCGGACGTATTTCTTGTTGAGTGCTTCCGCAACCGAACGGGCTATGGAAGTCTTGCCGGTTCCGGGAGGTCCCACAAGGCAGATGATGGGAGCCTGTCCCTTTGTATTCAGAACGCGCACCGCAAGGAATTCGAGTATCCTCTCCTTTACCTTTTCAAGTCCGTAATGCTCGTCATCCAGCGTTTTCTTAGCCTTTTCGATGTTTAAGTCGTCCTTGCTCATCCTGTCCCAGGGAAGGCTTAAAAGCGTCTCTATATAGCTTCTCGAAACGACTCCTTCCGCCTGGCTTGCGGCAACGTTTTTATATCTCTCTATCTCTTTTTTGATCTTATCTTTTACAAATTGACTTGCTTCAAGTGTTTCAAGAGTCTTTAAGAACTCGTCGGCATCATCGAGGGCATTCTTTTCGCCAAGTTCTTCGCGGATCACCTTCATCTGCTCGCGCATGATGTAATCCTTCTGATTCTTGTCGACCTTTTCCTTTACCTTGCCCTGGAGATCCTTCTTGATCTTTATGATCTCGATCTCGTTGGTGATCGTAACGGCAATAGCCTCAAACCGCTCGTTTATGTCAACCGCCTCGAGTATCTTCTGTCTTGCGGTGGTGGCCATGGGAAGACTGATGGATATCTGATTTAAAAGCGCGTCAAGAGAATCGCAGTTCATGAGCTGCGCCGTGATCTCCTTGCCCAACCTGTCGTCGAGACGCACATATTCTTCAAGTATATCCTTGAGACCGCGCACCATGGCTTTCTGTTCAAGAAGCGTAAGCGCATCGGAAGTCGTCTCGTAGGGCTCTGCCACCCGTGCTTCGAGATAAGGCACAGTCCTGGTGAAATTCACAAGCCTTCCGCGCTTTATGCCCTGGGTCAGGACACGCACAAGATTGCCGGGCATCTTGATGATCTGCTTTACCACGGATATCGTACCCATCCTGTAAAGGTCGTCTATCCTTATCTGGTTGCCCGCGCTGTCTCTCTGCGTAATGACGAGGACAGGACGTCCCTCTTTCATCGCGGCATTGATGGCCGATACGGCTTCATCCTGATGAAGATCGAAATGCACCAGCATGCCGGGCAACATAACAAGCCCCTTGATCGCCACAACGGGCATGACCTGCATGGGCTCGTACTGCATCGCTTCGCGGTTCAGTTCCTCAGTCTCCGCAAGCACATCGGCTTCGGCGGATTCTTCGGAAGCGTTCTCTTCAATATTCTCTTTTTCCAGATCTTTTTTGTCTGCCATGATCAGTTTCTCGCAAATTCGGTGAGAATGAGTTCTTTGTTCCTTTCAAGGACAGTTCTTATGCTCCACTCATGAGTGAAGAGGAGAAGCGGTCTGTCCTTAAGATCAAGTACCTTCTTGGTATCGGATGTAACGTTCAGCGCCGAAACATCGATACCGGGATTGCCTATCCATCTGATGTATTCATAAGGAAGCTGGTCCATGCGGATCTCAACGCCGTATTCGGACTCCAGTCTGAACTTGAGGACATCGAACTGCAGCACGCCTACAACTCCCACTATTATCTCTTCCATTCCGGAATTGAATTCTTTGAATATCTGTATCGCGCCTTCCTGAGCTATCTGATTGACACCCTTAAGGAACTGCTTGCGCTTCATGGTATCCACCTGACGTATCTTCGCAAAATGCTCGGGTGCAAAGGTGGGCATACCTTCAAATCTGAACTTCCTGCCGTTCTCGCAGATGGTGTCGCCGATGGAGAAGATCCCGGGATCGAAAACACCTATGATATCACCTGCATAGGCCTCTTCCACGATCTTTCTGTCGTTTGCCATCATCTGCTGAGGCTGTGTAAGACGTATCTTCTTATCGCCCTGCACGAAATATACCTCTTCTCCGGCGGTAAACTTACCGGAACATATTCTCATGAAGGCGATCCTGTCTCTGTGTGCCTTGTTCATGTTTGCCTGGATCTTAAACACAAAAGCGGAGAAATCATCGTCCGTAGGGGAGATAAGTCCCTCGTCCGAATTTCTTCCGAGAGGTGCCGTTGTCATCTTAAGGAAATGCTTAAGGAAGGTCTCCACACCGAAGTTGGTGAGGGCCGATCCGAAGAAAACGGGAGTGAGTTCTCCCTTTCTTACCGCTTCAAGATTGAAATCGCTTCCCGCACCGCCGAGAAGATCCAGCTCGTCGTTTAAGATACGGCGGTTCTCCTTGCCGATGAGTTCCTCAAGGCGAGGATCGTTTATGTCGCATTCTTCGGCGGCAACCTCGGTCTGACCTGCATTAGCCGCAAAGAATCTTGTTATCGTATGTGTATTTCTGTCATATACGCCCTTAAAGTTCTTGCCGGAACCGATGGGCCAGTTTACGGGACATGTACTGATACCCAGTACCTTCTCGATCTCGTCCAGGAGTTCAAAGGTATCCCGGGCATCTCTGTCCAGCTTGTTGATGAACGTAAAGATCGGGATGTGACGCATAACACAGACTTTGAAAAGCTTGATGGTCTGTGCCTCGACACCCTTCGATCCGTCGATCACCATGACAGCCGAATCCGCTGCCATAAGCGTACGATAGGTATCCTCGGAGAAGTCCTGGTGTCCGGGTGTATCAAGGATGTTTATGCAATATCCGTCATATTCAAACTGCATTACGGAGGAAGTGACCGAAATACCACGTTCCTTCTCTATCTCCATCCAGTCGGAGACAGCATGCTTTGCGGTCTTTCTTGCCTTTACGGAACCCGCGAGGTTGATGGCTCCTCCGTAAAGGAGAAGTTTCTCGGTAAGTGTTGTTTTACCGGCATCGGGGTGTGAAATGATCGCAAACGTTCTGCGCTTATTTATCTCATTTGTATATTTAGCCATTTTTAAAGCCTTTCCGGGGATTTTAGACAATAATCATTACGCGCCCTAAAAATAGAGCGCGTAAAATTTTACACTATATGACTTTTTTTGTCAAACCGTTCTCTCCGCAACGGCTTCCTCTGAAAACTCCTTGCCGCCGAGTCCGATGATCTTTGCGGTAAGCAGTTTGGAAAAGTTTGCGATGGTGGCTGATGAAAAGATGAGGTTCTTAACGGCATGGTCAAACTCGATCTGACCTTCGCTGGGTCCGTCGGTCTGAGCCGTCTCCTCTCCTCTTCTTTCCCTGCTCTCTTTCTCCCTCTCTTCGGATTCAAGCAGTCTTGCTCCCGTAGAAAGGATCCTGTCGGTCTCGTCCTTCACCTCGTTTATGAAGAAAAGTACGGAAGCCTTGTAGCATCTAGTATAGTCATAATAAAGCGCCTTCATGTCCTCATCCGAAAGATCGGCGGGAAGGAGCGCCTGAATGTCCGAAATGCTCATTGCCTGTTTGAGCGTACATATAATAATAAGGTATGCGATATGCAAACGCAGGTATTTTTTCTTTTCGGGAGCCGGCATGACCTTAACGCGAACGTAGTTGTTAATGGTGGCCGCCGTAATGGCCGTATCCTCGACATCCGCAGTGGTGAGCGGAGCAAGATACTGGTTCATGAGCGTCAGAACCTGATCCATATAAAGACCGAGATTCGGTATCTCTTCATAGGTCGGGAGGGAAAACTTCTTCATGAACTTTTCCCACCTGTTCAGCTTTCCTGTTATAAGTTTACTGTCATACACGGTCGTTTTCTTCCTGTCGAAATAATTTAAAAACCTTACGAACAGGATGATTATAGCACTTTGAATATAAATACACAAGATTATTTTATTTTAAAACGTCTTGACATAATCTATTGTGTGTGCTAATCTAATATCAGAAATTAGATGTAAGGAGGATACTCACAATGACATTTAATATTTCAACTGATACAACGTCAAATCTCGCATCGATGATCTTAAAGAAATACGATCTTACGATCATCCCTCTTACATACATCGTAGACGGAATCGAGGAGCAGTGCACGGATCTTTCCGAATTCGACGGTGACGCTTTCTACAAGAAGATAAAGAAGAGCGATGTTTCCACTTCGGCGGTGAACATCCAGCAGTATATAGACACATGGACTCCCATCCTTGAAAGAGGCGAGGACATCCTCCATCTTTCCATCTCCTCCGGCATCAGCAGTGCATATTCTGCAGGCTGTACCGCAGCTGAGATGCTCCAGGCAGAATATCCCGGAAGAAAGATATATGTATTCGATACCCTTGCGGCTTCCTTAGGTGAAGGACTTCAGGTACTCTACGCGGCAAAGCTCCGCGAGAGCGGCAAGGATATCCGCGATGTCTTATCGGCACTTCTCTTAAAGAGAGACAAGACAGTTCAGATCTTCTCGGTAGACGACCTGAACTTTCTTAAAAAGGGCGGCAGACTTTCGGCCATCGCCGCTACCATCGGAACAGTACTTCATGTAAAGCCCGTTCTCACTTCCAACTATTGCGGTGAGATCGTAATGGATAAGAAAGTTCGCGGACGCAAGCTTGCCCTTGAGGCTCTGGCCGAGAATTTCGCAAAGAATTTTGACCGTTCCGTAAACGATCCCGTAGGCATTGCTTACGCCGGCTGCGAATCGGATGCTAATTTCCTTGTTTCGCTCCTTAAGAAGATCGCTCCCCATGCGGAGTTCCTTCTCACCCAGTACGAGCCCGTTACCGGAAGCCATGTGGGTCCCGGCACCGTGGCACTCTTCTATACCTGTGCATAAAAGTTAACCCTACATAACCCAAAGGGGACGGTCATTCGTGACCGTCCCCTTTCCATTTCTTATACGTTCAGTATTCTTATCCTGTTGATCACCTTGATGCCCTTAAGCTTCTCGATGAAATCTCTTTCGGAGATACCCTTGACCGTGAAAGCGAACTCGCCTTCGGCAGGTGAAACTTCCGTGATCTTATCGAAGATCTCCTTAACTTTATCGGCTTCGGCAGCATTCACACGAACGAAGAAATCGTTGACCTCTTCCATCCTGTCCGCAAGCTGCTGTTCCTTGCCGCTCCAGAAAACAGGCTCATTCTTTCCTGTATTGCGTGCACATTCGATAACGTCGGAAGCAACTGCGGAAGCGGTGGGAAGCTTGCCCGCGCCTTTTCCGTAGAACATGATCTGTCCCGAATAGCGTCCTTTAACAAGAATACCGTTATAAACACCGTTTACGGCGAACAAGGGACTTCCGTTACCTACGAGCATGGGAGAAACGGTTGCGAACACGCCATCTTCCTCTTTTCTCATCTGAGCTATAAGCTTGATGGACTTACCGAGCTTCCTTGCATATCCGAGATCCACGGTCGTAAGCTTCGTGATGCCTTCGGTGTAGATCTTTTCGTAATTCACATGAGCTCCGCATGCAAGGGAAGCAAGGATCGCGATCTTTCTGCATGCATCGTGTCCTTCAACGTCAGCCGCGGGATTACGCTCCGCATAGCCCTTTTCCTGAGCCTCGGCAAGAGCCGTGTTGAAATCCTCGCCGTCGTCGCACATCTTTGTAAGGATGTAGTTGGTGGTTCCGTTTACGATACCGCAGATCTCCACGATCTCATCCGCCGAGAAGGATTCGTTTATGGGACGGATAACGGGTATCGCGCCGCCGACGCTGGCTTCAAAGAAGAAATTTTCTTTTTTCTGTCTCGCTATCTCAAGGAGCTCCGCGCCGTGTCCCGCAACCAGCTCTTTATTGGATGTGCAGACCGACTTTCCTCTTAAGAGGAGCTCCTTAACAAAGGAATATGCAGGCTCAACGCCTCCCATAGTCTCAACAACACACGCGATCTCCGGATCCTCGGCTATGATCCTGAAATCATGTACAAGTTTCCTTTCCACCGGCTCCCCGGGAAAATCGCGAAGGTCCAGGACATACTTAACATCGATGTCTTCTCCCGCTTTTTTTCTTATTCCTGCCGCATTGGCTTCAAAAATCTCAAATACTCCCGATCCTATTGTTCCGTATCCAAGTATGGCTATCTTCATTTGATCTCTCCTAATATGTACTCAAGCGCCGCTGCCTTCTGATTGTCGTTCTCGGTATACTCCACCACGATATCGGGTGTTATACCGGTTCCCTGAACGCATACTCCCGAAGGATTGTAGTAGCTGGAAATCGTTACCTTTACGGCCGATCCGTCAGTTATGGGAAGGACCGCCTGAACAATTCCCTTGCCGAAGGATCTTGTGCCGATGACCGTAGCCCATCCGTTGTCCTTAAGTGCTCCCGTAAATACTTCCGAAGCGCTTGCGCTGTTGCCGTTTATAAGAATAGCTATGGGCAGATCGGTATGATGATTGTCCTCGGAACAGAACATCTGTCCCTCCCCCGCCTTATCGAGAGTGTAGGTGATAAGATCGGTCTGAGGCATCAGGTAATCCGCCATTTTGATGCAGGCATCGAAGTCACCGCCGCCGTTGTTACGAAGATCGATGATGAAGCCCTTGACTCCCTGTTCGGTAAGGTCATCCACCGCCTTTATGAACTGATCCTTCGTAACGGTCGCAAATTCTGATATCTTGATATAGCCCACATTGCCCTCAAGTATCTCTGTGGAAACCGTGGGAGAAGCGATCTTTGCTCGTACAACCTGAAAATCAAGGTATTCCTGCGTTGAAGGTCTGTATAACGTAAGATTGACGGTTGTTCCGATCTCTCCGCGTACCTTTGACGCGATATATTCCGTGGTCTCTCCGAGAACCACCTCATCATTTACTTTGTATATGATGTCGTAGCTCTGAATGCCCGCTTTCTCGGCGGGGCTGTCCTCGAAGGGATTAAGGAAACATGCATACTGCCTGTCTTCCGTAAGTGTTATGTAGGCTCCCACTCCGCCGTACTGACCGGTCGAATCCTCGAGCATCGCAGTATATTCTTCGGGAGTATAATAAACCGTGTACGGGTCGCCGACGCCGTTCATAAGGCCTTTGTAAATGCCTTCTTCAATATCGCTTACCGAAACATCCTTGTAATAATAGTTGTAAATGATCTTGCCGAGAAAATCTATCTTGTCTACCATGAACTGATCAACAAGTCCCGAACTCGTCAGGGGATCCATTATCGGCGTCGGTGTGGGTGACAGCGACGGTGTAAGCGTAACGTCCGAAATGGAAGCCGGAGGCGTCTCGGTAGGCGTCGCAGTCACCGCAGGTGTCGATGTGACCGCTGCAACCTCTCCCGTTATACTTCCCTGTCCTATAGACGCTATAGGCGCAGGACTGGGTGTTCCCAAACCGATGGATACTCTCTCCGCAGCCTTTTTATACTCCTTGATGCCGAAACCGACACCGAATCCTACAACCGTGAGCAGGCAAAGCCCCACTCCAAGCAACAAACCCTTCACAAAACCGTTTTTCATGACTTTTGTCCTTTACAGAAATAAATTAAAACAGATATCGAGATTTTATCACATCCTTTTTTTTATTACAAGCGAAAAGAAAACACAAAAAAGGGAAGGTATCATTCCTTCCCGTAATATACATAATCAAGCGGATTTCTGAAGGATCCGTCTATCTGCACTCCGAAGTGGAGATGCGGCCCCGTGGACACTCCCGTGGAGCCCACAAGAACAACGGTCTGTCCCTGCTTAACGTGATCTCCCGTCTTCACCATGAGCTTGGATGCGTGGCAATAGGTCGTGTAGAGTCCGTTTCCGTGGTTGATCTTAACGAAATTGCCGGATGCAGGTTCATAGGCTGCTGCAACAACTACGCCCGAAAGTGCCGCTTTTGCTTCGGTTCCGGTAACGGCGGGTATGTCCACACCGCTGTGGAATATGGTAGCACCTTCGGTGGGCGCCGTTCTGTTACCAAAGTGAGAAGATATATAAGAATGTCCCGGCAGAGGCCAGATCATGTTTTCAAGCTTATATGTTGCCTCATCCTCTTCATGGATGATCTCGAGAACCCCGGTAACGTCGGAGCTGTCCATAAGTTCATCCCAGTGGGAATAGAGAGCATAGCTGTCGATACCGAGAGATTCCGAAACCGCAAGCATATCCGTCGCCTTTTTCGCCGCAAGCTCCTCCAGCTTTGCGAGCTGCGTCGTTCTGTAGCTCTGGAGTGCTTCAAGCTGATCCAGGCGCGCAGTCAGAAGTTTTTCGGAAAGCTCGGCTTCCTCTCTTGCTTCTTCATAATTACTGTAGACCATATTGTCATAAGTCATGATGCGCTGTCTGTATTCCATGCGGTTGAAGAAATCCGAGATACCGGAAGATCCGAACACCACGTCTGAAAAGGAGACTTTGCCTTCTTCGTACATATAACGGATCCTATCCTTCATTATGCGGTACTTCTCTTCCTCCCAGGATCTCTTTTCGGCAAGATCCTGTCTTGAAGCCTCCACCAGTGCTTTGACCTCTTCCACATCCTTTTCGGACCTTGTGTATTCTTCAAAAAGATCCAGATATACGTTATCCACCGTCAGGATATATATCTCCATATCCGTCTTGTCGGGATCGAGAGTCTTTATCTTTTCGGTAAGCTCATCAGCAGCCTTTTCAAGCTCCGTCTTTTTCCTGTCCGCAGCCTCAAGTTCTCTCTCGTAGGCTGTTTTATCGTTCCCGCCCGCAACTGCGATGCTCTCTTTGCCCGAAACACCGAGAATAAAAAGCGGTACGCACAGACCTGTCGCTATTCTTTTTATAAGCTTCTTGTTGATCATCTTAACCCTGATACATATGTCTAAAAGTGTTCCACAGATATCCTTCTCACCCTCACCATGGCGGTGATCCAGCTTGCAAGGAAGCCGATACCTATGCTGAAGAGCAAAGCTACGGGAACAAAGCGCCCCATTACTTCGTTTCTCGGTACAAGATTGAAGTTTTCAAAAGCCGCTCCGAACTCTCTCTTGATCGCAAGCTCCACGGTATAATAGGAGAAATTCAGAAGCGCCACGGGGATAACTCCGCCGATCACGCCGATGGCGAGTCCTTCGACGATAAAAGGAAGCTCCATGAAGAAATCCGTTGCCCCGATTATGGACATGATGGAGATCTCTTCCTTTCTCACCCTGATACCCGTAACTATGGTGGTCCTGATAAGGAAGACAGAGACAGCCGCAAGCATGGCGATAAGCGTTGACGCAACTACAATAAGCAGTGCTCTTATGTCTGCAAGACGCTCGGATACAGCCTCCGAATAGTTTACCGTTCTGACATCCGGGATCTTTCTGATGGCTTCCGCCGTCTTCTTGCCCTTTTCGCCGTTCTTTAAATATATCTCTAAGGATGCGGAATTCTCGAGGGGATTGTCATCTCCGAAGGATGCCGCCATTTCCTCTGTCATATTCTCTTTTTTATATTTTTCCCATGCATCTGAGGCGGATACATAATTAATTTCCGAAATCTCGTCAAATTGTGATATCTGACGTGATATTTCCTTTATGCGTTCCTCTTCAACTCCGTCGTCGAAGAATACCGTCATACCCACAGCATTTTCGGCAAAAGTCAGAGCTCTGTCCACATTCAGGAAGACGAAGTAGAATGCCCCTATAAGCATGAGGCATGCCATAATGGTAGCCATGGCGGCAAGGGAAAAGGTCCTGTTCTTCCAGAGCCCTGTAAAGCCCTGTTTAATGCAATATCCCAAAGTTCTCATCCGCTTCATGACATCACTTCCCTTACGACTTTACGTGAGGCGTCATAGGTTCCCTTGGCCTCATCTCTTATTATACGGCCTCCGCGGAGCATGATAACTCTCTTCTGCATCTGATCCACGATCTCCTGGTTGTGGGTAACAACCACCACGGTTGTTCCCCGCTTGTTGATATCGTCAAGCAGTCTCATGATCTCTCTTGAGCTGGTGGGGTCAAGGTTACCCGTAGGTTCGTCCGCAAGAAGGATAACGGGATTGTTGACCAAAGCACGGGCAAGCGCAACTTTTTGCTGCTGTCCGCCGGAAAGCTCGCCGGGCAGTGCTCTTGCCTTATCTCCCAATCCCACGAGATTCAGCATCTTCGTCACCTTGTGGCGCAACGAATCAGGATCCGCCTCTATTACTCTCTGCGCAAAGGCAACGTTTTCAAAAACATCCCTGTCCTTTAGAAGTCTGAAGTCCTGGAACACAACGCCGATGCTCCTTCTGAACCTTGCCACAGTCTTTCTCCTCATCTTGTCCGTCTCGTGTCCCACGACGTAGACCTTACCCGAGGAAGGAAGGCGTTCCTTAAGTATCATTCTTATAAGCGTCGATTTGCCCGATCCGGAATCACCGACGATAAAAACAAATTCACCCTTGTATATATTGAAGCTGACATCACGTAATGCCTCGTTTCCCTCGATAAACACCTTCGAAACGTTCTTAAACGAGATCACCGGAGTCTGTATCTTATTAAATTCCCTGCTTATGTCTATCTTACTCATAATATCTTCATAATACAAATCAAAGCGGACATCAATCCGCTTTGATCTTAAGACTATTGTACCAATGTAGGATCCGTATTCTCAACGTAGTTCATGTATTTAATGACCATGAGCGCGATCTTAAATGCCACAGCATCGTCAAATTTTCTAAGATCAAGATCCGTGAGCTTTTGAAGCTTATCAAGACGGTAAACCAGAGTGTTTCTGTGGATATAAAGATTTCTCGAAGTCTCCGAAACGTTAAGGTTGTCCTCGAAAAACTTGTTTATGGTGCTCAGGGTCTCTTCATCAAGCTCTTCCTGCGAACCGTCGCGGAACACTTCCTTTATGTACATCTTGCAAAGAGTCATGGGGAGCTGATAGATGAGTCTTCCTATACCGAGTCTCGAATAAGCTACGATATTCTCCTCGCTGAAGAAGATCCTGCCCACATCGAGAGCCATCTTTGCTTCTTTATATGAACGGGAAACGTCCTTGATCTCGTTGACTATCGTTCCGTAAGCTACGTTTACCTTAGCCATTACTTCGGTATTCAGCATATCCAGGATAACATGCCCCGTACGGTCGAGGTCGTCATAACCTTCCGTTGCCGTAAGTTCCTTTACAACGATGATGTTTTTCTCATCAACCGCAGTAATGAAGTCGTGTGGCTTGCCTGCAAAAAGGCTCCTCACCATCTCCAGAGCTCCTGTATCCTTGTCCTGATGCGTCTCTATGAGATAAACCACGCGCCTTGCCTCAGCCTCGATATGAAGTTTCTTGGCCCTGTTGTATATGTCGACCAGAAGAAGGTTGTCCAAGAGCAGGTTCTTGATGAAATTATCCCTGTCGTAACGCTGTTCCTTGTAAGCAACGTTCAGACCCGATATCTGGAAAGCCGCAAGCTTACCCATCATATAATTTTCATCGGTGTCACCCTTGGCTATGACGATATATTCAAGATGCTTGTCATCATATACCTTAAAGAAGTGATTGCCCGCAACGACCTGGCTGTCCGCCGGAGAATCCACGAAATTCTTTACCGCCTCTCCGAAATCAGTCGCATCCGCCATAGTCGTGGCAAGCTGTTTTCCGTCAACATCGCATATACATAATTCGGTTCTTGCAATGGAACGTATTCCTTCGATCGTCCCCTGCAAAGTCTGGTTTGAGATCATATTTTACCCTTCCTTGCTTCGGTATTTTATTATTTTAGCATACTTCAACGATTTGTAAAAGATGTAAATCCCGACGTGACAAAAAAACTGTTTAAAGTAACTGATCACAATAACTGTCCGAAGTAACTGTTCACAGATGTGCCGTGAATAAGCCCTGTTTTTGAAAGTACACTTTCAAAACAGGGCTTATCTACGGCATATTCTGCTTCGCAGAATACCGCATGCAAACATGTTTGCATGCGGCGTGAACAGTTACATATTAAAACCTTTCTTATTCGCTCCTCAGTGCTTCCACAGGATCTCTTTTTGCTGCCATTCCGGCGGGAATGAGTCCCGCAAGTACAGTGAGTACTACACTGATGGCGATCAATATTAAAGCATAAACGGCAGGGAGCGCCGCTATGTTCTTAAGTCCCGCAAAGTGTTTGATTATCGCATTGATCGGTATGTTCAGAAGCACTGTGACCAACACTCCGAGGCCGCCCGACACAAGGCCTTCGATGAGCGTCTCTGCATTGAACACCCTGGAAACATCCTTCTTTGATGCGCCGATACTTCTAAGGATACCTATCTCCTTGGTTCTTTCAAGTACGGAAATGTACGTGATGATGGCGATCATGATCGAAGAAACCACCAGGGAGATTGCAACAAAGGCGATGAGTACATAGGTGATGGCATTTATGATGTTACTGATGGAGGACATCATTATGCCTATAAAATCCGTATATGATATCTTGGCTCCCTCGTTGCCTTCGGCTTCGCACTTCTTGTTGTATTCCTTTATCTTCGTTTCTATGGCATCCTTGGATTCAAAATCCTTGGGATATATGCTGATGCTGTTGGGAACCGTAAGATCGCACACTCCCAGGGCTTTAAGGTTGCCGTCGTAGGTGGCAGCCGATACGGCCGAAGCCGCCATCTGGTTCTTAAGCTCCTCGAGCTCCTCTTCGGAGAGTGTGGCAAGATAAGCCTGCTGCTCGGGTGTGAGCGTTGACATATCCATTGCCGCACCTTCCGCCTCTGCCGCATTCTCCGAATCCGAGAAGGGCTTGCCGGTGAAAACGTCGGTTTCGGGATCGGCCATCTGTGCTCTTACGATGGCTGAATTTGCAGTCTGCTCAATAACATACTGAGTGAGTTCCTTAGTATATCCGATGGTACTCGAGATAGCCGTTGCGGCAGCATCCTCCTTGGGACGCACGATGCCGACTATTCTTAACTCCAGTCCGTTGTTCAGGACCTTCTTAAAATATTCGGAAGATTCATCGATGGGGTTCCATGTATTTCTTTCGCGGTCACGCGCATAATAGTCGGTATCGAGGATGCAGCGGAAACGAAGTCCCAGGATATCGTCATAGCTGTACTCGTCTTTTCCGGAATGAGCTATCTTCTCGTTCTTTAGGAAAGCCGACAGTGTGGACTGATCCTTAAGTCCGAGGGTAAAGAGAGCGATGTCTTCAACATAATTGTTCTGATTAACGACAAAGACCATTTCCGTCTTATCTTCCGGCCAGCGTCCGGCAATAACGTCATATTGCTGGTCGAGGAGTTCCGGATTGTCAAGGAGTTCACCGAATATATCCATGTCCGTCGACATCATTGACATTGCCGGCATGGAGGAATACATGGAATAAACGGAGGACATGTTGCCCATTCCCATGGCATCCATCACCGTCGACGGATTGACACGTAAGGATTTCCCGAAAAGATCCGTGCCGTAGATCTTGATATTCATATCGTAGGTGTAACGGATGGCGCTTACAAGATCTGAGAAGCCGTTAGCCTCGTCATCAAGGTACTTCTTGAACTCCACAAGATCGTTCACATTCCTTTTGCTGACAAGGGCATTGTACATATTAGTGCTGACATCCAGGCTTTTTATAACCTCTCTGTCATCTTTTTCCGTGTCTTCTTTATCCTCATCCTCATTTCTTGTCATGGCTGAGAACATTGCCGAGAGATCCACACTCTCCGCTTCTATCGTTATGGGATAGTTGGAAAGCGTTTCCTCCTGCACACGATCGATGTACTTCTGGAAGCCGTCGGATAGCGAAAGGATCAGCGCTATACCAATGATGCCGATGGCCCCGGCAAAGGCGGTAAGAAAAGTCCTGCCTTTTTTGGTCCAGAGGTTGTTCGCGGAAAGGCCCAGTGCCGTGAGAAACGACATGGAAGCCTTTTCGCCCTTGTATCTGGAAGATGAGTTCATATCCTCATCGATCACTTCGTCGTAAGGTCTGCTGTCGTCAACCACCCTGCCGTCCAAAAGGCGTATTATCCTCGTGGAATAATTTGCCGCAAGCTCCGGGTTATGGGTGACCATGATGATGAGACGGTCGTTGGAGATCTCCTTTAAGAGTTCCATGATCTGGATGCTTGTTTCCGAATCCAGCGCCCCCGTGGGCTCATCCGCAAGAAGGATATCGGGATCGTTCACGAGAGCTCTTGCAATGGCAACTCTCTGCATCTGACCGCCGGACATCTGATTGGGTTTCTTCCTTATCTGGTCTCCGAGGCCGACTCTCTCAAGCGCCGCTATCGCTCTCTTCCTTCTTTCCGCAGGCGAAACACCGGAAAGAGTGAGCGCGAGCTCGACATTTGAAAGCACCGTCTGGTGCGGTATGAGATTGTAGCTCTGGAAAACAAAACCGATGGAATGGTTACGGTATGTATCCCAGTCACAATCCTTGAATTTCTTGGTAGATTTACCGTTGATGATAAGATCGCCGGACGAATAATTGTCCAGACCGCCGATGATGTTCAAAAGAGTCGTTTTACCGCACCCCGAAGGTCCGAGTACCGAAACGAACTCGTTTTTTCTGAAATTGACCGATACTCCCTTAAGTGCTTCGACTTTGGTATCGCCCATCTCGTAATTCTTTACGATGTCTCTTAACTGTAGCATATTAAGCCCCTTCTGTTACATGACCTCGGAGAGATAGTATCTCCCGCCTCATGATATCCGATTGTTTAAGTATATCCCATCAGGTTTCCATTTCAACTAAATAAAGCGTAAAAATGATAAAAAAAAGAAAAAGTCCCGACTGATAAAGCCGGGACTTGAAAATCCGATATTAGTGGCAGATAACCTGCTCTGTCTCCTTGTCGAAAAGGTGGATCTTGGAAAGATCAAGAGCGATCTTGATGGTATCGCCAACCTTTGCTGTCGTACGAGGATTAACTCTTGCGGTGATATCAACGAAGTTGTTGAGATCCTTCGTGTTGGACTTGTCTTCAAGTGTGAAGTAAAGGAATACTTCTGCACCGAGAAGCTCGTATACTCTGACTTCAGCTTCGAATGTGGAATCCTGAAGTGTGGAGATCATCATCTCGTCATCCTTGATATCCTCGGGACGGATACCGAGAACAACCTTCTTACCAACATAACCGCCCTCGATGAGCACCTTGGATCGACGCTCCTGAAGAGTAACGGTACGTCCTACGAAGTGAAGCTTGCAGCGATCGCCAACCTGCTCAACATCACAATCGATGAAGTTCATCTGAGGAGATCCCATGAATCCTGCAACGAAGAGGTTGCAAGGCTTATCGTAGAGGTTCTGAGGAGTATCAACCTGCTGGATGACACCGTCCTTCATAACGATGATCCTGGTACCGAGTGTCATAGCCTCTGTCTGGTCATGTGTAACGTAGATGATGGTTGTCTGGAGCTTCTGATGAAGCTTTGAGAT